>Ga0164296_1000115_pt1 | contig 101218 bp, 92 predicted proteins | sample GEODES057metaG_FD_113533 | JGI IMG/M metagenome (GOLD analysis project Ga0164296, IMG submission 113533) | Dystrophic lake water microbial communities from Trout Bog Lake, Wisconsin, USA - GEODES057 metaG | ecosystem: Environmental > Aquatic > Freshwater > Lake | place: USA: Trout Bog Lake...
CAGGGGAACCGACGGTTCCCCTGCGACCCCTCCCTCAAATAAAAATAATTATGTTAGCATATTATGTAACATAATTTAAAGGTGGTTACAAAAGTGGTTACTAAGATATATTACAGTTAAAGGAGGGGGTGCGGGGGAACCTTGGTTCCCCGCTCTATAGATATAGGCTCTGCGACGTCAAGACATATTTCAAGACCATTCCTTCGATCTGCCTTAGCTTATGTAACAATTCGACTTGGCTGCCTTCAAACACCATTTCACACACGTTTTCGATCTCTCGGGCGATCGTAACAATCTTCATCATCGCCTTTGTAAAGTCCCCCACCGAAATACCTTTTTCACTGATCACCGCCTGGATAAAATATTTACATTCTTGTTCCGTGGTGCAGTCCGTCCAGTCCATCGCATACTGTATCATATCAAACATCAAGATTTGGTCGTAGTGGACCCCGGTAAAGAGGTCGAGGTCGCGTTCGGCCTTTTCAAACACGTCGCACCATGTTACCATACGTTTCACACCTTCATTCGTCAGCGGGTCTTCGCAGGACGGAATAGTTGCCCGTACCTCGTCCGACACCTTGACATCGGTATAACACGACAGAAGCCCTACCAGTTGTTTGCTGCTGTACTTTTGGAAATAGTCGGTGTCGACCATCATTTTAGCCGTGATGAGCGGGTTTGCTTCGGCCACGGAGGACGCCACCTTCCCCAGGAGGGTGGGGGCGTAGGTGTAGGTGGTTGGGTCCTTCGTGATAAAACCGTGTTGTATCAGGAGCTGGCATACCGAGTCGACATTGGTCTTTATCCATGATACATTATTATCGAGCGAGGCATACTCTCGGTCCCGATCCGCCGTCAGTGCGTCCAGTTCGCGCACCGCCACGATGTCTTTCAATAGGCTCTTATGTTCGTCCTTGAGGGCGGCGATGGTGCGCTCGCACTCCTTGCGTTTCTTGTTTGTGCTGGTTTTCAGCTGCTCTTCCAACCTCAAATACTGTTGACAGACGTCGATCGGGGTCGGTTTCAGGGCGATGCTTTGCTGTTTTTTGGCGATGGCGTCTTCCAGTTCGCCGATTCTTTTACGGATCCCGACCGTGGCGTACTCGATTTCGCCCTTGACCATGCTCTTCTCGCAAAACCGGTATATTTCTTCGGGCTTGACTTCGCCGTTCGGGCTGTTTTTCGTGAGGTTCAAGACCAGTCCGTGCGAGATATGGAACTTGGAGACCAGGGTTTGGGGAATCCCACTTAAAATGGTTTTATATTCGTTGAGGGTCGGTACTTTGAATAGATTGTTGCAGTGGACGACATGGCCTACGGTATCGAGCCCGCGTCGGCCCGCCCTGCCCGCGGCTTGGGTATATTCGTGGGCCAACAAATAGCGGTCCGTGTTCCCGTCGAACTTGGTCAGGCTGGTGAAAATGGCGGTGCGGATCGGGCAATCGAGGCCAATTGCGAACGATTCTGTGGCGCATAACAGCTTTATTTTCTTCTGGGAGATGGAGATCTCCACCAGCTCTTTCAAGCAAGGTAACATCCCACTGTGGTGAATGCCTATCCCTTTTTCCAACAGCTTCACAAGTGTATTATATTCGGGCAGCTGCAGATATTCCTGGTAATTAGGGAATTTACGCATGATTTGTTCACACTCCCTTGCCGTGGTATAGGGGATCTTACTGTCGTCCTCTAGGAGCGGGACGGTGATCTCGCTCGCCACTGCTTCGACATTTTTACGCGAAAATATGAACGCGATGGCGGGCAACATATCGCGATCCCGGAGGAAAAGTAACAATTGATTCATGGTGTGCTTGCGGTTGATATGGACTTGATTGTCTTCGAGCATTTTGGTGTATTTTTTGATGGTGAGGTAGCCGGCGTCGCTGAATTTGTTGCTGGCGTCCTGGAGCGGGATCAGGGTGTTGGTGTTGTCGCGGATTTGTTTTTGGATGTCCTTGTCTTTGACATGTTTGAAGATGGACTCGGTGGTGGTGACGAACCCGTAATGGGAGAGGGGGACGATGCGGTGGTTCGTCGAGGCCAAATAGACCTGTTTTTGGTTGGGGCCGGGATACCGGTCTTCGATCCACTGGGCGAACCCCTGTGGATTATCGATGGTGGCTGAGAGCGAGACCGTCTGTATATGGGGCAGGAGAAGTAAGAAGGTTTTTTCCCACACTTGGCCGCGTTCCGGGTCGTTGATGTAGTGGACCTCGTCGAAGATCACGCAGCCTAGCTCATTAAGGGAACCTACGGTTTCCTTAAGATCCTTCCCTTTCTCGGTTGATTCTTCACGTTGGTCGGTTGTTTCTTTAAATTGGTCTGTCGTTTCTTTTCCTTGTTGGGTAAATAGACAATTTTGAAGGATCTCGGTCGTGCATATTAGCACATCTGCGGTTGGGTTGATCTTAATATCTCCATTCAAAATACCAAAGCTAATATGTTGATAAGCTTTTGAAAATTCGTAAAACTTTTGTTGCCCAAGGCTTTTTATTGGGACTGTGTAGATTACTTTTTTTCCTTTTTGTACAAAATATGTGATTGAAAATGCAGCGGGCATCGTCTTACCGCTCCCTGTCGGGGCCATACAGCATACATGGTCTCCCTTAACAATTCCTTCAACCGCGTATTTTTGGAAGGGACTGAGCTCGTAGGGAAACAAATCAAAGTACTCTTGGTACGTCTCGTTGTCGGGGTAGGTATCTGGACAAACAACCACCATTCTTGGCTCGGATAATAATACACAATATACGTAATATTATCTTTATTCCCATTGAAGAAATCAATTTTCACTCTATTACACCGTCATACTTAGCACCCTTTTCCATGTTGTCGACACCCCATAACGGTTGCATATTGGTATAATGAAAGCATTTGCTAATGTCATCTTCCTTACTCAAATCAAAACTAGCACACGGACGAATGTGATCAATATGCCATTTGCCCTGATTTTCCCAAGTCATACCGTCTTTAAATTGTTTCTCCAAATGAACTCTAAGTTCTCCGAGCGTGCAACCGAGATACTCGAGAGTATGCTTTTCTTTTTTATTAGTATATTTCTTTAATGCCTTTTGAACCCGGTCTCGAAGCAAATGTTTTAAATAAGAGATAGGATCACATATCTTGCAATGATATTTTACTTTATTATGAATGCAAATGTTACTCCCTTTGCAATCTTTACAATCAGATTTTAACCGTTTATGGTAACACATACTTCCCCCTCCGCATTCAAAACATAATGATTTTCTTTTGTTGTGTGAACATAAGCCATTACCCTTGCATGTTACGCAATAATGTCGGACCGTATTATGAATACAAATACCTTTACCTTTACATTTTATGCATCGAGTTTTTCTTATTCCATGAGTGCAAAAATTATTTCCACCACAAGTTCTACAGCAATAACGTTGTTTATCATGCGTACACCTTACATATCTTCCGTCCCAAACGACAATGTCATTTTTGAAAATGTATTTCTCACCCTTGACTCGATCAGCGGTCTTAGCAGGCAATGGCACGCCAATGATTCCACAGTATTCCTCAACAACTTCGTCAGTAGACAGTTTTATGGTATTTTCCATTCTATACAATACAACGAGAAAATAATTCCATATACTTTTTACTAAAGTATATAAATGCCTAAATATTCTCGGTAGACTTGGGTTCTTCGGCCAATTTCTTCTTTTCCTTTTGCTTCAAATAGGCCCTATGAGCATATTCTTTCAACTTATCTGGGTTTGTTTCTGATAACTTCTTAAGACGTTGGTTAGCTTTTTCTATCACAGCTTCTTTATTGCTTTCATAATATTTTTTATGCAATGATTTGTATTTTTCCAACTGAAGTTTCAACAGAGCGTTCTCCTTCTCTAACAGCTCCACCTTCTCATCTGGGTTCATGCTATTTCTAAATTAACAAATTATTTTTATATAACTTAAGAAGCATATAAAATCGTTGTTTGGTAATTAAATATTTTTACTCTAAATAAAACATGAAACCGTGGAGAAAAAGTCGAGGGGGTCCTCCGGAAATGGACAAAAATAAATGTCTAATTTTTTTTTTGTCAATTAGAAATTTGCAAAAGAGGTGGGGTCACAGCATCTTCGAGTTGGGAGGGGTGGGAGGGAGGCCAGGTGACTGCATAAGCCGATTCTATAATTATGCGCTGAATTGAGAATGGACAAAAAGACAAATGCTATATTTAGACGAAAAATGACTATATTTAGACTAATGAAAAGATCTTTTTTTGTCTTTTTAAACAATATAGAGGAATATCTCTACATTGTTTATGCTAACGAACAATCCGATCCCCGAGCATGATAATGGTGCGACGAAAAATCGACTATACCACCCAGAGATTCAAGAGAATGGAGGACAGTCTTATAAGAACAAGACGTGTATAGTGTGTAATTATCACTGTTCCCAAAAGTGTGACTGGATAAAGCACATCGCCACGAAGAAGCATATCAAGCTGAGTAATCCGGCGACAACTGTGGCCAATGTGCATCAATGCAAATGTGGTAAGGAGTATAAACATTTGTCTAGTTTGTATAAACATCGAAAATCGTGTAATACGGCCCCGACCTCGCCGCCCGCACCGACGGATGTAGTCAGCGTTATGTCTGATCACAACAATAACAATACTACTAGTGCCACGACGGAGGTGTTTTTGGAGATGATGAAGTTCATCCGTGAGGAGAACGAACGCCGGCAAAAGCAGTATGAAGACGAGAAAGAACAGGCCGCCAAGAAAGACATGCAAGAGAATGAATTACGCAATGTTCTCATTGAACAGAATGTGGAACTACAGAAGCGGATTATCGAGTTGTCCAAACAGGGCACCACGGTCAACAACCACACAACGAACAACAATCAGTTCAACCTGAATTTTTTCTTGAACGAGACCTGCAAGGACGCTCTCAACATCGACGATTTTTTAAGTTCGCTGACCATCACCACAGAGGATTTCGAAGAGACGGGTCGAATCGGGTTTGTCGAGGGGATCACCCGGATCCTGCTGCGGGGATTGAAGGACCTCGATGTGACGAAACGGCCGTTCCACTGCACGGACCTGAAACGCGAGGTCGTGCACATCAAAAACCACGATAAATGGAGTAAAGACGACGAAGAAAATAGCCAGATGCGGCAGGTGGTGAAACATGTGGCGAGAGAGAACCGAAACCAAGTTCTCCCCTGGTCGAAAGACCATCCTAATTATTTAAAGTCGAATACCAAGGACAATGACGAATATTTGAAGTATTTTTATGTGGCACACGGGGCGGAGTACCCCGACGAACAAAAACGGATGGACGATAAAATACTGAAGAATGTACTTAAGGTCGCCACACTTGATAAACGGGGGGATTTACCGCGCCCCAAAGTCGAATAATTATATTAGTGCCGACCACGGTTAATATAATTATTGTATAATTGTTATATTATTATAGTACCAAGTTTACGGTGTAAGGGAAGGGGTCGCAGGGGAAACCGTAGGTTTCCCTGCCTAGTAGGTCGGTAATTGATCCAAATTCATCATCAATATAGAATGGTTGGCGCCAGGTTCTCGACCATCGACCAAAAATTGTTGGAAAAAAGGAAATTTCAACTGTTCGTCGGGCAGATGCCGGTGGACCGTCCGCGCAATCATTTTATACAGTTTGAAACTAGGGTACCGCTCTTCCCCGTTGCGTTTATACAGCACATTCTTACCATCGTCGTTACAGCACCACCGATAAATAGTCTTTTGAAAGTCGTTGAATTGGGAGACCGTATGGGGGTCGTCACAGTCAATAATGAAATCGTAGATGGAGCAACCCAGGCGGCATAAATCGAAACTGTAATTAGGGTCCAAACGCGGTTTTTTATCGTTCAAATAGGGCTCGGTATTGTATTGGGTAGATGCATCGCCCCCTGGTGCAAAACTGTCGCTGCAGAAGAGGTGTCCATTATATTTATAAATGCTGCGTCCAAAATCGATGATTTTAAAGATCTTACCGTAGGTGGGGACTCGGTATGTTTTACCTTTATGGATGTAATAAAGGAAGGGCTCGGACGTGACGGAGAACATGATGTTGTTGGTGTGGAGATCGTTGTGGGTGAAATGGAACGATTTTTGGTAGGCGATGAGGGTCATGATCACCTGAAAGAGGGCGGATGCGGCTGCGTTCTCGTCGACCTCGCCGCGGACAAAGAGCTCGTCCAAGGTGCCGTCGCATTTTTCCAAGCAGATCATCTGCACCGGGAATTGTTTGACGTAGGCAAACTGGTTGGGCTCGTCGGCGTCGAGATTTTCCTCTTCAGATTCGGTGGTCCATACGTCTTCCCCCTCCTCTTCATCATCCTGATCCTCTTCGCCCTCGTCGCTACCCTCCCCGTCGTCGTGATTCGAGTCGGAATCGGACGATTCGGCCGAGTCTTCGGTGTCGGGCGACGCATGGTGTGTAGTTTTTTCGTAAACTTCCTCAATCGGACCAACGTCTACAGTGACCACCGGGTCCCCGGGGACCAGAGGCTCCGAAGGATCTAAAAGGTCCAAAGGCTCCAAAGTATCGGGGCAGAGAACAACATCGTCGTCATTCGATATTTGTAATTTTGCCCGGTTGGCCCGTGATCCGTAGCTAAAAAAGTCTTCACACGCGGCTTCTTTAGTCACAGTAAACAGTTTCCCGAGGTTCTCTAAGAAATAATCGGAGGATTGTAGGAATTCCAGATCATCACTGATATTGACCTTAAAGACGTCTTGGATACCTAACCAGGATCCGAAATAATCCAGGCCATGGGCAAATCGGTGTTGGTGGGCAAATTTACTGGAAAGGAAGCAGAAGAAATTGTCGATATAGGAGGCGTTATTCGCGTCGACGATTTTTTTATGTGGTTCCACACCGTTATCGTAGAGCTTCGAATAGAGTTTGGGGAGAACCGTCAAATTATTGGCGCTTTGTTTGTATTTCCCTGTCATGTAGCGATAAGGGTCTAGCAAGGGGGAATATTTTATAAAGATGGACTGGTGACATGTCTCCTTATTTTCGTAGTGTATTGATGTGTGGGGGTCGACAAAATGGTAGGGGTGATTCAAGGCGATACGATTGTAATTGTTCTCGTTGAGCTTGAAAAATACATTATAAATAGGATTATAATTTTGAATATGCCGGACCGAATAAGGATTGTAGTTATAGACAGTGTCTTCCGGGGTAGGGACATAGGTTTCTTCTAAAGTTTTCCAATCTACCGGTTTGATTTTCGTGTAGTTGATGCAAAATTTTCCGCTGGTTTCGGTCATTTTTTAAGTCTAAAACCGTATAAGTGCTTGACATATTTATATTTAGTCGAATCCAACGTGTTAGGTGGGCTCGTGTTCAGGTTTGCATCTAAAAATGTTTTAGTAGAATATACGTTGTTGTCTAGATGACATTACAACTGAAGAAGTTTGACATGAGGTCCATCACGTTCAAGCCGGATGAGAATAAGGGTCCGGTCGTCGTCATGATAGGACGTCGTGACACGGGTAAATCGTATCTGGTGCGCGATTTGTTGTTTTATCATCAGGATATTCCGATTGGTACGGTGATGTCGGGGACGGAAGCTGGTAACGGATTTTATTCTAAGATTGTCCCTAAGTTATTTATTCACGAGGAGTACAATTCGGTAATAATCGAGAACATTTTACGTCGTCAAAAAACGGTGCTAAAACAGGTGAATAAGGAGATCGAGATGTACCGTAAAACTACGATCGACCCACGCACGTTTGTGATATTAGACGATTGCTTGTACGACCAAAGCTGGACGCGTGATAAGCTCATGCGTCTCCTCTTCATGAATGGAAGACATTGACCAATATTGGCTGCATAAATGCAGTCGTCCGGTGTCAGTCGGATAAAAAGTCCGGCTAGTTCCAAAAAACGTTATTTTTTATTTTTTGGGGCGACACGTCCAAATTGCGGGGACATCTTGCTAGGTTCTTACTACTAAACTGCAGTAGAAATATTGCAGTGGCCAATGTTAACCGCATTGGGTAGAGTAAAAAGGTAGGAAATAAAGACAATCCGCAGCCAAGCCCCTAAAGTCCGTGGTAGGTTTTCAAGCTAATCCTGAGATTCTTTTTAAAATATTGTAAATTAGTTTGTAAAGTTAAGTTACAAAGGTAGTTTACAATTTTAAAGGAGGGGTCGCAGGGGTCAGAGCAGCGAAGCTGCTCAACCCTTGGGCGCCATAGGCGCCCTGAGGGGAACCTTGGTTCCCTGCAAGGTAAGGATATGGGGAAGGTTCAACGACTAAACGGAGGTGGGGGTGATGAGATTGACCGTCTCAAATGATCTCTTAAGATATAGTCTAGCCTTACCAGAGATGGTAAGAATCCGCGTGGAAAATTCTAACTTTGATTACATTACAATATCCTCTAGGAATTACACCAAATCTTCGAACAAACATTGATTATGTTTTCATACTGAGAGAGCCGTATTTGACCAACCGGAAAAGAATCTGGGAGAATTATGCATCCATGTTCCCAACGTTGGAAAGCTTTTGTGCAGTCATGGATCAGACGACCGAGAACTACGAATGTTTGGTGATTTCGAACAATTCAAAGTCGAATAAATTAAACGATCAGGTCTTCTGGTACAAGGCTCAGGAACACCCGGATTTCAAGATGGGATCCAAAGAATTCTGGGAATTATCGAAGAATCTTGGAGACGATTCGGAAGAAGACGAATATGACCCGAGTAAAGGTAAGAAGAAGCAAGGTCAGGCGATTAATGTGAAGAAGAACAAGTGGTAACAGAGGTAATCAGGTCCTTATATAATATTGCATAAATTATATAAGGATTATTTAGGAATAAGTGTATATGGGTGACGAAAGTCGAATCGAAGAGTTGACGAAGAGATGCGCAGCACTGGAAGCGGAGCTGAAAGAGACCAAGGAAAAGTTGAAAAAATATACGGCACCCGAGCGTAATCGGGAATTTTATAAGTTACACAAAGAGGAAATGTTGAACCGAAACAAGGAATATTATAGAGAAAAAGTCACGCCGGAGAAGCGAAAGGAATACGCGAGAAGGGCTTATTTGAACCAGAAGGAGAAAAAGGGGTTGGCAGCGGCCGCTGCCACGGAGACTAGTGCCATAAGTAATTAACGTAACAACTATTGTTTTTGCCCCACAAGTTGGTGGAGCAAAAAAAAACATTTTTATGGTACGACCATATACCATAAAAATTTTTGTTAGAAAACATACAATACTAATGGATGAGTGTGAAAGTTTTTGAATAAGAAACAAAAACGAACACAATGCATCAGAGATCAACAGGTCCAAATGTCCATACAATAATCAATCCTACTACAACTATTTACTAATACTACTACGTACCCTTTTTCGATGGGTGAAAAAAAAATTATACAAAGTCCAAAACCTTTTTTGCGATTCGCAGAACTTTGAACTAAACACCGATTTTGTCGTCTCAGACAGTTGTTTATCATTTAACACAGTTTCCAATAAATCAAATTTGGTACGTGATGTGAAAGGAATAGACACGTGCTCATTTGGTCTGAAAGCATCAAACAATGTCGTTAGTAGTATTTGGGCAAAAGGGTCCGCGTCCGCGGTGGCGTCGCGACCAGATATCTCACGAATAATATCACAAAACAGTTTCATTCGCCTCCGCACTCGGTCTACGCACGAATTACTTAATGTATTAATCCCTAACGTTTCTATGTAGTTTTTCATAAATCACTATTGAGGGGAACCAAGGTTCCCCTCTCACCCCTCCTTTACTGGGCGCCTACGGCGCCCTTACGATCCTTCCCTTACCTGCATAGGTTCCCTGCAAATTATATTATACCTTGTTAGGTAAAGATAATTTAAAAATCCATTCACTCTTGTCATCGATGGTCACAGTAATGTTGTCAGTTGAGGGAGGGGTCGCAGGGGGTTAAAAACGCGAAGCGTTTTTTGACGTCGGTTCCCTGCAAAGGTTGTTCAATCCACCTTGTCAACATCATCCTTGTCATCGATGGTCACAGTAATGTTATCAGCCGAGGGAGGGGTCGCAGGGATTGAGCCCTGTAAGGGCTCCACCTTGGGCGCCTCTGGCGCCCTGAGGGAACCGTAGGTTCCCTGCTTCAATACAGCCTCGCTATGGGCTTTGGCCCCCTCCGACGTCGCCACCTCGCGTTCTTCGAAATTCACCTTCTCCTTAACCCCGATCAAATTACCCTCTTCATCGATGGTCTGGGTCAGCACATTACCGCTCTTCTTCGCCAGCTTGATGTTCTCCTCGATCGCCTTACGCTTCGTCTCCAGCACGCGCTTATCAAACTCCTGTTTGGCGTACGTCTCGTTCTTGATCTTCTCTTGGTGGAGTTGGTTCAGTTCCTCCTCCAAGAACTGCACATTGCCCGTCTTGTACGCATCCGGGTCCCACGGGATCCAGATCCCCACCGGCCCCACAAAGATATCGTGGTTCGGATCTTGTTTACGCAGCGCCACGCACTTGTTCTGGGCCTCTTCCTGCGTAGGGTACACCCCCCGAATCTTGAGACCCCGCACCGAAGTCTGGAACGCATGTTCGCGATTGAACTGCTCATTCAGCTTGTCCTCATTCTTATCCATGAAATTCTTGTAGTCGTCCTCCACACTGCACTTACGAAGCTTTTCCTCCTCTTCTTTAGTAAAATCTTTGAAATCCGCGACCACGTCATCGACCTTCAAATTATACTTGTAAGAAACGAAGTGGATAAAATCCATGTACTTTTCCATGGATTTAGAGAAATCCCACTGTTGTACAAACTGGTCAAACAGGTAAATTTCCCGCTTCTTTAGGATCTTGTCGGGGCTGACAAACGACATGCAACAAAACTTTTGCCCGGCGATCGCGGGGTCTTCGTCACACAAATCAATGTATTTAGGATTCTTTTTCCCGTTGGGAAGGGTTTTCCGTTCGTAAGTTCCGGGTTTCGCCATCTGAATTCTTTAGTACATTCCTAGGCCATTAATTATTTAAGTGATTTCTGTATCATAATATATTCCATTATAATATATAATAAACATACAGATGGCTGCTACGTTTGACTTCAACGAGCTTGTTAAGCGCGCTATTAAATACATTATCGAAGGTCTCGCGGTGGCGTTGGTTGCCCTCTTGATCCCTCGCAAGCAATTGAACGTGGAGGAGATTGTGATCATCGCCCTGACGGCGGCGGCGGTGTTCTCTATCTTGGACGTGTTCATCCCCTCGGCCGGTGTCTCGGGCCGCCAGGGTTTAGGCGCGGTGGTGGGTGCTAACCTGGTCGGTGGTCTTCGCCTGGCCGCGTAAATAGGGTCCGTGGACCCGGTCCCCCTTGCTGCGTTATTTTAGCGTAAAAATATTATATTCGTAGATGTATATAATATTATATAATATTTGTAGATGAATCTGTCGACTGAGACCCTGCCTACCTTGGAGCAATGGAAAGAGTTTAACCAGCAAGTGACCGACTTACGTGCGAAGTACGAAGAATGCAAGGGTAAATTGGAAAAATATACGAACAATGCCCGTCATAAGAAGTATTACGAACAGAATAAGGAGAAGGTAAAGGAGAACGCCAAAGCGTATTTGAACCGGCTGAAGACGGAGAACCCGGAGAAATTGAAGGAGTACCGCCATCGGGCCTATATTAAGCGCAAGGAGGAGGGGAAAGTCGGATCAAAGGAGGAAAAGGAGGAGTGATCGACTCTAATATAGTTATTCTTATTTTTACATTATATAAGTGTAAAGATAAGGACAGCAATGGATAATATTTATTTTAGGTGTCTGAATGGTTTAGGAGACAAAATGTTGGACGCCATCGGACTCTATGTTTTTTGTAAAGTTCTCGGATGCCAGGCCACGATTGATCTCAATGGCGATGTCCGCGACTTCCCCTGGGGGAATAACCGCTACGACGAACAATTGTTTGCCTTTTCCGGGATCACACTGCACCCGAGCGGACAAGAGCCGCCCCCGATCAAGTATATTGACGACTATAATCCCTCGGTATCCCTGAGCCCCTACAAGGTCTACCGCGCGCTCTGTGACAGAGGCCTCGATCATAGCTTTGAATCATTTTCACAGTTTTACGTGGAATGTGCCAAAGAACTGATCCGCCCCTCGCCCCAGGTTCTCGAGAACCTGCCCGCGAAGCTTGACCGTGCCTATGGTATTCATCTACGTAAGACCGACAAGGTACGCGAGAACCACTGTGCATCCCACGAAAACTCCCGCGACGAATTTGATACGATTATTCGTAATTTGTTGGACACAGTGCGCACCATTATAGAAACCGAGGAGAACCCGGCGTTTTTGATTGTGAGCGAGGACGCCGAATGGAAAGCCCATATAATGGAAAAAATGCGCGACATGGACCGGTCCATCGATATTGTAGAGCTCGACGACGCGCCTCTGGCCCAGTATGATAATGCGCGGGCCATATTGGACATGTTCGCACTGTCCCGGTGCCAAACCATCTTACAGGGGGTCAAGTATTCCACCTTTTCTATATTGGCGGCGCTCTTAGGAAGGGCTCGGATCCTCAACTTTTCGCGGTGTTTGCCCGACGACCGGGATTGTCTGATTTACGCCTGGAATTCGGTGATCGATATCAATGGGCAACGACAGTATGACACGGAATCCTACGAACATTTCACGCGGGGGTGTATGCAATTCGTGGTTCGAGAACCTGTGGTCTTTATGCAAGATTTCTAATATTTTTGATGAATTCGTCGATTTGGTAAGGGGTCTTCCGTATGCGCATCAAATGTTCGTGGGCATGGCGGATGCAGACCGGGTTCTCGAGTAACGTATTAATATCGGCGACATTGGTGTAGTAGAGGGGGTAGTGGGGGCCGAGAACTTCGACGACCGCGGGGTGGCGGTTGATAAAAATGGGTGTATTACGTACCACACATTCAATGAGGGTATTGACCGCCGACCCGTCCACCAGATTCAAAAACACCAAATTGTTGGTCAATAGCTCATCGTAGGTGTTATTGTCCACCGCGTCTTTTACGTCCATCCGGCTCACCATCCCCGCCAAATAATCGAGGGTATGCTTCAACCAATTGTTCGATAACGTGGCCTGACAACAAAATTTTGGCTCGATCGAATCGTCCGGGCCGGGGGTTTCGATCAAGGTCAATGCTTTCGACAGCTTTTCGGCTAGTTGCGCGGGCGGGTAGTAGTTGTCCATGAGCTTCCCCTTCAATGCCATTTTACGTATTCTGTAGTGGGTTGGCTTCCGCCCCATCCTCAAAATTTCGCGGAGGTTAGGGACACACCCCCTGACCGGGGGGTCGATCATGTCATATTTTTTGACGACCAAATTGGGTTTCAGATCGAACTGATAAAACGAAAAAATATTACGTAACCACCCCCCAATATGGATGAGTTTTTTGTCGGGATTGTTCAGAAAGGCGGCCATGTCGAACTGGGGGACCTGGACCTCGGTCGGATGGACCATAACGTAGATGGGGACATCCTGGATCCCTCGGACCTGAAACGCCTCGTCAAAACAACATTTTAAGTAATAGGAGAGAACCACTATCCCACGGCAAGTCTTCAAACTTTCGACAAATTCGGGGCAATCTAATAATACCTTGTTATTATATTCACTGAAACTCTCGTCGAAGGTATGGTGAACAAAGCCGATCCACGGTTTCCGGTAGGGTATGACCCCGATGTACTTATAAATATCGCGTTTCCAGTGGAACGTGCGATCCACATAGAGGTCGAGGAGTAGGGGGGCGTCGGCGCGGTGAAGTGGTATCAAGTTCTCAAAGACATGCGCCCAGCCGGAGCGGTGGGCCCCCGATTGGTCGTTCTGATCAATATAACCAATGTTGAAAAGTCCGTCGGGGTTATCCGGTAGCTTAGGTGGGGGAGTGCCGTTAACCCGGTAATGTTGGAGAACCCATTTCCACTCTTTCTTATATTGGTAAGAAAGTGAAAACATCTTTTCAGCGAGACCATGATTGTATTGAGAGTCGATGTTACCGGTCAAAAAGTAGCTGACCACACAGACCGCGATGTTTTTGAGAACGGGATCGACAATGTTACGGAAATCGTCGACCTGGTTCTCCGCTGAAAAGGCCTGTAATCTTTCGTAGATAGCGTCGATGTGTTCGTCGTCGGTATCCACTGTCTTTGCGCTATAAAGGGGGTTGATCGTCGTCGCAGTCGAAAGGGGCGAATGATAATTGTCGTACATGTCGCCCGTGTTGGGTACAGGGGGAGGGATCGTGTCGCCGTCGTTTTCGGAGCTCCTGGTAATAGTTAATGTGGAGGGGGAGAACAATACGGATTCTAACATCGCACTTTGGCTCTTATAGTAGTTCCGGAATTGATCAAACTGCCCGGATAAGAGTATTTTACCCCGGGTATGCTGGCGTACGCAACCCAAGAAGGTCATCATCATTTTTTTCGGGTTGAAGGAGACAGGTAAATCCTTTTCATTCTTTTCGAAGACATACTCGTGGGTCCATCCAATGTCCAACAGGATATTACGAATCTTTTTCGTGGTGTAGATGGGGATCATCGGGACCGCGGCATGGATGCTGAAGAGGGTACCGTGGAACCGCATGGGGAGGGACATATAGAAGAAGGGGTACAGCGACAGAATCTCGGGTAAGGTGAGCTCGTAATCGATGTTGAGGATGTTGCTATGGTTCTTGATGTGGCGGAGAACATCGTTATGGATCAAAATATCGTTTTCGCAGTTGGTCTCGTCGCCACCGGGGCCGCTCGGTTTCGTGTTGAAGGGAAGGAGAACCAGATAATAGCCCTTTTTAGTGAGATCTTCTAAAAACCGTGCAAGTTCTCGAACCACCGAAAAATAATTTTCTTGGTAGAGGGGATGATAAATATGGCGACAGAGATTCACATTAATAATTTTTTTAGTCTTATGGAGGGAGAAGAGGGCGGCATAGAGCTTCTTATACATGTCGTCGGAGGAAGAAGGGCTCGGCCTTGGCGCAGCGAGTGCGGTATAATAGGAGACGGCAGCGGGGTTAGGGCCGAAGGCGTCGGGTAAGAAACAGGAGGCGTCGGGGAGGTAAGACACGCGATTCGGGTCGAAAAATTGGGTGAATAGGGGGATGTCCTGGCGGGTTCTCAAAAAGATATGGTCGAAGATGGCGAGCTTTTTCAAGTTCTCCTCGCTGAGAAAAATGGAATTGTAGGGAATACCCACCGAAAAAGCGACGATTTTAGGGCAACTCCCCTGGACCCCCTGGCCCAGGTTCTCCATACCACCAAACTTATGGTTGATTTTATCTAGGAAATAGGTATTGAGAACATCGCCACCGCCGAGTAACACGACAGAGTCCTGAGGTACCGGATGGTTAGCTAACTTGTCACAATCGACAAACTCTACACTCTGAGGGGGGCGGTATAAGAGGTGGTTCAAGATGTAGTGGATAGAATATTTGTACTGTTCGTCGCCTAAATTGTAATGATTGTAATATCCGACCACGAGAACATTCGTCATATCACTAATATTATTACTATTACTATTAATATTTCAACACATTTAAATTATTTCAACAACCGTGTTAACATAATTTATAAAGAACCTTCGCAAAGAACCTTCGCAAAGAACCTTCACAAAGAACCTTCGCAAAGAACCTTCGCAAAGAACCTTCACAAAGAACCTTCACAAAGAACCATCGCAAAGAACCTTCATAAAGACCACTCACAAAGACCACTCACAGTTTAAAGGAGGGGTTTAAGGGGAACCATGGGTTCCCCTTACTTAGATACTAGGGATATAGAGCCACCCCAGTGTATTACAGACCTTTTGCCATATTTGGTCTTGGGCCCGCTGTTTTTCCAGGTCTTTCAGCAACGGAATATACGGTAAATATTGGGTTTGGTCTAGCAGCACACATAACTGGTAGAGCGTGTAGGTATAATTGAAAAAATTGGTGCGATTGGCCGGGCAATGCATGGCCCACGGCTTCTGAATCTCGATAAAAAGCACACATAATGTCTCATGTAGTTCTTCGTTCATGATAGGCGGTTTGATACCAAAGAGTGAATTGATGTATTGGATATGTTCGAAATACTTGTTGAGCCCCAACTTCCGTAAAATATCGCGCATTTTATCGTAGGTGATCTGTGACATGTCTTCGATACGTTCCTTTTTTATTCGGGCTCGGATCGCAGCAATCACCTCCTCGGGTATCTGGGTGGTCTCTTTCGCCTGGAATTGCGACAAGATTTCTTTGAAGTGGTTGAGGCGGATATAGGCAGTATAAGAAACTTCGTTCGGCGGCTCCTTGTTGGTCGGTTTATTGTTATCGACGATATAGGTGATGAATTTGGCACACTCTTTGTTGTTACAGATGAGGATGCCCTCTTCGTCCTGGGGGATCATCTCGCCCTTACGGCACGATTCGCACACGTCGCAGGATTGTATAAAGTCCTGGATGTTGCCGATTTCGCCGTTGACGTTACGCCAATACTTTTGGTAGAGTTTTTTGGATTGGGCGTACTTGTCGGAGGCGGGGTTGGTGACCTCGCTCCCCTCTTTGTCGGGGGTGGCCTTGATTTTAAAGAAATTGTTGATGACCGCGGACGATGGTTTAGCGACCTGTTGATCGGCACTAGAAATTTGCTGTTTTTGTTCGAAATAGTGGAAGATGTATTTTGAATTATCCAACAAATATTGTTTTTTTTCCTGCTTTAGAGAACGTATACGTTGCTGGATGGCGCGAATTTTGTCGCAAATGTCCATATAATCGTCGATCTGAGTTTCTTTCAAGGTGGCGATCCGGGCTTTTAATGCCTGTTTTTCATTTAGGAGCTCGGGGATCATGACGGTTTCAATGTTTTGGAAATGTGCGAGCATTTCGGTGTGTTTTAGATCGATGGTGGTGTGTAATTCTTTTTGTGTATTTTTCGGGTTATTGGACATGTTAGTTTGAATGTGTTTTTAGAGCGTTTGATTGTATATTATGGAGAACATGCTTTTATATGATTTATTGCGTGGTTAGTAGTTTTATTTTATGAGGGTATTATAATAGGTAAGTAATTATGGCAAGTTTTAATCAAGGATTGTCTGCATTGGCCCAACATGGATTTTCACGGCCATTTTTTCAAAACTTGGGCATTACGAACGTGGACGAATTTGTTGAAGCAATCAATAATAAATTAGTCGCTTTGAAGAATGAAGCTGGTTACAAGCCGAGTAAAAACGCGATTGCTTATAGTTCCGCCGTAATAATAAAAGAGTTGATTGTGAAAAAACTCAATGAAAAACGTAAGGAGATATTGAGCGGACCGGGTTCCGAACTTAAGAAGAAGGCCGCTGCTAAAGCGATTGCTGAAAGGGCTAGTGCGATAGAAGCAGCAGAACCAACATCGGATTTTGTCCCTGAAAGTCCAGTATTTAATTATAGTGAAAAAGCAAAGTATAGCCAATACCTCAATGATATATTTAATGTTTCTTATAAAGATAGATGGCGGGACATATTAACTAGCGAAGTAAAAAGCAATAAAACCCAATGTATACATGCTTTGAATATGACACGCGATGATACTGGTAAATTAATGGCAGACGATGAGGTTATCCCTTTACAACAAGAATGTACCGAGGGAGATCAACGAAAATGCAAAGATTGTTACATTTGTGGCGAAATAATGAAATCTGATCAACCAACAATGAATTGCGAACATGTATTGCCTGTTACAAGTGCGTTATCACATTGGTGGTTAATGAAAGGTAAAAGGTCCGATTATACCTCTGAAGAATTAGAAGAGTTGAGTGACGAATACGACTGGGCCCACGAATGTTGTAATATATTAAAAAATAATTTTGATTTTATTAAATTCAATAGTAAAACTGGCACGTATATTCTGAATCATGATGTAATTAAAGAATTGTTTAAAGCTATCAATATCAATACGTCAGAAAGCTCGGACTGTCCTTCAGTAAGAGATCAAATAGGTAAAATAACTCCTCAATACGTGAACCGTCGGGTGATTTTTTTGCAGGGCAGACTCAAAAATATAATTAACACAATTAATAATAATATTAGGCAGTTTCCTGAAGTGGAATTTTATAAAGCGTTTGCCAAGTTTAAATTGATATCAGCAATAACAGACGACAACTTTTTAAGGGCTATTATAGGTGATGGTACGACGGTAAAAGCTGCAATGTTAAAAGAAACTACTTCACAACGAGAAGCTCGTGAAGCTGCGGAAAAAAAAGCGGAAGAAGAGAAAAGGCTTGCAATACAAATAATACAACAGAGGGCCCGTTACGAAGCAAGATATGGTCCTGTTGACACTGCTAAGGAGTTACCCAGATCGGTAAGTAGAGTAGGTAAAAGAAAAGCAAAGGAAGCCGAAATAGCCGCATCAGGAGCATCTGATGACGAAGTCATCAAAAAGTTTAAAGAGTTAGATGACGCCGAACCTAAATTAGACGATACTGAACCCGAATTAGAGGGCGAAATGATAACAGCTGACGAAGATGAAGTTATTGACTATTGGGGATTAAACAAACCTAAAACCAGCGTGGGTGGTAGAGTGGATACATTACAATCGCAACCAGCCACTGTTTTTTCAGATTTAATTTTGCCTGCACAGAAAGAATTTACAGAGCCGTATTTATCTAACGTAGTCGATAAGTCCCGATCTGAGGTACAAGAGATTGGACCGGAGGTACAGGAGATTGTGCCAGAGACACAAGAAGGGCTCGGATCAGAGACCATGGATGATGGTGATGTTGAGGAAGTTATAAAATTTGTCATCGACACCGTGAGCCTTGACGCAAAGTTGAACGAGTTCCAGATAACTATTGATATCAATGAGGTCATTCAGACGTTTGACGAACTGTTTGGTCAACCGACCGATGAAGACAAATTAGATATATCCTTAATAGAAGAGCCTCTGGCCGCGTTCGTCCCATTGTTAGGTGGATCAGTGAAAAAGGGAACTAAGACGATCAAGTCTCGCACCCGCAAAACATCCAAGAGAATGAAGAGAACCAAGAACAAACGTGTCCTGCAAAAGAGTAACAAGAAGAGAACCCGCCGTCACCACAAAAAATAATCCACCATTAATATAACTATGCAACAAATTCCAGCCTACCTTACATCCATCATAACAATGCTCGCGGTTCTCTACATACCGAACGCGACCACCATGCAAGCGGTCAATTCGGCATGGTATACCTGTATCCGACCCACCATTACCCCGCCCAAATATGTGTTTCCGATTGTTTGGACCCTCCTCTACATCGCCATCGGTATCGCTTTAGCCCAGACCCTCATCGCCAAAACATCGTACAATCGCAACTTGTTGTTATTTTTCCACGGATGGAACCTCATATTGAATTTAGTTTGGTCCTTCGTTTATTTTGGACGGCACGAGGTGGTGTTGGCCCTCTTCGTCCTGTTCAATATGATCATTACCACGATGTTTGTATTATACTATACGTATTTGGTGTTACCGGTGTGGGTATTCTGGCTCTTGTTACCGTATTTGGGGTGGCTTTATTTTGCCTGCTTGTTAAATTTCTTATCGGCATTCAAAAAATGCTAGGTATCGAGAACAATGACCCCTAATATTATGGAAAGTTATGAAAAGTATTTTATTTTTTATAACAATAATGTATATATATTCAATCAAAAAAATAGCAATGTCTTACCCGATTCCGGTAGGAACGACGGTGAATGTTCCAGGTTTGAATTCTATGACAATAACACAATTGCATGCGCTAATGAACCGATGCGACATTTCCAAAGACGCCAAAGAGGAACCGAGCGCGTTACAAAGTGATCTTTTTTTGAAATCCGCCAATTCATTGTTTCCTGTACCTATGAAAGGCTATAAATCGGTGTTAGATCTGTTGGAGCAGGGTATCATGGACAACCGATTTTTGAACGGTTCATTGGGGGCATCCCAGTCGATAAGCTGCCTTAGGTCCGACCCCATCAACTATTTGGGAGACACCTATATTTATGGCGCCCAAGACTCGGGTTATAAGTTCTCGGATATCAACCCCGTAATGAAACAGGTGTTGACCCCGGGTTCGTTTAGCGACCCGGCCAAGCGAGAAAAAGAAGGCATCCTAGAACCATACAACAAGACATCCATCAGTCCTATATTGAAATACATTGGTTTTGATGAATTATCGTACGATTCTGACTTTAGCAATGGAATACAAAATAATGGTAAAACTGTTTCAAGTTACAATACGATCTGTAATATCCGGCTGTCCGGGAGTGTGAATGGAAACAAGATTATGTTGAACGAGAAGCGTAACTACGATCATGACCACGCCGACAATACCACTGTAGACTACTTTGGGGGCAATACCGAAAAAAATACGTGGTTGAACGATCCCCGTAATAAAAATAACCTGTCGGAAGCCAATTTATACATCCTGTCAAAATTGTTGGGTGACACGGCTCAGGTAGTTTTTGTGTATTATTTGTTCCAAAACAATAACGATTCCTATAATTCCACCAATACGTGCTTATTTACCACGGATAATGTTGTAGAAACTCGGGGGAAATTACTGGGTGTTCCTACGTGCAAACAAGATGGTAAAGAAGACGAGAATAAAGGAAAAGCTGAAAAACTGAAGGAAAAGAAATTTCGACGTGTCTTATTTACCCAGCCCATATTAGACCCTACCCAACTAGCATATTCCAACATATACTTATTTCGTGACGAATGTTTGGCGAACAATAGAAAAATAATCGTGTCTTTGAGAGCGATACTATTAGACAAACAGGTGGCTTTGTCGAATAACATATACCAACTCAATGATGGCTGTGTCGAATACATAAATAGTATCATAAATGCCATTGATACGGTCAATAATTTTATACTGGAACAGGTTCCCGACGATAAATCCAGAATAAACCCGAATGATGAAGTTAAAATCAAGAATATGATGTTGGCGTGTCGTGCTTCTATACTAATCAAGGACCATAGCCCTTCGAAAGGGTTTGTTATCAACATGAATGTGAACAAACTTTTTCCGTCGGAAATTGCCGAATATCTGGGGGGCGAGACAGATACCATCAGTGAATACCGTAAATTAAACCGAGGGGCAAACAAGTTTTCCGATCAGCTGATTAGAACCGGAGCTAGCCTGCAGAAGGGAGGTAAGAAATTCAAAAAGATGGTAGGTGGTGACGATATCAAAGAAGAAGCGAGCCGAATGTCGCGCAAGATCGGTTATCTTTCTTATGAAGAGAACAAAACTTTTATCGAGTTTTTGGTGTATAATGGGATCGGAACAGATAGCAATGAAAGTTATTTTGAATTCTTCTTATTTGTCATCCCTTATTTCCGGTTCATTGGCGAGACATGCTACGATGTCGACGTTCTCAAAATGCTTTATAACGAGTTCTTTTTGAAAGAAGATGAAATCGCGGCGAGCTATAAATCGTTTGTCAATTGGTATGTAAATAATGTTATTAATCCGCGAGAAGTGCAACTAGCCACCAACGGAGTGCCGGTGGTCGACAGTGACCAACGTATTTATTTGAGCGAATACGGTATCAATACCCAGGAGAATATCAACGAAATTTTTATTAATAGTGAAGTGCGCATACGAGAACAAGCCGCAGAGGAAGAAGAATACCAAAGACTTATGGATAGATTATCACAAGAGGCTGCTATAAACATTGCAGCGCAACCATTGGTGGAAGAACCCTCTATACCCGTCACAATGGAAACGATTATGCCGCAAAATATTCAAACCGGAATAAAACGTGGCCGGAACGAAAAGGACGAAAGCGATGAGACGGTTTCGCTAGAAGAACCGATGTTCAAGAAGTCAGTGTTTGCGTTTGGTGGTAACGTCAGCAGAAAATACCGAAAATATACTACCCGGGGAAAACATCACAGGAAAGTTAAAATAGGTAAAAAATCTCGCAAAAATAGGAGAACCCGTCGTAAGAAATAAATTTGGGGCTATTATGTAATAATATAATATTTATATTATTACGTAGAATTATGTGAATAATGTAGAGGATTACAGATAGCTTTGACAGAATTTTACGATGCGGTCTTCAACGAAAGCAATCAGGTTGAGGTTGGTCCAGTCCAAATGTATATTATCGCTGGTATATGTCGAGCGATCAAGGCGTCCAAAATGAAGAAAATCATCGTGTGTAACGAACTGTTGGTCAAGGCCCAATCGCTTCTTAACATAAATATAAGTATTCGGGTTCCGCTGCATAATTGGTATGACACCTATCTAGAGGAGATCAAGCAGAATATTATAAACAATGTTACACCTTCGCGCATTAAAAATGCGCGTGGTAACGTTACTTTGCCACTGGAATCGCCCACTAATGTGGGCGATTTAAATCGGCAAAGGTGTAAGGAAGGAGAGACTCTCATGTTGATCACTTGTGCGGGGATGGGTTCCAAGTGTTTGATCGGGGACATCCATAAAATCTATCCCAACGGCATTTATCTCGATTACGGGTCGGGGCTCGATTTCATATGCACCAAACGGGACAGCCGCGGTTGGAATTACAGTTACGATGCGTTGTATAATGCATTTTTACCATTGCTTCCGGAAGACTGGAATGATCCCAAGTACGACGAGATTTATAATATAGCGAGGGTACATATGGGAACCCATTTGCCCAAGTGAGAATATTTATTTTTCCACATAAGTGCCAGATACCGAAATGTATCCACTGACGCCCATTCTATGTAAAGAGTACCGTTTTTTGATATCGAGACTGTTAACGAATGCTGCGAATATTGCCTCGTAACTCGCGCATCTAGTGAAACGGTATTCGCACTTTTTCAAGTACTCTAACCAAGCCAGTGAATGGGCGTATGTCAATTTATATAGAGAGGTAAGCATATTATTTTTGTCGTCATCGATAGGACACGTACAAGAGTAGGAATTGTCAAAAATGTCGTAGAAAAAATTCTTGTTCAACCAATATCGGCCGCTAATTTTGAAAAGGTTGTCGTATTTGATGTTATTGTCGGCTAATTGTTGTAAGGCCAGCATCGTCATGGTGCCTTCACCCATGGCCTTGGACGGGGTGAACATCCGTTTGATCAAGGCCTGATTTTGGGTTTCGTATATATTTAAAAAATAGTGGACATTATTGATCAATAATTCGCGTTCGGCGTCGGTCAACTGAGAACATTCCACTAAGAAAATACGGTTATCGGGTATATTTTGGCGTACAGTTATAATGGTATTTTTCAATTGTTCGAACCGTTGTTCTCGGGTAAAAACACTCCGTGTAGCTGTATAGGATAGGGGGGTATTGGGGGTGTCGATGACCGAGGTGATTAGGGTAAGGTTTTTCATAGGTATAATGTGTAGTGTGTATGTAGAGATACCCCCTGTATTTTTTATATTAGTGTGTAATAAAAATATAAAAAAATGTCCGACTAACTAGTATTATGAAGGTACTATTTATCGATAATTGGATACATCCTAAAAATAAGCGTGCACTGGAGCTGTATAAGAACATCCAATTTTATATGGTAAGCCTGCAAAACATAGGTGGTATTGATTTGTCGATGTACGATGGGGTGTACAGCTCGTCCGAGCCCGTCGATGTGGCGAAATACCCCGGAATAAAATGGGTTTTTGGACCGCATTTCAGTGTGTTCCCTGACCAGAAATTGTTACCTATTCGGTCGCCGAATTGTTCGTATATACTCCCGTCGGCCTGGACGGTAACGTTGTGGGAAAGTTCGGAAATATGTAGAGGGGTTCGATTGGAAAATGTGCCGTTTGCGGTGGAGGTGGATAAATTCTGTGAAACCGCACCGATTTACGGGCGTGATAAGGTATTTGTTTATTATAAAAGCCGTGACCCGGCGGAACTGCGGTTTTTGGAGACGGTGCTGGCGGCGAATGGTATCAACTATAAGCTATTTCATTACGAACATAAGTATGACGAAAAGGAATATTTGGCTTGCTTGCAAGAGGCGAAATTCGGGATATGGTTAGGTCGCCACGAGAGCCAGGGGTTTGCTTTGGAAGAGGCCTTGTCGTGTAATGTCCCGCTCCTCGTTTGGAACGTCTCTTCTTTAAATCAGGAATATGGACAAAGATATCCCGACATGTATGCTACCGTGATCCCGTATTGGGACGAGCGGTGCGGCGAATACTTTTATAATCGGGACGACTTGGTCGAAACCCTGCAGCGATTTTTATCGAAATTATATACGTACCGGCCGCGCGAATATGTGTTGGAGAACCTGTCCCCCGAAGTATGTGAAGAACGATTTATGAAATTGTTTGCCAAGACTGGAATGGCGGCGGCGGCGCAGAAGAATTGGTCACTCAATCGTTGATGACCTTCCATTTGAATCCGTTATGTACGTTGCCGTTCTCCGAGACTTTATAGAGGGTGGTTCTCGACAATTGGAATTTTTTGATGACCTCGGTAATAGATTTGTGTCGTTTTATTTCTTCGCCAGTGACTGGGTGGATTTGCGAGACGGTGGTGCTGTTGGTTTTGGTATGTGGTTCAGGTAATTTGTTGGACGCGAGGTAGGTGTTCTTCATCTCTTCGGAACACTTGTCGAAGAAATTCCAGTAATGTCCAGAGGAGATGGAGCCCTGCTTGATGGCGCGCGAGATGGTAGTGAAGCCTGCCAAATTGCGGGATTTGGCGGCGTCGCGTTGGGTGGGGAAGACTTCCAGGATCTTGGTCTTTTTGATGTCGATCATGGCGATGAATTCGATCGACTGGGTTCTCGATTCGACGGTGGGCTCCGGGATCGGGGGATCGGTCAGATCTCTTTCGGCTAGGACCCAGCGGAATCCCTTGTAGACCCGGTTGTGCTTGGCTGCTTCACGTAAGGCACCTCCTGAGGAACTATGGAAATTCCGGACAAATGCAATGACGCTGTCGTAGGCCTGTATGAATTCGAGGGTTTCGGGGTCGTATTGGTATACCTTGGGAGAACGGGTGTTTTCGCGCGCCTTGACGAATAAATTGTCGGGGATCTCTGGGTCGCGCTCGTGTTCTTCTTCCTTTTCAGAGTCTTCTTCCCTTTTCTCCGTTACGGGTTCATTGAGTTTGATGGTATTCTCGAGACCCTGGTTGTTTTTCTGAATCTGGGATCTTATCTCGAGTTCTTTGACACTTAATTCCTTTTGCTTAAGATCCATTTCTTTTTGTTTATAATCCATTTCTTTTTGCTGTAATATTATCTTTCCTAATTCAATATCAAGTGCTTTGTTGATAGTTTTTTTTTCTTCCAATTCGATTAATTTGCCAGCATCCTCTTTTGTAAATTGGGATACCTCCTTTTGCATCAACTTGACAATATTATCAAATTGTTGTTCATTCACTAAAAACGTCTCTCTAGAAGACGACCCATTTTTCTTCTTAATCTCGGTATACAACGGTTTGAGTAATTCATTATTTCTTATCCATTTTTCGAATTGAGTATGACTGTCGCATTCGAAAACGTTTAAAAGAAGTGGGGTGACGTTGTAATTGTTTTTAATATTAGAAAAACGCTCTTTAATGTTTTGAGTGGAACCTATCTTAATTACAAACTTGTCATCGGGTCCATCATAGAATTTGCATATGTAAACAACATTTTTCATTGCACAAAAATCCATGAGTGTATCGTGGGTTTTTTTCTTAGCATCATTTTGCTCTTTCACTCTTATTAACTTCTTCTCTATTTCATGTTCTTCTTTCAGTTTGTATTCACCAGTTTTGCGCAATTCTTTAATGACATTGACCATCCATTCTTGAAAAGGTTTGGCAATGGGTTTGATGGATCTTGAAATAATTTTATATAACCCCAGTTCAGTTAAGAAGAGAACCTTTTGAATTCCTCCCCGGGTAGAGACCGGATGTATAACCTTCTCTTTTGACGAATAATCAGCAAGACTATTTGATATATTTTTGATTCCTAATATCAAAGCAAGCTGATTCGCTTGGAAAAGGGGATCGTCAATAGTGCCCTGAATATTGACGGTGTACTCCGTGTCGTTGAGTGAGAACGCTTTTAGTATATCCATACTATAACCTATAAGGAGATATTATTTTTCTAAATTGGACGCATATGATTTTCCTAAATATTTCTGAGTGGCATTTATTCATTCCAAAAAAGGGATAAAGATACCCCGCTAATATATTCTATCTAAACGCACGATGCCAGACGTGAAGCGCTCCATTAAATTTCAGAAAGAGCAACGAGAAATATATGTTAAATTGATAGATATATTGAACTATAATGGCGATAACACATTCACACTTGTCGACGTCGATTATAATGCGGAGTTGCAGCAAAAAATCATGGATCTGAAACCCGATGTGGCGAAATATTTTTCGGTGAAGTCTACACGATGGATGCAGCCCGATTGTGTGCGTCCTTATATGGGGATCATACGCCACGTATTAGGACAATTTGGTAAATATCTTATTTCGAGTACGGGGTCAGGAATAATGCCGGACGGTTCAGTAAAGCGCACCACGAAATTCACGATTATGTGAGGTTGCTGATCTTCGTGATAAAAATATTTAGGTGTTTTAGTTATGGTGTGTTCATGGTGTATATTTAGTAATTATGTTAGAAACGTAATAAAGAAAATCTCACAATAATATATATAGATTGTGGCGAATATGGACGAAATCCGTAAAATATTGTATGTGGGCGCGGGGTACGATACGGGACCAATCATCGATTTCGAAGATGCTGAAGAATTTATTTATGTCGACATAATGCCGCGTAATGTGGACGGTGATTCCATACCGTATAATGATCAATATTGTCACGGATTTGTAGATAAAATCACCAGCAAATTTGACGACTTGGGTTTTCAATTGACCGAGACCCGTGTTCTCGACGATAAATATCACGAAAATATTTTAGATTATCAGCAAAAACGCCGGGGAGTTCCTAAGCATTTCAATCCCACTGTTTTCACGTTTGAGAACGAAGACAAGACACGTAAAATCAAATATTACGCCTCTACCAACATTGAACGCAACATGTGTGACGAATTGTCGGAAGACATTGCAGACAGCGACGCGATCGCAGTTGTTGGGTATTCACCCAATGTGGTACTGTTTGATCATTTCAAAAATAGAAAGACGTTCATTGCTTACTCTGGTACTTGCTATAGTTATTTCGGAACACATGATCATGTAATAGGATTGTGTTTTAAAGGGAATGATGATGAAGTTTATAACAAATATTTTAATGATATTGGTTATTTTCTAGAGTCTCATGAAGAAGAGTATAATTGTTATGCGGACGCCGAATTTCCAAAAACGTTCAATGGTACGTCCGAATTAAGTGAGATATGTGCTGAAATTAATTACAGAATGTATGGAGATGAACATTATGATGAAGACTCTAGCGAAGAGAGTGATGATGTTCAAAGTGATAATGAAGAGTTAGAGAGCTTACACTAATAAACATTTAGGCGTTTTAGTTATGGTGTGTTCGTGGTTTATAAATAATATTTATGTGGAAAACGTAATAAAGATAATATGTCATTATAGTTTATAAAAGGAAGTAGCAATGCCTTGCAAACATGTTTTCGATGATGGTAACAAGTGTTACAATATAGCCTATTATAATCTAGCGGATTTATCGGCTGCTTATTGTAGAGTTCATAAGACGGATGAAATGGTAAATGTATATTCTCCAATGTGTAATTACGTAAATGAAGCCGGTGTGAAATGTACCAAACATGCCGGATGGGGTTTTGTAACTGATAAGAAGAAGATTCGTTGTGCAGAGCATCATACTGATGAAATGGACGATTTTAAACATCCGCGTTGTATGGAGCCAGAATGCCCAAACTACAGCTCTTATGGATTTGCAAAGGATAAAGTTATAACACATTGTTCAGTGCATAGTAAGAGTGGCATGGTCAATTTGAAACATAAGATGTGTGAAGAGTGTGGTAAGAATATACCGTCGTTCAATTATGAAGGGGAAAAAACCGCCAGGTTTTGTGGCGAACATAAGCTCGATGGGATGGTTGATGTTGCCCATACTAAATGTGTTACTTGTAACACCAATCGTGCGTTATATAATTTAAAGGGACAGCCGCCTCGCTACTGTGTTGACCATAAAGAAACCGGCATGTTAGATGTTTTCAATAAACTTTGTGAATATGGCGAATGTCCGTATAAACCCAAGTATAATGTCAGTAACGAAACAAAACCACGTTTTTGTGTGGAACATAAAACCGATGACATGGTAGTAGTGGTTGGAAAAAAATGTAAAAACGAATGGTGCGACGAGCGATTTATAAATAATAAATATGAAGATTACTGCATTCGGTGTTTTGTTCATCTCTTTCCTGAAAAGCAGGTGGCACGTAATTATAAAACTAAAGAAAAGGCTGTTTGCGATTTCGTTATTGAAAAATTTTCAAATGTGACATGGATTGCCGATAAGCGTATTCAAGACGGTTGTTCCCGTCGTAGACCTGATTTATTGGCTGATTTGGGGGATCAAGTTATTATCATCGAGGTCGATGAAAACCAACATATTGATTACGATTGCAGCTGTGAGAATAAGCGCCTGATGGAACTGTCTAAAGACGTGGGGCACCGTAACATTGTTTTTATTCGTTTTAATCCTGACGATTATACTGACCGTTACAATAAAAAAATCAAGTCTTGTTGGAGCATCAATAAAACCAATGGACTATCAGTGGTTAACATAAAAGATGGTCCACAATGGAAAAAGCGTTTGCGGTGTTTACAGGAACAGATTCAGTATTGGATAGATAATAAAACCGAAAAGATGGTTGAAACTGTGCAGTTATTTTACGATGAATGCTGAATTGGCACCATAATATTGGTACTATTTTATTTAGGCATTTGTAAAGTAAATGAATACTTGACGTTTAAGGTCAGTTTATTTTTCTGCATATATGGTGTGTAATAAGTGTCTTTAAAAACTTTAGAGGGTTGTGACTGAAAAATAAGAAATGATCATTTTTTATTTTTTCCCAGATTATTTTCTCAGCATAAGATATAAGCGAAAATCATGGCAGGAGGGCTCGAGTAATTGGCTGCATAAATGGTAACAAAGCAGCGTTGCACAGGTCCCAAAAACAACCCGATGCAAACAAACAGGCAATGTTTGCATGAACTTCGGTTGAACCACCTGTATAGCAGGGAACCTACGGAATGGCTTCGCCAAAACCCTGCGACCCCTCCCTTTCAGGGGAACCAACGGTTCCCCTCAGACCCCTCCCTTAAAAAAGAGGGGGTGTAAAAGAGGTTGTGTTGCAGGGTTTAATCGCAAGGTTGCCCAGCTATTTGGTCAGTTGTTAGTTGTAGGGAAACCCATAATTTCTCCTATAACCACTTCCTAATGACCCTTTCCTATTGAGGGAAGGGGTCGCAGGGGAAACCGTAGGTTTCCCTGCAAGGATGGGGTCGTAGGGGAAACCATTGGTTTCCCCTACAGCAAGACTACTTGTTGTTCGGGAAACCCCTTAGAGCCCTAACTACTAAGTGAGTACGGGAAACCTACTCATGGCGGAGAATAGAACTCCGGTATAGTAATAATGTTAGGGATTGGGCAATCCGCATGGTAATAACCTAACCGCGAAAAAGTAACATCAAATATTGTTTTATTGTGATCTTTCTCTTTACACCTTCGCGCATTGTAAATGCGCGTGGTAACGTTACTTAGCCTTATGTACCAACAGAATCGGCAAAGGTGTAAAAGGGAGGGGTCGCAGGGGTCAGAGGGCGAAGCCCTCAACCCTTGGGCGCCTACGGCGCCCTGAGGGAACCGTAGGTTCCCTGCTGTTAGCGTACGGTTAGCCGTCAGAGACTGAACGGTAGTCGCTCGATAATGAAGGTCTAAGCAGCCTGAATCGGGTTAAGATACAGTCCATCCCCCTAGGGAAACTTAGGGGTATCGAGAATGCAACTCGTCGCCTATGGCGCACAAGACGTGTTCCTTACGGGAACTCCCGAGATCACTTTCTGGAAGGTGTCGTACAGACGCCACACCAACTTCGCGATGGAGTCCATCGAGCAGACCTTCTCCGGCCAGGCCGATTTCGGTCGCCGTGTGACCTGCACCATCTCCCGCAATGGCGACCTCGCCTACCGCACCTACCTCCAGGTGACCCTCCCCGAGATCAACCAGTCCATGACCTCGTACGCTCGCTGGCTCGACTTCATTGGCGAGCAGTTGATCGCCCAGGTTGAGGTTGAGATCGGTGGCCAGCGCATCGACCGCCAGTACGGCGACTGGATGCACATCTGGAACCAGCTCACCATGTCTGAGGAGCAGAAGCGCGGCTACTTCAAGATGATCGGTAACACCACCCAGCTCACCTACATCACCGACCCCGGATTTGCGGGAATCTCTGGCCCCTGCGCCTCCACTGGCGCGGTCAACCAGGTGTGCGCCCCCCGCAATGCCCTCCCCGAGACCACCCTCTACATCCCCCTCCAGTTCTGGTGGATGAAGAACCCTGGCCTCAGTCTTCCCTTGATCGCTTTGAAATCTGTAGAGCGCAAAAGTACGCAACTTAAAACATCCGAGCACTGTTTTGAGGAAAATTTGTTGGAGTCTCGGTATGATGATATGAATCATAATACTCAAGTACTAGTCGCTTGTTGCTAAGGGCACCGATGGTTCCCCAATGATCCCCTCTTTCAGGGATCAAGCAACATGTGGCAACATATCCAAATTGTTCGGGAAACTCCTAAAACCGAAAAAAGCAGGGAACCAATGGTTCCCCTGCGACCCCTCCTTCATAATAGCTTTTTATAAGGGAAGGGGTCACAGGGGAGTTAGAAACGCCAGCGTTTCTTGACGTAGGTTTCCCTGTCTGGGCTACCAAGCTGTAAATGAAAGTTTGCAGTGGCTGAAGAAAAAAGACTTCAGGTATGGTAAAAATGCCCCGGATGATAATGTGCTTCAAAACACATTAGAAATGGACAATCCGCAGCCAAGCTCCTAAGTCCGCTGTAGAGAAATCAAAAGCTTTTCCTACGACCTCTTTTTTAAAAAGGAGGGGTCGCAGGGGAACCTTGGTTCCCTGCTATGATAAGGATACGGAGAAGGTTCAACGACTTGACGGTTATGGGTCCGAGAAGTCTAATCAACTTCTATGACGGCTTAAGGTAAAGTCTAATCCCTGGTTTTTTCACTCTCATATGCAATACTGGTTGAACGGTATGAGAGCAACTTAAATATTCCGAAAGGAAGGGTATAATGTGGTGTACAGTACCACGAAGTTAAGATCAACCTCGATATCCGCCCGGTGGGCGAGTGCCTCTGGGCTGTCTCCACCTTGACGGGTGTTGCCGGCACCACCGTGTCGTCGTCCCTCGCCTACCAGCAATCCTTGGTGGCGGCATCTTTGTACGTCGACTATGTGTTCCTCGACACTGACGAAAGACGCAAGATGGCTCAGAACCCCCATGAGTACCTCTTCGAGCAGGTGCAATTTACCGGCGATGAGTCGGTCGGAAGCTCGAGCAACAAGATCAAGCTGAATTTCAACCACCCCTGCAAGGAGTTGATCTGGGTTGTGCAGCCGGACGCCAACGTCGACTACTGCTCCTCGTTGACGGCCAACACTGTCCTCTTCAACACCTTGGGTGCTCAGCCCTTCAACTACACGGACGCTATTGATGCGCTCCCCAACGCGATCCATGCGTTCGGCTCCCAGGCGGCCACCACTGGTGCTAACGCGTTCATCACCTCGTCGGGTCTCTTTGACTTGGCGGGTGCTGACACCGTTGCGGCCACCGCGGCGGGCGGCTCCTCCTCGGTCACTGCCACTGCGGGTGACTGGGCTTCCTCGGGCGCCACCCTTTCCCCCTTTGCCCAGGGCGGAAACGACTCTGCCTCCTTGGTGTCCGATGCCGGCACCTTCGTGCTCGCGGAGACCGCCCTCGACATGCACTGCTGGGGTGAGAACCCTTGCGTCACGGCGAAGCTCCAGCTTAACGGCCAGGACCGCTTCTCTGAGCGTGAGGGCTCCTACTTCGACGTGGTGCAGCCCTTCCAGCACCACACCCGCGCCCCTGACTGCGGTATCAATGTGTACTCTTTCGCTTTGCGCCCTGAGGAACACCAACCAAGTGGGTCATGCAACTTCTCCCGCATTGACAATGCCGTCCTGCAACTTGTGTTGTCCGCCTCCACCGTCGGTGGAACGGCGACCGCCAAGGTCCGTGTGTATGCCGTGAACTATAACGTCCTCAGGGTTATGTCGGGTATGGCCGGCGTCGCGTATTCAAATTAAAAAGGGTAATGTTTGGTTATTATATTTAGGAAAAATGAAATAAAGAATATCTCAGTATTCTATATATAAAAAGATTATATATGGAACCCCTCCAGATTGCTAACGTGTTGCGCCCCGAATTCGTCGAAACCGAATCGACGCAATTGACTCCCCATCATTACCATGAGAAAATCATGGCAGATTACAAAGTGGTACAGTATATAAAGGGGCACATCAACTGTGGTATAGAGAAAAATCCGGTATGGATAATTGATGACAATGGGAAAGAAATATTTTTGATGTTTTGTGAGCCAGATCTTCTCTGCATTTTATGCAGAGAATCTTATCAAAAAATTTTAGATTTTGAAGAGAAAGAACGAGACGGAAGAAAATTTTGTTGGATTAGAAAAAATAATACAAATTATGTGAGAGCTAATCATAACAATACCTCGATTTATATCCATCAAGTCATCATGAATTACTACGGAAATGGAAGCGGAACAGGTGGTTTGTCAGTAGACCATATTGATAGAAACCCGTCGAATAATCGTTTGGAAAATCTCCGCATCGCTACGTCGGAAGAGCAACACGCAAACTCCAAAGGAGTTTTTCCCGATACCAAAAAGGGAAGACGCAAGGACGCCGTAGATTTACCAGAGGATATTAAACAGAAAATGGATATTCCAAGATTTATAACATACAATGTTAACAAGTATGGAAAAGAAAAGGAATTCTCCAGAGAGTATTTTAAAATCGAAAATCATCCTCTCCTTAAGGAAAAGGTTTGGACAAGTACTACTAAGAAAGATGTTTCCATACAAGAAAAATTACAACAAGCGAAGGACGCTCTCGATTTTCTGAATAAGAATGGTGTTTTACCCGACCCCCCTGAACGCGAATTGCCTCAGTACGTTACTTATTACGTTGAGCGCGGTTCCCATTTGCTCGCTTGGCAAAAGAACGTGGGCGAGGACAGGCTCTCGAAGAAAATTACGATCGACAAGGACTACTTCGAGATGGACAAACCCGAACAAGAGAAAGAATTGCAGCGTCTGAACCGCGAGGTTGTGGCGAAATATGATAATAAATACTCCATTTTTGCCCTTGACGAAAACACGTTGAAAGAAATTCAGAAAGAAAAGGAAGAAGCGTTACCTACCTACGTGAGATACCAAGATTTTTATGACGGAAAATACATTGTATTTAATAAGGGAAAGGGAGACGACCGTATATCAATCACCTCTAAGTTGCCGCTCAATTACAATATCAACAAGGAATTGCACTTATTGAATGCGCGAATCGTCGAAAAATACGGGCAGGATGAGGCAATTGCGCTTGATAAGTTTCCGTACGACGAGCAGGACGATGTTGTCGAAATACCCAAGGGCGTCTATGTCTCGCTGAAATGCAAGAAACCAAGCTTGATCATGAAGATCGGTGACGATACCTTTTCTATGGAACTGCCCGAACGCTACGACTTGAGTGAGCAAATACAGTTGTTTTTGAATTCCGAAAACAAAACCAAAGACCAACAATTGGATATTGAGGGGGTCAAGCAATTGTTTGTGGATCACGGCAAAAAACCCGACAATATCAGCATAGTTTTCAAGGATAAAAGAGCTTATCAGTTGCAGTATAAGTTGAAAACTAAAGAACATCGTCACGATAGAGCAATGACCCTTCCTAAAGAAAATATCAATATCAATAACGAGCTCATTAAACTCAATGATTTTATTATTACCAAGTATGGTAAGGAATTCGCTGTACTGTTGTGTTAAAATAACTCCAATAACTGTTATATTATTGGATTTACTAGTTTAAGTTCCGATTACAAGTTCGAAATATACGCCGATAATGTCGTCACACCGTTTTTTGAAACCCTCAAGGAAATAGTAATCTACCCCGAAAATATTGTATTTAAGCTCTATCAACATTTCGATAGCGTTGCGATTAGTAATATTTTCCAATTTTAGATCTGTAATGGTAACAATTAATCTGTCTTCCAATAAATCACTATCGCCTTTTTCACCTCGCTCATTTATGCATTCACAAAGCCGAAAATTACCATCTTCGCATTGACACAGCTTATGTTTCTTTTCCAGTGCAAATGTGATTTTATTGCCGCGTTGAATTATATCGTCGAGTTCTTCTTTGGGAATAGAATTTATGAAATATGTCCTTGGGAATAAGTCTCCTGGGTCACTTTCATCGTCACAATACTCAGCCATAACAGTGATAACTATTTATGTAATGAAATCTTTATATCATTTGATATATAACACCGCATGAAATGGTCATAACTTCGAAACCCTTAGGTTGATGTGGTTATAAAGTTTTTGAACGATAATATTTAGGCATAGTTTTTACTTTTAAAAGCAAAAACAATATAAATAAATATCTTTGTTTAGTTTATAAAAATGGACGTATCCCTCAACATTGTTGACTTGATTGAAAACAATCCTATTACCCGACTCTCCAACACGTATAACAACAGGCTTCTTGGCAAAATAAAGGAAACGTTTACAGAAGGACAACAACAGTTGTTTATTGCGTCATTCTACTGTTATTTAAACTATAATCAAGCCACTGATTTTATTATTGACCTGGATAACGTTTGGAAATGGTTAGAATTTAATCAAAAATCCGCAGCAAAACGTGTACTCGAACGACACTTTACTATTGACAAAGACTATAAATGTTCGTTAAGCCAATCGGGTGAACATAAAAATGACGGTCGTGGTGGTCACAATAAAGAAAAAATTATGTTGAATATTAAGACGTTTAAATTGCTATGCATAAAAGCAGATACAAAAAAAGCAAACGAAATACACGAATATTTTGTAAAGTTAGAGGAAATATTGCAGCAAACTTTGCAAGAAGAAAGTGCTGAATTAAAGCAACAATTAGAAAAATCAAAACAGGATATAAAAAAACTAGAGAAAGCTAAGCAAAATTTTGACGAAAAACTACAGAAAGAGACTGTGATTCAGAAACAAAAAATGCTTCTAAGAAACTATGGGATTAATCATGCAGTTGTATATATAGTAAAAGTCAAGACATTTGAAAACGGTGAGTACGTCGTCAAAATAGGAGAAAGTGACAATTTGGAAAATAGACTCAAAGAACATCAAAATAATTACGACGAAGCCGTATTATTAGATTGTTTTCCTGTAAATAAGAATGTGTATTTTGAAAAGTTTTTGCACGGACACGATAAAATTCGTCCCAACAAGGTGAGAAACTTGGCTGGACACGAAACCGAAAACGAATTATTTTTGGTTGGCAAGAATCTTACTTACAGTACAATCTTACATATCATCAATGAAAATATCAAAAGTTTCAAGGATTGGACTGTGAACGACATTATTAAGATAGCACAGGAAGAAAACCATAAATTCATAGAAAAATTAGTAGTTAATAGTGGTGTTCCATTGCAAAATACGTTTACGCCGAATAACGATGTATTAACGAAACTTATGGAAAAGATAGATAATCTCGAAAGAAAAAACAATGAAATAATGGAGAAGCTTAACGCCCAACCTATAAAAACTACAACCAACTTCGGTGAACCCTTGGTTACTCTTGGGCCCAGAGTGCAAAAAATTAACCCAGAAACCATGAATTTGGTGAAAGTGTATGAATCCGTGTCGGAATGTTTGAAAGAATCAAATAACACTCTTAGGGCAAGTGGACTAAAGTTGGCTATCAAAGAAAATACAGTTTACAATGGTTATAGATGGATGTACGTTGATAGAAATAAAGACCCAAACATTCTTGTAAACGTTCCAGAAACAAAGGTAACGAGAATTCAAAATCTAGGATATGTTGCGAAGCTCAATATTGATAAAACCAAAATTTTAAATGTTTATTTGGATAGAAAAACAGCTGCCTTAGAAAATGGTTACAAATCTTCATCCGCCCTAGATAATCCTGTAAAGAATGGTAAAATAACGAATGGGTTTGTCTATATGCTATACGATAAATGTGGTGATAATCTTCGCGAGGATTTTGAAGAAAACATGGGCGAAATTATTTTGTATAAGGGTGGTATTGGACGTTACGATTCACAAAATAACCTTGTTACAGAATTTAGATCTAAAGAAGATTGTTGTTTATTTTTGAAAATGAGTGACCGGACATTGAGAAAAGCTCTTGAAACCAAAAAACTGTATAATAATTATTATTATAGAGAGTTAGGAAATAAACTTAAGATGATGTAATAGTAATGTACATAAATTGAATAACGCTATGAGTAACCTCTGTCTAGAAATGAAAATACAAAAATTAAAAAACTAAAAAATGAACAGAAAAAATTGAAAATATAATATTCGTATAATATAATATAATTATATGAATAATTATACTCGTTCTATAGACGAGCTTATTCCTGGCTTAACTAGCCAAAAAATACAATTACAAACGCATCTTAAGCGAAATTACAAAGAAAACGTTCATTATATAGAGACACCTCAAAAAAGAGAAATAGAAGCGGGAAAAAAACTATGGGGAGGTCATAACCGCATCGACATACGCTTAACTGAAGAAGCTTTTGAGCTCTTGAAAAATTCGTATAATCTGAGAAATCGTAATATTGTGGATATCACTCCTGGCGTCAAAGTGGTAAATATTGTATTGCCAATTGAAAATCAAACACTGAGTTTTATAGAAAATTGTTATAATGGTTCTGTTGAAATGGTGCGACAGTATCACATTGGTAAGTACCGGGTTGATATGTACTTACCCAAATATAAGATTATAATAGAATGCGATGAATTCGATCACAAAGATAGAGATAAACAACGCGAAATAGAACGCGAACAATATTTATTATCTCTTGGTAATACAGTTATTCGATTTGATCCCAACGAAAAGGGATTCAATATATCTGAAGTTATACGAGAAATAAATAAGCTTATTGTAAAATAAAATATTAAAATGCTCTAACGTACACCCTAACTTACTGCTTGATCTTCTCCTCATACGCAGCCCCTTTCATTCCACATTTTTTCTCATCTCCACGAACCAAGATCGCAATATCGTAGTCTATAACTCCGCTCACGACATTAATCTTCCCAAACTTTTTACACGTAGCCTCTGTTATACCTGGAGGAGGTGGTATGTAACGAATGCAATTTGCGCAAATCGGAAATTCCAAGTTCCGTATGGTGGGTAATGAACTGATGCTCTTTATCAACCTCCTTTTCAACATTGTATATGATATATAATATATAAACTCCCTTTCATATCATTTTACACATTTGAAGCAATAAATTACGTACGAGCTATCCAGTGTAATAATCCCATATATAAATTCGTATTTTTGACGTGTTACAAAATATGTACGCACATATGTATATAAATGATCGGATTGTTGATCGTTGGATTATTTTTTCTGATTACCTTCATTATTGAAAAAACTACAAATTTGAAACCTACCATAAATTACGATAACAAATTCGAATACGTACCTATTTTAACAGCGAATATTTATGCCGATCTATTCATAATTTTTGTTACTTTCGCAAAAATTTATGTAAAGATCAAATCTTTAGAAGGATGGTACAAAAAATATAGGTTGTCTGCTATGATAGCGGATATATTGATTGGCGTATTATACATATTGTTAGGAAGATATATAGTTTATAAAAGTGGTGTAAAGATCGGTTTGACAGCATTTGCTGCTCTATGTGTAGCCATACAGCTAATCTTTGACTTTCTATTTTATATTTTATTTACAATGATTCCTGAAGGGTATAATGACATATTAGATTATTTCAAAGGTTATTCGAAGGAAGCAGGCGCTAGTGCTTTGTTAGGAGATAGTTTCCTAGTAATTATGGCGGTTATAATAAGTGCTTTATTAAATCAATCGAGTTATGATACTAACATTGTATTATTGATTATAAGCATTTACTTAGTGCCTTACTTTATCTATATGAAAGATTAGTACTACGTTGCGTGTAAAAAAATTGAATAAAAATGATCCAAATACCTATCCGTACAACAACAACACCACCATGGAGCAAGCATTGAAAGATAAACTTGAAAAGGAGGCCATAGAGAAGGCCAAAAAGCTAGTGATAGATCGGGCAGCAGGTGTCATCAATAACTCGACTGCGGTCGAAAAGTGCGCGACCATTATCACTGAAGGTGCAAAAGAATTCCAAGAAAAAATGGGGCGCCCGATGACCTACAGCGAAATGCGAGAGTTGTATGGGTAATTGTATCCCCCGATTTATTGTTTTACGTAAAAACCGCATAAATAGAGGGCCACATACTCATAACAATAAACACAAATGCCCATTTTTTGTTCCAGCAACCTCAATACCCAAAACGATTTACTTTTGAAAAACCTGATGGAATTTTACGCCCGCCGCGAGAACCTCCAAAAAATGATGATGATCATCAACGGCGACACCCAAATCTCTTTACGTATTGTGGACTGGTTTGTTACCAACTATGCGAAAAAATACTACACAGTGTATCCCTTACCCGATCAGAGAGACCCGACGGAAACCTACCGATTCAAGGTGTACAACGATTATAAGCTCAAACTCAAGGCCTACAGTAAACGCCGTTTCGATCCCTTCTGTCGCTGGGAGCGTATCTCGGTCCCCTACGACGACGAGAAAACCATGGAAACCACGATCGGTCAACTCAACTTTTTTAAATGGGCGATCGAGAACCGGATCGTTGATTATATTGACAGCAATTATGCGACGATCGAGGCCGATATGAATCATCGTAACAGCACTTCGAAACATCGCACGTCGACCGATTCCGAGACATCGGCCTCCACAGTATCGACCGACCTGTCGGAGAAATCCGACAAGACGAAAACACGTAAGAAGCGCGAGGAGCTCTCTGTGTTTGCGTGTAAATGTATCAAGAAGGAGGATGTGAAGATCGTGGTCAAATTTTAAGGGAAACCCAGGTTTCCCTTATGATCCCATCCTTAAATTTGAAGGGTCTTTGTAATTACTTGTTGAAATGGTTTCCCTGCAGGGAACCTACGTCAAGAAACGCGAAGCGTTTCTAACTCCCTTATGATCCCTTCCCTTAAATTTGAAAGTTCTTTGTAATTATTTGTTGAAATGGTTTCCCTTATGATCCCATCCCTGCAGGGAACCGTAGGTTCCCTTAATGTTTTTTGAAACGACATAGAAAATATCAAACATAACTATCTAGATGGATATTTATATTTATACGTTGGCCACTGCAGTATCGGTTGGTTTCGGGCTCGTTACCGGTTATTTCTGGGGTGTATTTGATATTACCAAAGCCCTCACGGAAGGAAAGGAATATACACCTCTAGACCGGCTTAAAAATGCCCTCTTAACTTTTGCATTGATGACCACCAATAAGGACGATATGGCGAATCTAGACCTAAATTATGACAAGTATAATGGCGACAAGTTCCCTGCATTGAGTGGTTCGTCGTTTCCTCACGCTTGTTATACATATATTTTTAATCGGCGTGATTTCCAAGGGAGTCTGATGTATTCGAAACACTGCGAGTATAAGTTGGATGCGATAGAGAAGTATCTGAATAAACAATTCTCAGCAGAGGACCGGGTCTTGGATTTCTTCATCAGATTTTGTGAAAAAGCGATGGAGGCCAAGAAGGATTGAGTGTTGGTGGTGCGGTTTAATATATGATATTAGATATATATAAAGAATGAATATAACTAATAAGACTCTTAAAACGTTGGCGATCTCCACCCCCATCCTATTGGCGCTCGATTTCTTGTTCATCTATTTGATAATGAATAGCTACGGAAAAATGATTGCCAAGGTGCAAGGTTCTCCATTACGGTTCAATATCTATGGTGGGATCATTTGTTATATTTTAATCGTAGCCTCGCTTTACTATTTCATTTTGAAGGACCGGCGGTCCGTGCGCGACGCGTTTTTACTGGGGTTCTTTATCTATGGTATTTTAGAGACTACGAACTACGCTATATTGACAAACTGGAACCCGGTGATTGCCCTTTTCGACACTATATGGGGAGGGGTTTTGTACGCCGCCACTACCTATTTGACCTATTATTTTATGAAAATATAAAATGCTCACACGCTTACCGTATCGCCATCAAGTTCTATTGACACTTCCTGGGTGTACAAATGGTCCTCAATAAATTGTTTGAAGTGTGTGATCATCGCATCCTCGCTCGAATCCTCGTCTAACCACAACGTAGGAACCGATGGATTACGTTCCCACAGTGACAACGACAACAACCATTTTTCATGGTATTTTTGGCACTTTTCCAAATAATCCATGGGAATATCGTGTTCTCCTTTACGTGCACGTCCCTTAATACGTGTATCACAGGTTCTCGCCGACACATTCAAATAAGCCACCGCATCCACCGGTATCAATTCAATCTCGTCATAGACCATCTCTAACACACTCGAATTGATATCGTCGATATTACCCTGTTCCCGCAGCATTTTGGCGAAAATGGCGCGACAGGATTCCATAGAACGTTCGCAAACAATGATGGTATTATCGTCGTTGTGTTTGATGGCGTTCACTAATCTCCGGTAAAACGTGATATAGGCCATTATTTGGAATGGGCAAGCATAGTGGATCGGATCGGAATATAATTTTTCGATGATGTTCTCGCTGGTAGTGCCGTCGCGTATGTTTTTCCAAACATCGACAGGTTCTCTTAAAAATATGAAATTTTTGCTGTCCGACAGTTCGCCCTGTCGCTCTTCGAGCCGTTGTAAAAACGTGGTCTTACCCGATCCAATATTGCCTTCGATCGAGATAATGTAGGGTCGTTTGGCAGATTCCATAAAAAGCGGACTATTATTACATAACATATCTTATATTTATTTCCATTGCCATAAATATAAAAATTATCGGGGCGACGAACGTCTAGTTTTACGTTTATTTTTCCGGGGGCGCTTCGTGACCCGGCCACGCCCCCGTCCCCCTCCGCTAATCTTGCGTTTCCGGGCTTCATTGATGAATCCGCTGACACGCTTATCGCGAGGGAATCGAGGTTCACCTTGACCGTCCGTCGTATCGAGAACCGCGCATGTGAGATCAAAAAGGATGACTTCGGTGTATCCGTGGTCTTTCAGATAATTCAATAATAGTTCCATGTTGATGTATTCGTGGGCACCGTTATATAACATGCCCTTTTCCAGCCGGATTTGATCGTAGATATTGACCGGAAAATTCGGGGGCGTGAGGAGACCCATCATCCAGTTGGCGCTACTAGTCACAAATTTATTCGAAGCACCATACACGTCGTTCGGCTCCACCGTAAAACCTTTGTTAGCCATGATTTCGCCGGGACCAAAACGGTCGACAGTATATCCACGGTCGTAATACCAATAGTTACGTTTGTAGTCAATGTTTCCAGCAGCTGCAATCGTCTGTATCTCTTTACTTTCTACCTGTTTGGCCACCTTGATGTCGCTCACAATCCCGGCAATAAAATCGTCCATTTCAGGGGATAAGAAATCGATGCTGTTAGGATCGTAGAGTTTTCTCAAGAATTCGATGCGGGCGGCTTGGGCCAATGGTTCGCCGTATAATATATTGGTGTAATCGTCGACTGTGTCTTCCGAAATGATGTTGGTGAGTCCGGGTGGTATTTCGGTGTATTTGATAATATTTATGCCGAGAGGCACCGGAAACGTCTCTATATTTTCGGCTAATCTTTCGTTATCTAAATAGTAGTCTTCTATCGCTTCGTCTGGCCTCAACTGAAATGCATCATCTTTGACGAATAATAAACCGTGGGTTGATACGATAATAACTGCCCGCTTCTTTTCTCCAAGAGCTGGTCGTTTCGCGCTTGGTATAACATCTTCGATAAATGGTCGTTTGTATCCGGTAGGTACGACCGAGTTAGACCGAAGTGACGATGGTCCGATCCCTTTCATTTGACTATACATAATGCCCATATAAATTTATGCTAATATAGTAAATAAATGTCGTATTTTTGGGTAATTGCATCCATCGTCGTAATCGTATTAGCTATTATTTTATTATACTTTTACGGCTCGACCATTTTAAACACCATAAATGCACAAATGTTGGCCAATGAGACACCGTCTACTAGTTTAGTGAATGGATCCACTATTCCGAAGATAATTATACAGACGTGGAAATCGAATAGTGTACCGCAACGATACATGCCGCTGATCGAATCAGTAAAAGCCAATAATCCGGATTACGAGTATTTGTTTTTTACGGATAGGGACATTGAAACGTTTTTACAGCAACATTATCCTCAATATGTGTCAACATATATGAATTTACCGATCAAAATCCAAAAAATAGATTTCTTCCGGTATATTGCGGTGTACCACTACGGTGGGTTTTATTTAGACCTCGACATGAAAGTCTATAAGAAATTCGACCCGTTATTGAAGTACGGGTGTGTTTTCCCGGTGGACGAATATATTGATGTTCGCCATTGTGCTAATATGCGCTATAAACCATTTTGTGATAAGGGACAGAATTTTTTATTGGGGCAGTATGCCTTTGCGGCTAGCCCGAAGAATCCATTTATTAAGAAACTGATCGACCAAATCGCGAATAATACCAACAAATATATCCGGAACGTGAATTTCAACTCAGAGGATTATGTGTATAAAACGACCGGCCCCGATTTCGTGACGGAGGTGTATATGAATTATGCAAATAAGAAGGATATTACCATCATCGATAATGGTGTTCGCCAGCATTTCGGTGATTATGCGAAACATAACTATTTTGGTACTTGGAAATAAGGGAAACCTACGGTTTCCCTTATGATCCCATCCCTGCAGGGAAACCTACGGTTTCCCCCGCACCCCCTTCCCTTAAACAGTAGAGGATCTTGGTAACTACCTTGGAAATTATCTTAACAACCTGGTTAACATAATTAGTTTCCCTGCAGGATGGGATCTTAAGGGAAACCTGGGTTTCCCTTAAACCTGGGTTTCCCTTAACTTAACAATGATCTTTATAAAAATATATAAATAGGAGATAACATAAATCTAAAACTCACCATGTTTTTTATAAAGTTGGTCTGGTCCTGTGTGTTAGCTGTCGGGGTGACGTCGTTTAGTCTTCATAGTAACGGCGGGCGATATAATTATTTGGATGCCAAGAACATCCAAAAGCTAGAGAGGTTGTTTTATCTCAAGAACAGCCGTTATTCGCCCTATAAAAACAAGTACACCAATCGCCCCTTTATGAACATAACTGAGCAGCTCGAGGATCTCAACGATAAATTTACGCAAAATTTTAACGACGCGGCCACGGACGAGGACGAGGCGTTCCAGGCGTTCAAGAAGGCATTGGACGAAATTGCCGACGATCCCGAGGGCGATTTCGAAGATTTTCAACAGGATCCGACCAAGGGCGCCCATCATAAGAATAGTCACAGCGAATACGGATACATTGACGGCATGGGTGTTTTCCGCTACAAGGACCCCGAGCTCTTTGATCGGCGCTCGTCCAGAGAGCGTATGATGGGACCGGGGATCGGCGAACAACTTTTCCCGATGTCTAAACGCGAGAAGCGCGGTAACGACGAATCCGACGGCGGGGGAGGTGGTAATTTCCAGATCATTAAGAACTCCGAATATACGTTCGACGACGTGGGTGGTTACGATAAGATCAAGGCCGAGCTGCTCCAAACTGCCGATATTTTGATCAACTACGAGAAATACCGTAAATTCAATGTACGTACCCCCAAAGGCATGATTTTTGAGGGCCCTCCCGGCAACGGTAAAACGCTGATGGCCAAGGGTTTCAGTGGCGAGTTGAATGTCTCTTTTATCCCGGTGTCTGGCAGCGAATTTTCCGAAAAATATGTCGGGGTCGGCGCCATGCGGGTGCGTGAGCTGTTCAAATTGGCCGAGGAGAACAAGCCGTGTATCATTTTCATCGACGAAATTGACGCCGTCGCGAGGAAGCGTGGTAATGATGCGGTCAGTTCGAACTCTGAAAAGGATCAAACCCTGAACCAACTGTTGATTAGCTTGGACGGTTTCAAACATTCCAACGGAATTTTCGTGATTGGGGCGACGAACCGCATTGATTTACTCGACCAAGCTCTGATCCGCCCAGGGAGAATGGATAAGAATATTTTTATTGGTAACCCCGACAGCGAGACCCGCCGTGCTATTTTGAAAATTCATACAAAGGGAAAACCTATGATGCCTGATATTTCTTTGGATTCACTGGTAGAAATGACGGGCGGGTTTAGTGGCGCCCAAATCGAGAACCTGTTGAACGAGTCTATGTTGTATGCTTTACGTGAAAACCGCGAGGTGATTACGAAGGAGGATTTGGAATATATCATCAACCGTATTTTGGCGGGTTGGCAGTCGACCGAGTCCAAATATTCGGACGATATTATCCGGCGTATTGCGATCCACGAGATGGGGCATGCCGTCGTGGGGTTCTTCTCTCCTAACCATCCCAAGTTGACTAAGATATCTCTTAATTTATGGTCACCTAAGACCCCGGGTTATACTATCTTTGAGAGCAACGACGAGAACACGAACATTTATACCAAGGAGGGGTTGTTTTCGCATTTGATGGTGCTACTGGGCGGACGCATTGCGGAAGAGTTGTTTTTCGGATACTCGGTGACGACGGGCGCGCGTAAGGATCTCGATGAGGCGTATAAACTGGCGCAAAACATGATTATTCAGTATGGGATGGGACGGCGTAACATTTACCCCGACCTGAGCGACCAATCCAAGTTTTTGATTGACCAAGAGGTGAATGACTTGTTGGTGTCGGCGAATGACGCGGCAGTTGTTATTTTGACGGAGGCGCGTGAATTTATTTTGGAATGCTCGGAGATTTTGCTGCGCGATAATATACTTAAACCTGACCAAATGGCGGACATCGTACGTAGTAATTACATTGAACTGTGGAAGAAATATGATCTTACACCCCACCTCTAAGGCGGGGAAACCTACGGTTTCCCCCGCACCCCCTTCCCTTAAACAGTGAATGATCTTGGTAACATTCTTGGAAACCACCTTTACCCGACCTCCGGCCGGTTTCCGGGGGCATAGTTTTACGCTAAATGCAGGGCGCTTTCTATGGGCGAAGCCCAAAAGCCCAAGGGTTGAGGGCAATGCGTAGCAAAGCCCTCTGACCCCCCGCACCCCCCTCCCTTAAATTGAAACAAATTATGTTAACCCGGTTGTTAAGATAATTATAAAGTCGTTTTCAAGGTGGTCTCCAAGAAAGTTAACTGTTTAAGGAAGGGGTTAGGGGGAACCTTGGTTCCCCCTATTAGTAGGAATTATAGACCGCCTCGATGATATTCAAATACTGTTTGATCGTCGTGTCCGGAAAGCGTTCTTCGTCATCGTCGTCATCCAGGTCGTTGTTATTGGTATACCCTGAAATAATACCAGCATCTTCGTCTGATTCAAACAAAACATCAAAGGTAATGTCGTCAGAATCGATAGGAAGATCGTTCATCGATCGCAAGGATACCTCTGCCATAGAGGGGACCTCCAGCGACTCGACCAAAAAGTCGGTCAACACCGCCTTGTTATCCGAATAGTACGAATAAGAGCCCTCCGTGCCCTCTTTACGCGTATATTTGCACCGAACCCCGAACAGCTCGGTCTTATAGTCGTAGAAAACGTACGTAGTGCAAATATCTACTATCGGCGATATCTCACTAAAGCCCACCGTACCACGTTGGACCAGCTTAATTACCAAAGTGTCACCTGACATTGTTACCATAATAAAGTACAAACTATTTATATTTATTCGCAAATAAATATAATTTACAGCGACAAAGTTCTCGATCCCCGGTATTTCAACAGGTCGAGGATTTTGGATGTTGTAGGGAATTCGGTATCTCCATAAATATCCTGTAGCAATAACCATTCGAACAACCCCCCCCGATAAACATAGATATCCGAGAACCCGAGACCCCGCAATTGTTGGTATTTTTTATCCACAGTTTCGTCGGCATCGTTTTTCCCGTAGATAATGAATTTTTTACTCAATCCCTGAGATAAAATGTCGTTGATCAGGTTCTCCTCTTTGTCACATAAAACGGTTCCAGGAATCAAACACGACTGTTCGAGAACCGGTAAAGTATTAATAATAATGTAGGCGTTTGAGGTTTTGATAGCGCCCTGCATATCTTCAAAATTAATATATTTTATAGGCCGTTTGACGAAGGCCCATAGTCCCTGCATTGGCACCGTATTATGTTATACCAGCCACAAATTTCTATTATGTTTACTGAGAAATATGACATAATGATATAATGCCATAATAACAAATATATTATTGTGTGTAGCAATTTAGAGAATAAAATATTTAGTTACTATAATGACGGTAATCAACGACATAGAAATTGACGATATTCAATATAGCAAAAATGAGATCAAGGAGGCTATCATCAACAACGATCCGATCGAGGATAAACTCCATGTGGTCGCGGTCATCTCGAATCCGTGTCTGTTTGCGCGCCGCTATATTTTGACGAGGGAATTCATTGCCCGTATGGAGAACGACGAACCCAATGTTGTTCTCTATGTAGTAGAATTGGCCTACGGATCTCAGCGGTTCATTATCACAGACAAGAAGAACAAGCGGCATTTGCAGTTACGCTGCGAGACCCCGGTCTGGCATAAAGAAAATATGATCAACTTAGGTATACGTAAGTTGTTGCCGTCGAACTGGAAGGCGGTGGCATGGATCGACGCGGACGTGGAATTCGAGAACCTGACGTGGGCGACGGATACCCTGAAGATTTTGAATGGTTCCAAGGACATTGTACAGTTGTTCAGCCATTGTGTCGACATGAACCCGATCGGTGAGGCCATGAAAGTATTTGCGAGTTGGGGGTACCAATATATGAAGAAATTACCGTATTCTGTGGGCACCCTCAACTATTGGCATCCGGGGTACGCCTGGGCGTGTACGCGCAAGGCTTACGAAAAAATGGGCGGGCTTTACGACAAGAGCATCTTAGGATCCAGTGACAATATTATGGCGCTTTGTCACCTGCAAAACTGTAAGGAAACCGGCTTGAACCCGGAGAATTCGCAGGATTATAAGGATTCGGTCGAGGAATATAAACGTAAGCTGAAAAATATGCGGGTAGGCTACGTCCCGGGGTTGATACGGCATTATTACCACGGGAGCAAAGCGAACCGCAAATACGGGGACCGCTGGAAGATATTGGTGAAATACCAATATTCCCCCGACCAACATATTACGTACGATAGCAATGGTGTGATAGTGCCGACCGAAGCGTGCCCACCGGAGCTCTTGGAAGAGATTTGGAATTATTTCTCGGAACGCAACGAAGATGATATCTACAGCAGGGAACCTACGGTTCCCCTGCGACCCCTCCCTTAAACGGTTCACCACCTTGGAAACCACCTTTATAAACAGGTTAACGCAATTGGTTTTAATTTAAGGATGGGATCATAAGGGAAACCTGGGTTTCCCTTAAAAAATTGAATTTTATTATATCTTCCGTAAATGATATAATAACTAAATTATATCAATTATTGACACCACCACCAATGGATCTCGCCCAAAACAAGCTCACCCGGTCGGAATGGGAGAACATCGAGGTTCCCATCGCCGATGCGGAGAAGAAAATCGTACGCATGATTATAGACGGGTATCATAATGTCAATATCCGTTTCAACGATTCGCAGTCGTTGTTCAGCCATATCAAAATCGATAAAACCCCGGAGCTCGAGTATTTCCTATATAAAAAATATTTTGAAGATGATATCTTAGGGGCTCTGAAAAAATACGGAAAGGGGCTTAATATTGAGACGATGGGGTCGGCCACCAATGACCTATGTAAAGTCAAGAGTGCGGACGGAATCCGGTTGCAGAACCTCGACAACCATATCAAAATCAACCGCGGGCTCATCATCGAATTCCTGTTGATCGATCTTTGTAAAGACACCATCAAACATATTTCCAAAAAAAAACAACGTTACGCCTATTATTTATACACGCTCATTCAGATCAAAAAATCGACGGTTCCTTACCAAAACAAGTATGTTCTCATGTTCGTCGACTCCGTCATCGCTTACGGTAATTCTATTACCAAAGTAAGTGAGATTATCACCAATGCCTACGATTTCATTGAAAAAAACCCTTATTTGCTCAAGTACGAGGACAAGACATTGTTCTCCCACCAAAAGGAATTGTTTTCCTTGGTCCAACGTCGATCAGACACCAAATCCGCGCTCATTTTATATATGGCTCCTACGGGGACGGGTAAAACCCTGAGCCCCATCGGTCTATCGGAAGGGTACCGTATCATCTTTGTCTGTGTGGCTCGGCACATTGGCCTCGCCCTGGCGAAAGCCGCTATTTCCGTAGAAAAAAAGGTGGCGTTCGCGTTTGGGTGCGAAACCGCGTCCGACATCCGCCTTCACTATTTCTCCGCGGTCAATTACACGAAACACCGGAAATCGGGGGGTATCTGGAAGGTGGATAACTCGGTCGGTGACAATGTGGAAATCATGATTTGCGACGTACAATCCTATCTGACCGCCATGTACTATATGTTGGCTTTCAATCCCGCCGAAAACATCATCACCTACTGGGACGAGCCGACCATCACCATGGACTACGAAGAACATCCTCTCCATCCGGTCATCCAGCGTAATTGGGCCGAAAACAAGATTCCTATCGTAGTTTTATCGTGTGCTACGTTACCTGCTAGCGAAGACATTATGCCGGTGTTTGACGATTTCCGGTGTAAATTCGACGACGCGGAGATTTGTACGATCAAGAGCTTCGATTGCCGGAAATCGATCCCGATCCTGAATAAGGAGGGGTTTTGTGTGTTGCCGCACTATATGTATGCGAATTATTCGGAAACGGTCGAATGTGCCCGATATTGTATTGAAAATAAAACAATGTTACGTTATTTCGACTTACGTGAGATCGTTCGCTTCATTGATAGTGTTCATGAACTAGGCGCAGTGGACGAGGCCTACTCGGTCGACGCCTATTTCAACGGCAACATCCGCGAAATTACGATGAACCGGCTGAAAGAGTATTATTTGGATTTGTTACTGCATATCAAGGAGGGAATGTGGTCAACTGTCTATCAAGGATGTATGATCTCGCGTAAAGAAAAGTACAGTAAATCGGGAGCATTGACCAAATCGTGTAGTTTATCTACGCCTTCCAATGTATATAGTGACACCACCTTTAAACGCACTACCAGTGTTTCACATGCACCCAAGCCGGCCAATCCGGCCAGCAAAGGCATACTGTTGACGACAGTCGACGCGTACACCCTCACGGACGGACCTACCATTTTCCTAGCCGACGATGTAAATAAAATCGGGCACTTTTGTATTCAACAGTCCAACATTGCGGCCACGGTGTTCCAAAACATTTTGATGAAAATTACCCAAAATGACGTGTTACTACGTAAGATCGAAGAACTCGAAGGCGCGATTGAAGTGAAGGAAAGCAAGAATGCCGGGGACGATGGTAAAACCTCGGTGAGAGAGAGTGGCCGCCTCTGCAATGAATCTCAAAAAATGATGGATGAGATCAACAAACTACGTAAGGAGATCCGGCTCGTGTCACTGGATGCGCTGTATGTCCCGAATACCCGCCCCCACCAACAGATTTGGAACCCGGAGATCAACGAGGCTAGCTTTGTGTCGAACATTGGTGAGGACATAGCTAATACGATCATGCAACTGAACATAGATAATCATTTTAAGGTGCTTTTGCTGCTGGGGATTGGGCTTTTTACGGACATCAAATGTGTCGAATACCGTGAGATTATGAAAAAATTGGCGGACGAACAGCGGCTGTTTATGATTATCGCCTCGACAGATTATATTTACGGGACGAATTACCAGTTTTGCCATGGGTTTATTGGTAAGGATTTGACGCGGATGACCCAACAAAAAACGCTGCAGGCGATGGGACGTATTGGTCGTAACAATGTGCAGCAGGACTATACGATCCGTTTTCGGGACGATGGGATGATAGAACAGCTGTTTAAGAAGACGGAGAACAACCTGGAAGCCAAAAACATGTGTGCATTATTCAAAGCAGAGAAACCTACGGTTTCCCTCAGGGCGCCTACGGCGCCCAAGGTGGAGCCCCTGCGGGGCTCAATCCCCGCACCCCCTTCCCTTAAATAAAAACAAATTATGTTAACCCAGTTGTTAAGATAATTTGCAAAAGTGGTTTACAGTTGAAGGAAGGGTTTAAGGGGAACCTATGGTTCCCCTTAAGGACGTTGAAATTTATGGACGACCAAGGGTTCGGGCAGGATGAGCTGGGTCTTATCCGCAATAGATAAGCTCGCAAAAGATTTTATATCGGGTTTGACCGGGTCCTGCGGGTTCACCAGATTGGTGGATCCAATACCTCTTAAATAGGATTCGATGTCGCAGGCATTGTTCGCCAGGTTCTCGGAGGCAATTCTCCCCATGATGAGTCCGGTCCCCGCAAAATGGGTTTGGGTCGGTACCCCGTAGCCATTTTTTTTATCCGTCAAATAGTTCAATTGTTCTTTAAATTGATTTTGCTCCATGGCGTAATCGCCTTCAGTATTTTTGTTTCTAGTGGACGCCATTTTCAATATATAATCGGCTAAGATAAAAGTTTCATAAGTTCTCGATAAGCTCCCAAGTCTTTGCTAAAGCGCCCCGAAAAAAATTCGACTAAACACGAATGATATCGCTCCATATAATCGTAAGAAAAAAGAACCGCCAGGCCGATGTTCGGGTCTTCGGAGAACATGCGTAATGCAGCAATTTGGTACAATTCACGGAATTCGGCCACACCCTTGGTTTGTTCAAAGACAAAATCCATCACCTTGGTCGTCGCATCCCCATCGTAGGCCAATTCGTCTAATGTTTCGTCATCCAGTTCTTCTTTATTATGATCTCTCAATTCTTGGACCTTTTTTTCATAAATCGTGTGGTCCATCTCGAAAAGTTCTCGGCAACAGTGGCGGTATTCTCTCGTATCCCCATATTTAACCACCACTTCTGTACGGTATCTCATAATATTGTTATAACATAGTAACAATATCATGTGTTTAACTAGTTTTATGTCGAAAATGTTTTTTTTGGACGTCTAAAACATGGCTGCCGAGGGGCGATTTCCCTGTTGGAACTTGGGGTCCTGGGACATGTCGCGGGTCATCATACCACCACGCACCCACCCATTCAATGCGGACTCCTCCACGTTCTTGGCCGGATCCTGGACGCGGTCGGCCATCTTGTCGTCGGTAGGGTAGAGTGAGTACGCATTGAAGGATTTCTCCATGATGGTGGAAACGCTCTTCTTATCAGAGACCATCTCGCCCTGCTGGAGCTGGGCCTCCAAGGCGGGGTCGCAGCTTCCTCTGCCTAAATATGGCACCGTTAAGAAGGGGCGCTCAAATAACATGTTACGCCCCCCGGGACGGCCGTTGTTAGCCGAATAGAGCACAGCAGATTCGTCGTCCACCAGCCCGTTGATCAAGCCGTGTCCCTTGGCCATTCCACTGAACATCGTCGTGGGTTGCTGGATGGCGAAGTTGACGTGATTGTCCGAAACAACATTACTAAAATAGTCGGCCAGGGTATAGTTGGTGAAACGGGTATTGTAGATGTTACGTTGAGACTGATCGGTCGAGTCTTGGGTGATGCGGCCCATATTATTAAATTGATAATCAAAAATGGTGGTCATAATATACTATTTATATTATGAGTCGATATTTTATGCAGGGAACCTACGGTTCCCCTGCGACCCCTCCCTTTATAATATTAATAATTGTCAAAGGTCGCACAAATTATCATTTGGTTATGGTGAGAACTTACTTATTTGAAAATTGGTTCGGTACAAGATGTGTTATTTTCTATTGCGCCATTTCCGTTGGGTTTTGCGGCACTCAAACCGTTCGTTCCGCATTTCCCCCGTTTTACACTTATTCACACATCGACCCGTGTGCGGATTGATTTCTTTGTTCTCCGGACAAAGCTTTTCTTGCTTTCCTGTCTTTTGTTTCTTAGGTTCATTTTGACCGTTTGGCCCCTTAGGGATCCGTTTCTTCCGGGTTATTTTGGCCGCCTTAGTGGGTTGGGGGTCCAGGATATCCGGGTTCTCTTGCAGTTCCTTTTTCAATTCCTGAAATGACACCGACTTTGAAGAGGCATCGTCAATTTCCTCTTCGAGGGCGGCCGGAACCACGGGCCCTGCACTAAGAACATGGTTATTGAAATGTTGATTGAACCGTGCCAAAATGCCATGTTTTTCTAAAATGTCTTCGTATCGCACGAGTGCGGTACCTATGTCGATACGTTTCATGACATTAGCGTTGGTCATATCCAATAACAACTCGGATAATTCGTTCACCATACCGACCTTCATCATGGTGTGCACGTTTTTGAGAACATTCAACAGTCCGAGAGCCATACCGTAAGAGTCGAAGGTATCCAAACACTTGTTAAGCATCGCCGAATAATGATTGTCACCGGGTATCATGACTTGTAACACGGTTTCGCTAAATTGTTTCAATATTTGGGCCATTACTTCGTCGGCTTTCAGGACGGTACCTTCCTTGTTGCAGGCGGTGTAAAGAAAAAACCGAATGGCGGTGCTTTCCGGAGTATTTTTATTTTCGCGAAGATCTGTGGTAATACGTTTGATATAGTCGGTTTTGATCTTCTCGGTGTTACTGGCAACTGTGGTATAACTGTTTTTGTTGACGAATTTGTTTTCTAAAGGGAACGACCAGTGAAATTGTGAGAAGCCATGGGAAGATCTTTCCGCGTTTTTGAGAACCAGTTTTTTCGGGGTCATAAGTCCAAAGTCGATGAAATTGATCCGACGGGTGGCGGCATTGTAAACGATGTTTTGCGGTTTCAGGTCGTGGTGGATGACCCCGTGGTCTAAGAAGGCTTTGACCCCCGCGAATAAGCGGTGAGCCTCTAACCAGAACCGCTCGATTTCTTCGAACCGGTCCGCGGACGTCCAATCCTTCGCCTTCTCGGCAAACATATCCAGGCTATCGCCACCGTCCTCCATGACCAACAACGTATATTTTGAGAGGTGCTTCGCAATTTTGGGGTCGGCCTGCCGCAGCCTTTTACATTTTTCTGCCGAGTTTTTGTTGTAAGGTTCTGGTGCTAATTTGCAGGGATGAGGCTTTCCTAAATAATATTGTTCGTCCGGATCTACTCTTTCCATGACCGCATATTCTACCAGTTCTTTCTCAGCCTCGGAAGCTTTCATTAATTTGGTCACTTTGTTCCCTTTGGTCGCTTGCGGGTCCTTGCGGCATTTCAGGGGAGGTTTATGAACGCAGCCGTAGGTGCCCTCACCCGCCACATTCGAAGATTCTTTATCCATACTTCTGATTACGGTAGTAATAGTACTTATATTACTTAGACAAAAATTTTACACCCTTGAAACTTTACGAAAAGAAATATAAAAATAAACTGTTATAGTATCATTAGCAGTAATAACAGCTAAAATGAACAGTGCACCTGATACAATAGTTGAAAAAAGTATTGGTTCGTGTCTACTGGAATGGATACGGCAACTATTCGACATGATTTTCCGTAAACATCGCATCGAACCGAGTAAATCACAACCTCAAAATGGTAACAATGGAAAAACAAATAGCGAAAGAAGACGAGATATTAGCGAACAAATGAGATTATTTTTCCATTCTGTACGTGGACCTGTCAACAATACGCTCCTCGGGATATCGTTGTTGGAAGATACGATCAATAACACCCCAGAGACGCGCGAGCTACTGAATAATGTGAAGGCTTCATGTACGTTTGCTGCGAACACTCTGAATCGGTATGTTGGTATTAAAACCATCATGCGGTCGAATAGTATCGTTCCGATTGAGCTCACCAAATATCCGTTCTCACTTCACGGATTTTTCCAACAGATTGATTTTTTAGTACGATTCCAATGTATTGAGAAGAAAATAAAATATACATGGGCGATGCCCCCAGATATATGTAATTGGGTAGTTGGTGACGAGCACAACTTAGTCCATGTGATTGTAAATATTATGGAAAAATCTATTTCGACAGCATATGAGGGTTCGTCTATCATTATGGGGATATTTTCAGAAAAAATTGGTGCGGACGAACAAATCGTCACGATCACAATTACAGATAATAGTGTGCCACGGAAAGACATTGCGTCTGACCGGATGTGGCAAACTGGTGCGGATATTATAAAAATGCACGGTGGTAAGTTAAACCATACATGGTCAGGTAGTGATTCGGGTTCTTCGCGAATGTTAGCAACGAATCGAAAATTCCCTAGTCTGCAACAGATACGACGTCGACTCTCATCGAGTTCCCGAGTCCGCATTAACAATGAACCCGCAGAATTACCGTCGAACCGATATGTGATTCAGGTCCCGTTCAAAATATGTAACCAGGATTACCCATCGACGATGGTAGGAACGGAGAGTGCATTAGTAGCAGATAAAAATAATGAATTACCTGTCTCCCGCGTGTCGAGTTCTCGGCGTGCAGAGATCATCAATGAAATATCACAAAAAAGGGGGCAACGAGAGAACCGCGATTATACGCATAATATTTGTGTGGTAGACGACAGCGAACTAGCCCGAAAGATGTTAATCCGAGTTATGAATGCTAGCTCGAGTGCTTTAGATATAAAAATAGAAGTTCACCAAGCCGAAAATGGTCTGGACGCCATCCTCCAGTTTTATAGTGAAATTTCCAATATTTCGGTCATTTTTTTGGACAACATGATGCCGACCTTAGCTGGACCAATCACCGCGAAACTAATACGCGCATTGGGGTATAAGAATTTGATTATTGGTGTTACTGGCAATTCCATGGAAGATGACGTAAAACAGTTTCAGGAAGCAGGGATTGATTATTTATTTACCAAGCCATTCACACGAGATCATATAGATGCGGTATGGAAACTGATCAACGAGGCCGGGTTTAAATCCAAACTGAAACATAAACTGGTATACGAAAATGGCGTGCTCTCATGGAGCAGGGAAACCTACGGTTTCCCCTGCGACCCCTTCCCTTAGTTAGTAAAGGATCTTGGTAACTATCTTGGAAATTATCTTAACAACTGGGTTAACATAATTGGTTTACAGTTTAAGGAAGGGGTTAGGGGGAACCATGGGTTCCCCTTAATAGTTGGTTTACAGATTAAAGGAAGGGGTTAGGGGGAACCATGGGTTCCCCTTAATAGTTGGTTTACAGTTTAAGGAAGGGGTTAGGGGGAACCATGGGTTCCCCCTAATAGTTGGTTTACAGATTAAAGGAAGGGGTTAGGGGGAACCATGGGTTCCCCTTAATAGTTGGTGTGATGATTATTGATGTTACGGGCGCAAGCAAATGCGTTGCCCTCTTTGCACGAAATCATACTACCGTAACAAAATTCGGCAAATGCGCCCTGGTCATTCGGTATGGTAGAGCCAGGATTAGAGAAGAACGGCTGCATCGACTGTTCAAAATTTAATTTTTCTCCTAAATCTGCGAACAGTTTATCGGCAATGTCGGGTTGGCCCGGATTGGACTCAATGACCATTTGTTTTGCTTGTGCCAAAATCTGGTCGTTGATATTGACATTGAAAGCAGGAGGTGCCGGTTTTTTATTCGGATTATACTCGTAGTCGGTCATCAAGACATTGGAAAAGGGGTTATGAGAATCGGGTTGTTGGAATACGTCGGGTGGGATAGGGATACCATTCTTTTGTAGAAAATCGTAGCCGGCGCTTTCGAACCCCTCTTTGATGCTGACGGTTTTCTTCTTACTTTCGCTCTTGGACTTTTCCAACTGATGGTAGTAATACATCAAATAAATAGCGGCAATAGTGATGGCACTTATCAAGAGTAAGCGAATACTTTTGGTAAAGGCGAACCCGACAATGGTGAGAACAATCACAGTACGTGTGATCGTGTTTAATTTTTGCTCGTAACACATCGATTCGGTAGGGTAAAATTCGGTAAGGTACTCCTTTTGAAAGAGAACATTGGGGTCATTGATCCAAAATGGTACGACAGGTTCTCCTAGATCGGGGATAGCTATATTATTGTCTGACGAATCTAAAACAAATTTATCCGGCGCCATTTTTGCTATACTGTTTACTATACTTATTATAATAACGACATAATAAAGCAGGGAACCTACGGTTCCCTTGCAAACCCTCCCTAAATTATGTTACTTAATTAGTAACATAGTTTGGTTTGTCTTATGATAATTTGCTAAGGTGGTTCACGAGTTAAGGGAAGGGGGTGCGGGGGTCAGAGGGCGAAGCCCTCAACCCTTGGGCGCCGAAGGCGCCCTGAGGGAACCGTAGGTTCCCTGCAACTTATGCCAACATGGTATTGACAAACGATCCCAGTGACGTCCGGCTGATCTTCGAGTCAAAATCGATCGTCTTGTTATCGCGGACCAACTTCACCGTAGGGAAAGAGGTCACCTTAAACTCGTTCATCTTGGCTTTAGCGTCGGCGGAGAGGGGGTCGCTCGTGCAGTCCACATCCACGCATTTAATCTTATAGCCATTGATGACAGTGCCGTCGTATTGGCTACGGAACGCCTCCCACTCCGGTTGAGCACGCTTGCAATGAGGGCACCAGTCGGCATGGAAGAAATAGACCAAGGCTTCCTGGTTGCGTTTATTTGCATTAGCTACATCATTGAACAGGTTCTCGGACTGGCTCTTTTGGTTCTTATACCAATAGATACCAACAAGTAAAAACAACACAAATATGACAAAGGCTAAGATGTAGTAATAGTAAGGGCGGATATATTTTCTTAATACGTCGACGATGTTGGCCATTATATATTTTGAACAGATATTATATTATTGTAGCGAGAACTCGCTTACCTGGACAGGAGAAAATATCTAACTATAATGTAAAGATTTATGTTACCTGTTGTTGATTCCTTAAAGATAATTTCAAAAAACATAAAGCGGTCAAAAAATAAAACTGAAAAGCGGCGTACGCCGCCCCTCGTCAATGTGTTTACCAACAAGGACTATGAAAGCAACGATGGTATGTTGACCACGGTATGGGGGCCGAGTGCCTGGCATTTTCTCCACACGATCAGTTTCAACTATCCGATGAATCCTAGTGAAAGCGATAAACAGAATTATATGGAATTCGTACTCAATTTGAAAAACGTGTTGCCCTGTGGTAAATGTCGAAAGAATTTAGTCAAGAATTTCAAAAAATTACCCCTCACAATAGCCGCCATGGAGAACCGCGCTACATTCTCTAAATATGTCTACGATTTACACGAAGTAGTGAATGAAATGTTAAAAAAGAAATCGGGGCTCACCTACGAAGACGTGCGAGAACGTTACGAACATTTCCGGGCCAGATGTACACGATCGAAAAAACCCAAAAGGCGTGTGCGGTTCTCTAAAAAGATCTCCACCATCGACATCACTACCAATAACGGAAATAAAAAGGAAAAGGGTTGTGTCGTCCCCCTCTACGGGGAGAAATCCAAATGCGTTCTCCAAATTGTCCCCCAAGACACCAAGTGCGACACGTTCCAAATCGACGATCAATGTATCAAAAAACAGTTGGTGATGTCTTAAGGTTTGGTCCCAATGTTCCATTGTTCCAATGTTTCGCCCCGTATTCGATGAGCCGCGCACGCTCCTCGGGAGAACTTAACACATAATAGGCGTCATAGGCAAACACATGGGTCGATTTCATGATAATTTGGTATGAAATAGGCGGTTCGACCGGAGCGATGACGCGGTTCTCGATCAATTTGTTAAACAAATAAATAATATAGTCGAACAGCGACGACTCCGCCCCCATTTTAATTTGATTCGAATGGTCAAATTGCACCTTTATCCCTAGGATTTCGTCCGGATTCGCACCATGGTCGATGCACGATTTTAGGGGATAGTTCGTGCAGAGTGCGCCGTCACAATAGCAGGCGTCGGCACATAGAAACGGGGAGAACACGATGGGGACACAGCACGAACAGTAGATCACATCGATGACTCGCCAGTCGGGATGAGTTTTATGCGAAAAATCGACGAGTTGGTAGCTCTGGGTTTCCGTGGCATAGATATGTAAATCAAACGGAAAACGCTCATAGAATTCGCGCAAGGTCACATTAATATCCACGTCTTTCCCACTGAACAGGGGCAAAATGGTTTCTTCGATGATTTGTATATCGTAAATCCCCCGTTTTTGGAAGGAGTTCATAATTGTGTAAATATTGAACTTAAAGACCTTATGCCATGGACGCTTGATCAAAAAATCGTCGATTTCGGACCATTCGTAGTTCAAACATAAAAGTACACATAGAAAGGCGCCAATCGATATGCCGTGCAAAGACGCTATATTATCCAATGTCCAGAGCCCTTCTTTGTGAGTCTCTCGTAAAGCCCCGTAAAAGGAGAGGCCGGCGGTTCCGCCGCCCGAAATTACAATGTGTTTTATAACGTGTTCCATATGTCCCTGTAGTTAGCATATGTTAGGGTATAATCTTCGAATACTTTATCTGACAAAAATATATTACGATTAAAATATATTTTTGAGATGGCATGCTACTTGACCGTCGATGACGAAGAGGCGATGGGGAAACTCAACATAGACGATTTGTACGAAAAGAAGCATATGCGCGACAAAAAACAGTTGGCTATTTTCAATAAAATACTGAATCGCGTGCATAAGCGGATTAAATTTATTTCGCATAATAAAAGTAACGATCAACACATATGGTTCACGGTTCCCGAATATATCTTTGGAGAACCTGTGTATGACCAGGGTGAGTGTATTGGTTATTTAGTGGTGAAATTGGAGGAGAACGGGTTTACGGTGAAATATATGCACCCCAACACCCTCTTTATTTCGTGGAGTAACTGGGTTCCGTCGTATGTACGCAACGAGATCAAGAAGAAGACTGGGAAGGTGATTGACGAGCGGGGTAATTTAATCGAGAAGAACGTGGAAGACGATCCGGAGAACAATATGTTGAATGATAAGAGCCACGGAGCGCAGAAACCGAAGAAGGAATATACACCGATCAACCAGTATAAACCCACGGGGAATTTGGTGTATAATCCGGAGATGTTCGAGAACCTAGAAAAGAAGATAAAAATTAATGGGCTCTAGGGGCAATGTTCTCGGTGTAGTTTTCTGGTTTTATTTTTTTTATGTTTGTTTTTATTTTTCCTTCTTTTTTGGAGAGATCGAGAACCTCCTACCTTCTTCGAAGGGGTCGATTTTTGGGGCAATTTTTGGTTAATTGGATAAACAGTAAAATATGTATTTTCTATGGGGTAGTTATTGTCATAATAGGCCTGGGAGGAGTAAAAGTGATTTAATTTGAAATACGCAGGTTCTCCCGCCTTGTCTTGGAACACGAAAATGTTCTCCCCCGAAAACATACGTAATCCAAAGTGTTCGGTATAGAGAGATCCGAGCCCTTCTTTAATGTTGTAAATATTTTTATCTGCATCATTATTCGAGCCGTTGTTTTTAAGACCCATTTCCAAGATGTTTTGTATAATAGCATCGTTGTTATTTTGGATGTTTTTAAAGATAAACGTAGGAGAACCAGGTTCTCCATTCGACGATTTCAGAATAGATTGATAGTAGAGATAATAGTCGAATATTTTGTGTATATCGGGTTTACCAGTATAGTCGATCTGTTCGCTGTATTCGTAGACGTTTACCTTTGTGGCGACCGGAATAAATTGGTAATGTTTCAGCAGCTTGTCCATATTAGGGTGTTCAAAGTATCTGGACGGGATATAAAACTGTATGGTTCGGAAACCTGCGTCATTGACAAAGGTGACTATACCGTAGGGTTGGAACCCAGGGGGTAGAGTGAATTTGGGGGTAGGAGCTTGGTCTGGGAAGACGAATTTTACGATATCACCGATTTTGTCTCTTTTGATCAGGGTATAGTTTCTATTCGAAGTATCAGGGCCGGTTTCTAATACCATCTCGCCCGAGAACCCGGTTTGCACAAATCCCCCACCCACTAATCCAATTTTGTCTAGGTTCTCCACAGCGGGCTTCGCGGCTAGGTTCTCCCCCATAGGCTTGCTAGAGGGCTCCATAATAGGCTCTGCGACAGCTACGACAGGCTTATCAACAACATATGCTACGGTTTCCACTGGTTTATCTAGGTCTTGTTGTTCTTGTAAATATTCCGATTTCAAAATATTATCAAAGGTGATTTCCTTCCGTTGTTGTAATTCGGCAATATGTTGGTCCGTCAACAGAGCTATCGAATAAGGCAGGTTCTCCCCCAACGTATCTAACAAATCGAATTCCGTCAAAAACTTGAAAGTAATGACATTACTATTGGCCAGGTTACGCCGGGTCGTACGCGTCGACATCTTGTCAACTTTTCCGCCGAAATTCAAATCTAAAAACGCTATGAAATTAGCCTTTTCGGTTTTTTTAGTAAGCGGATTATCGTAACGCTTAGTTTTCATCCCTAAAAATTTGCCAAAAAATCGACGCGGGACCGGCTTCGCCGGGCGACTAAAAAGAGACGCTAACCCCCGAATGGTACGTGGATCAATATAGGCGTGTTGTTGTACATAATACATTTGTCCCGTCTTCAGTTTCGTTATATTGCTCAAAGATAGCTCGTAGTTGACTTTGATGAAACCGATCATGCTGTCCCTGGCGTCCTTCTCTTTGTAATGGTTATAATCGTCGATGATGGGGCGGATAATACACTGTAGGAACGAGGGCAAATATTTCTTCTTTTCCTCCTTATTGAAGAAGGAACGGATGTTCTCGTCAATGCTTTTTTTCATATGATCTACCAGGCCATTCCATAAACTCGTATTGTCTTTCATATGCTGTCGGATGTCCATCCTCACCTCCTTATACAATTTCCGGTATTGGGTCTTTATATAATTGATCAGATAGGTTCTCACCTGAATACTGTTGGCCTTTTCAATATCGATGACATTGGTTCCAGACTGGAGGGTGATCGTGGGACCCGCAGGGCCTGAGGGGGTCGAAGTAGAAGGGGTCGAGGCCGAGGGGGGCGGGGTCGAAGGGGTCGAGGTCGCAGTGTTGCTACTAAGCGCCGTGAAAGAGGCCGCATTCGCCCCCATAGGGGTAGAAGACGCAATACTCGATGTCAATTTACTCATGATACTTTGGCTACCGGAGGGATGAATTTTTTGGTAGAGCTCTTTGGCGCGCCCGAACAGTGATTTGGCTCCGGCCCCGGACCCCGAACTAGCGGACTTAGCGAAAGATTTCCCCTCTCGTTTAGCCAGCGCTTTCGCCCCTTTGGACGCGATCCCCCTCGCTGCCACCGCCAAAAGAGGCGCCCCACCCACCAATGCCCCCTGTTCGGGGGAGGGGGTGGCGCCAGGGTATTCCGAGAAAATGTCGTTGATCTTGTCTGCAAACAACTTGATAATTCTTTCTTTTCGAGAACTAGAAAAGGAGCCGGACGACAAGGCAATGATCTTTGAAACAATGGTTTTAACGACCATCATCACATTCCTTTTATCCGAAATAAATTTGTCGAACTCGGACCGGATCAGCTTAATACCTGCCCCAATATCGTGGATATCACCGTACTCGTCGACCGTTGTTTCCGGCTTGTTACCGTAAACCGAAAAGTCGCAATAATGGGTTTTATTATATCGCTCTGTTTCTACATCGACCGTCTTACTGTCGATCACCACATTATTGGCTATGATAGCGTCAATGATGCTGAGGTCGACCAATGCCCCGCCTTTCAGTTGGGTCAGATGGTGATCGTCGACCAAATCGTTGTAATAGGTTTTGATAATGTTCTCGTAACAGTCGTTACCGTCGTTCTTAGCAGGGCGTTCGACCAATTTTTCCAAAGAATCGATAATTTTACGGATAATATGGTGGAAATAGATATATTTAGGTTCCGTGAATTTCTTAAATACCGCGTTGATGATGGTGTTTTTAATGACGAAGGTTTTGTTGTCTACCATCTGTGTATTTTGCTCGATACAGTACGTATTACGGCCACCCCCTGTCTGTACATAATTTGCCCCGCCCTTATGACGCTTCAAGAGTTCGAGTCCGACAGCCCTGAGCTTGCTAGCGTTTCCACTGGCCGCGCTTTTCAGTTTTTCGATTGCGGCTTCCTTGAGTTCAGTGGCCTTGTCTGATCCTTGCTGGGTTAACGATTCCTTTGCGCTATTAACCTGTTGTTTGAGTTTGGATACTAATGAGTCGGATTTCGCTGGTTCTTCGGCAATCGTACCAGACTTTTCCGCTCCATGTTCTCCAGTTCCAGGCTTTTCCGTATGGGCCTCTTCGGCCACCGTTCCATGCTTTTCCGCTACAGTCCCGGGTTTGGTCTCATCGGTCTTAGTTTCAGGCTTTTCCGCTATGGTTCCAGGCTTGGCATCTTCGGTCTTATGTTCTTTGGCTTGGGTACCTGGCGTAGTTTCTTTGCTATTAGCAGGCGGTACATCGACCACATCGATAGATGTCTCGGGTATCGCGGTGGGAAATAGATTCGAATCGTCAAAACTGTCAAAATCGTCCTCCCCGATCTCCAGGTGCCGAATAATTTTAATCAACAAATCCTTGTTCTTGCTCAGCCCCAGCTCCTTGACAATAAATATAATCAAATCGCCTAAGAACGTTTGGCTAATATCGCCGTTCGGACATTTTTTGAATTCGTTGGGATCATAGATCCCCTTACAGAGAACATTCGAAATCATGTTAGCAATATCATTGATGGCACCATAACTGCTTTCATCAATTTGGGCTTTGATTGATATAGGTTCGAACAGGCCAGTACAGCAAATTTTATCTTCAATATCTTGTTGATTACCACATTCTATAAAATCGGGGTCGTGTTCGTAATCACTTTTACTCATATTCCCAACGATTCCGAACGATTAGTTATATTATTGATATAAAAAAATTGATTAAAGCCAACACCCGTTATTGTATAGAAGTACCGAATGAACCGAACCAATGAAAAAAGAACGATTAAAGTGAAGCGTGTAAAAAAACCGGCGTTGAACCTGGACCCCGGCCCTGACGGGGGCGACGAATCGGCCGCGAACCTGATACACGAAGAGATCGATCCGGAGCAAACATATTCGATCCCCAGTATCGCGACAGCTAGTGCCAAACCCACATATCATAGTACCCCCCAAACCAAGAAAAACAAATCTAAATTGTCGAACAAGGATAAACAAGATCTGTGGAAGGTGTTTGACACGGATAAACAAGTATTGACCGCGTCATCGGAGATAGAGTGTGTTTATTCGACACCTATAGCTAAAGAGTTGGAAACATGTCATTTATGTAACTCACATTTAATGATCATGGAATCCGGGTTTCCCACCTGCGTAAATGAGACTTGCGGGATAATGTATAAAGACGTTCTCGATTATTCGCCCGAATGGCGGTTTTACGGGGCGGAAGACAAGAACGCCAACGACCCGACCCGGTGCGGGAATCCGATTAATCCACTGTTGATCGAATCCTCGTTCGGTTGTAAAGTGTTGTGTAATAACAAGTCCTCGTACGAGATGAAGAAGATTCGGAAATGGACGGAATGGCAGTCGATGCCGCATAAGGAAAAATCGCTATACGACGAATTTCAGTTTATTACCATCATGGCACAGAATTCGGGCATCCCCAAGATTTTTATAGACTACGCTATGACGGTACATAAAGACATATCTGAACAAAAAATGTTTCGGGGTATGAACCGTGATGGCATCAAGGCAGCGTCGATCTATATTTCTTGTCGGCTGAACGGCTGCCCTCGAACTGCCCACGAAATCGCCGAAATATTTCGTTTAGATAAAACCAGCGCGACCACCGGGTGTTCCATGGCGGTGAATATTTTACAAAATATCGAGCGTAACATCGAGCCCGCCCAGAAAACGGAGTTTTGCGCCACCTTGCCCAGTTCGTTCATTGAGAGGTATTGTAGCCGATTGAACTTTAACAAAGAATTGACCATGTTGGCCAAATTTGTCGCCGATAAAATAGAAAAGAACAACACGATCACCGACAATATACCTCATGCGATTGCTGCCGGAATAGTTTATTTCATTGCCCAGAATTGTCAGATGAACGTGACGAAACAGGACGTAAAGTCGGTGTGTGGTGTGAGTGAAGTCACCATCAATAAATGTTATAAGAAGTTGGACGTCATTCGCGAGACATTGATACCGAGCTCGATATTGTTGAAATATACGGTTTAGCCCTATTCGTATCATTCGTTTCCCCCCCATTTTTTTACGCCTTTCGAGAGATAATAATGTTGTCGTAGTGTATAAGGATGTCCGATCAGCCCTCCGAAATTGTTAACGTAGATGCCGTGCCGCAAGAGCCCTTCCATAGCGAGCCCTTGCATTATGTTCCTGAGCCTGAGCCCGTTGTGGAGCCTGAGCCCGTCGTGGAGCCTGTCATGGAGCCCGTCGTGGAGCCCGTCATGGAGCCTGAGCCCGTCATGGAGCCCGTCATGGAGCCTGAGCCCTTACATTCTGCTCCCGTCCAACCTGAGACCATCGTGGAGCCTGAGTCGGTCGTGGAGCCCGTGATGGAACAGATCCAAGAGATTGTCGAAGCGATCGCGGAAGAGGAGAAGATTATTGAGGATTTGTTGTATGTCCCACCCGAGCCCTTACAGTCTGTACCTGAGCCTGTGTCCGAGCCTCCTGTCCAGTCGGTTTTCAAAGTCATTGCCCAGCCTCGCCGCCCGCCCACGATGAGAATGTTTATGTAAAGTATGTGTAAAGTCTCCGTAAAAATATTAGTAAATAGTATACCAATATTTTTGTAATGGAAAGCCCAACAACCGCGGTTACATGTGTAGTACCAAAAATAATATTTATCATCCCTTACCGCGACAGAGAAAATCAAAAAAATCTATTTCTCCGTCAAATGGCCTACGTATTGGAAGACCTACCCTCCACAGATTATAAAATTTATTTTGCAGAACAAGGTGATCAACGCGATTTTAACCGAGGCGCCATGAAAAACATAGGGTTTTTAGCAATGAAAGAGGCGTATCCCGACGATTATAAAAACATCACCTTTGTGTTCAACGACGTGGACACAATGCCCTATGAAAAAAACTTGCTGAATTACGTGACGTATGAAAATAATATAAAACATTTTTTTGGCTATAGTTACACATTGGGTGGGATTGTTTCGATCACTGGTGCGGATTTTGAGAAAATTGGCGGATACCCCAATTTTTGGTGCTGGGGCTACGAAGATAATATGCTGCAAAAACGCGCCCTGGCTGCCAAAATACGTATTGACCGAGATCAGTTCTATAAAGTCGGTTGTAAGGAGATCATACAGTTTGCGGATGAGATGTATAAGAGCGTGAATCGTAATGAATTCGACCGATATGTGGGAAATCGTATGGATGGCGTAGGCGATATTTCTTCACTGCAATATACGATTGATGAAGACCAACAGCGGATCTTGATCACGCAGTTCGAGACGCCTTACAAAAACGCGCCGGAGAACAATACATTATATGATATACGCACCCCGTCCCGTCAACCATTCGCCGCAGGGAAACCGAACGTCGCAGAGAGCCTTACGGAGAATGGAAACATACGGTTTCCCATGCAACCCCTTCCCTTATTGAAAAAGATGATGTTATATTAACCACACGGCAAAAGTTGTTATGCAGGTTGTTTACAAAGGATGCATAAAAGTGGTTACATAGGCGGTATACTGTGTAAAGGAGGGGGCGCAGGGGTCAGAGGGCTTTGCAAAGGATGCACACAACTACTTTACAGTTTAAGGGAAGGGGGTGCGGGGGAAACCGTAGGTTTCCCTGCAGCTTGGAGTAATTTATAGGTAATCCCGATTTCATCGTAGCTCTCCCACACCCCCGATATTTTAATGACAAACGTTCTAGGATCATGGGGATCCGGCAATATCGGTGCATCGTTCGCCGGCAAAGCATTTTCATTACGCGGTGTCGTACCATATTCTTGAAATATTTTCATGTTCCCCGAATACATCTGTTTGGAGAGTAGGTGGTTCGACTTCAGAGTAATATCAAAATAACTTTTAAAATAGTCGAGAATCCGCATTTCTATCTTGGCAATGTCTTGGATAATCGCCAAGTTTTTCGCGCTATAAGGGTTGAACCGAACAAAGCATTTGTTGGTCTCGTACCCCTTGGAAATGGTGGCCCAATCGATCGGAAAAAACAAATAAATACTGTTCATGACGAAATATTGGTTAGAATAAATGACTTTGGTGAAATTTCCGTCCATGATCATGTTACGTTTCGTATCTAAAAAATGAACATTCACCATCGAAAAATTATGTACATCCATGCTTAAATTCATATTGTCTGCGCTATCTATTACACCAAAATAGCATTTAATACGTTTACAAAGAGTATTATTTTATTTTACTATAAATAAAATTATCTAATGAGCTGGGACGGGCGCAGGCGCAGGGGTGGTTAAGGTCGTTTTGCTCGTCGACGCCACCACTGGCGGAACCGTGACATATCCGGTTATTGTATCCGCACTGGTCGGGCTCACAAACGCCTTGTTATTTCCGAAGAGATTTCCTGAAATATTAATGTTGGCCGCATAATTAGGTTTTCCGAGCGTGCTGCCGTTGATCAAGGTATTGAGGTTGTTATAAATATCGATATTTTTATCGGATACGCCGGACGAGTCGAAGTTCTCCCAAAACGAGCCGCCGATCCACGAATAAACAATAATAAAACTGAAAAAGATCAGAGTCATCCACATCACAATTTGCGCCACGGTTTTTTGGGAAACTTTTGCCATGATAATATATATACAGTAATATAATAATAATATACGATGAGTTCTGCTATTTTTGATACATTAGAACCCGTCATTCCGTGGAAAGGGAGAACATTCAATCAAATAACGTCTTCTATTAAAAAGAATCCGGGGCGCACCGGGTACGGGACCCATAACCTGTTTTTGGCCAATCCGTTGAAAATATATCGCCGTGAGATAGCGACGTTGAGCAATGAAACCAACATTTCGGCATGCAAACAACGTTCGGCGTACAGCATCGACGAATTTGATCGCCCCGGTGGCTCCATCGTTCATACCGTGACGGACGCAAGCCACAATGGTTTAGTCAATACCATTGACATGATCTTACCCAACAATACGTGCGAAGAACCGGGAACATGTTTAGTGTTCTTGTCGCCCGCGGAAAACGCTAAACGCAGATGCCGTAGCGCTGGCATGGTTCGTCAAAAGTATAACCAACAGAACAAGCCCGCCTACTTTACCGACGCGAAACAGTATTTGCATAGCCGCAATTACACCTACGATCAAAACCAGTTCCGCTACCCGGTGTCGGACCCGAGTTATTGCACCACCTATAAACCCAACAACAGCCAATTTTCGCAGCAGGGTGGGGTAAGCGCGAGCTCGCTCATTGCCCGCACCAAATACAATACGATACAAACGGCGGCGGCGCAAACCGGCACCAAGTATGGCCCCCACACAGCTAATGCACTGGCGTACGGTACCGATTCTGGATATACGATCAAAGATGTGGTTGGCTACCCGAACCCAACTTACCCGGAATATAAAGCGGGTTCGATGCGCGTAAGTGGAACTCATTGTTCCCCTTAAATAGTAAACAAATTATGTTAACCCTGTTGTTAAGATAATTTCCAAGATGGTTACCAAGATAGTGTCCAAGAACATTTACAGCTCAAAGGAAGGGGGCAGGGGGAACCTTGGTTCCCCCTGTTAGGCGAACTTTGGCCCTATCACCGAGCCCATAATACAATATTTTGTACCGCTCGTGACCGGCGTGATCTCACTCGCATAAAACGACGGAACAATGGTCATGGATCCCAGGTCGCGTTTAGATACGGTGGGTTCCTTGTCGAAATGCAGCAGCAGGTCCCCGCCTTCGTACGTCTCTGGGTCGCTCAAATTAATTAAAAAACTAATCTTCTTGACACCGGTGCACTCGTACTGCATGTCCGTATGTTTATCGTAGTAATCACCCTCTTCGTAGACACAAAACCGTAATTCGTCGATATAAAGCAGGTCGTAATTAAAAAATTTCTCATTGATATCCAACAGCACTTTAGTCGTCGTCTCAAAGATCCACCGGCTTTCATCGGTGATAGGTATCGTTGCCGATTTATTTTGAAACGGTCGCACAATATTACTGCTCAGGTCGGCCAGGGGGTAGGTCAGTTTCAGTTTGTTACCGAGGTCAATCGTGTTTTTGCAGCCAATATCGGTAATCGGCACTGCCCAGCTCCACCGTTCCACAGTGTCCTTTTTAAGATGCCACATATTATATATGTTAACAAGATGTGGCGCTTTTATATTGTTTATATTACAATCGCAATACATTCCGTAGCAGTGCGGTTCCACTCGTGTTGGGTACAGCACTCTTGGACGCATCGACCAAAAAGTCACTAAGGGGCTGGTTCAAAAGATTGGGCGGGATCGGTAGACCGGGAGGCGGGGCAAGCTTCGTCTCGTAATTATTCGCATTATTATATGTATCGGCGCCGGCGCTTACGTTGACGGAATAAGGGACATTGTATTTTGTGCACCACGCCACGCATTTTTGAATATTGGATTTGACCAGGTTGTCGATTCGGTCCTGCTTATTCTTCTGTTTCATGAGCGAGATGGTAAAATAAATGTTTTCGATTTGCTGTTGTCCGAAGATCGCGTTATATTCTTCCAAACGTGTGATGAAATTGACCGGGATAGGGATGCTGATGAATCGATAAATCGGGTCTGGTGTGGCGAGCATCTTTTCAAATGCCCGATAGAGTATGTCAAATGTCTCGATCGCCAGGGGTTCCAAAAACCCCTTACATACCACGTATTTTTCGGAGTTGGCGTAGCGGCTCGTCTGTGGTTTGATGATAAACGTCTTTTCGTAGAACGATGAGAGGATGTAGAGGAGGTCGACCGTGTGTTGCATGAAAGAATCGAAAATTTTGAGGATAAAGGTGCCCCCGCTCTTCTGCATTACCAGTGCAAAGCTGATTTGGGCGAACAGGAGCTTGGCAATGTTGATTTCCTGGCGGTTGAAATCGAGGGAAAAGTCGAAACCTCCGTCGGCTGTGATAAAATCCATGGTCGAGCCGTACTTCTTCTTACAATACATGAAATTTTCCAGCGACAGTATGTTTCCGGTTTGGTCCGCCCCCTTTTCGATAAAGACGTTTTTATTGTGTCTTAGGAAGTTCTCGGTTTTTTTCCAGGCGGGGATGTTAGGATCGTTTCTATCGTCCAATATGGTCATACCAATATATTGGTCTTCGGGACACTGGCGTATCTCTAAGAATGCTTCGATGAAGCCACCTGGCCCCTCGGCCAGATGAAAGCTAGATACCGGCGCGTCGTCAAAATAAAGATTGAATATGTGGATCATCTCGATCATTTTGAAATAGGAACGCGACAGGGGTTTGCATTTGGAGATGCATTTCTTCTTGTTAGGAAGCTGGGTGTGGATATATTCGTAGGGGTTGGTGTATTTTTTGAAGATGTCCCAGTCCTTCTCTTGCTTATCGAGCTCCTCTTTGATCTCGTAGAGATACCCCGAGAGAGAGTTAGAGACGATCGGCACAGGGACACCATTTTCGTCGGTAATACAATCGATGTATTTATGCGATAAAAAATTGGTTCTCGGTAACTGGTAATAAGTCATTCTATTCTATGTATTATATGTAAAAGGTATCGCTACATATTATACGGAGTTAACGTTTATATCTATTTATGGCTTCTTGATTTTAAGGGTGATTTTCTCTCCGGTAAATTGTGGCGCAGGTCCTGTAATGGGTGCAGGTCCTGCTGGGGGCTCCATTGCGGGTGCCATGGGTGGTGCCTTGAGAACCAGACGACTTTTCTTTTTAATCACCGGCGTTTCCGCCATTGCAACAGCCATTGCAACAGTCTTTTCAACTTCTTTCAGATTCTCTTCCGAATTACGCTCCATCATAGTTTGCTCTTTCAACAAGGTCTGTGCCATTTTTTTAGTATCAATCGATCGTACCTTCTTGAAAATGAAATAACGGTTGACGAACGAGATGCGTTTCTCTTCTGGACTCATGAACATCGCCTTACGGTAATCGGCGGAGCGGTTAGGGTTCCGTTTAATCTCGTTCTCCATTTCGGTGAATAATTCCGAAAACATACCGTCTGCCCGCGGTAACCCCATGTGCCGTGCATCGTCCTTCGTCACCAACACGAAACCATAGTCCTCCATGATACGGATAAAATACGTGAAATTCACCAAATATTCCTGAATATACTGATTGATGCTCTCCTGGAACACATGGATCGGGTAGCCCAAGCTCATCTCATCGTCAGGAAACCCGGTCTGGTCGTATTTCTTGATGATCTCATAAATCTTACGGTCATTCTTCATAATGGTGATCCCCTCGTCACGTTTGAGCGATTTCAACATCTTGAACACCGTCTCGCCATCGTAACATGTGCCGATGAAATGTCCGCCAATTTTGGTGCATTCGGCCACATTACGTAAAAACTCATGAAAGGTCTGCGAATTTTGGAAGAAATAGTGGAGCGCGAACTGACACGACGCAATGTTGAATCCTAGCTCGCCCACCCCGTACTGATTATACACACCTTTGCCGAGCTCCGTGATGTCTTTGGCGCCCTGTCCAAAGATTGCCCGTGCGACCACCTTATCTTTCGCGGTGGACAAGGCCTCGCCGCTACGGATGTTGAGCGCACTGTTTCCCTGAACAAAGAGCGCCTTCGGGATGCGTTGGGCCTTCTTCGCCTCGTTCAAGTAGCGGGCACAAGCCCCGTCCAATTGGTTGATGATGTTGTCCCGCGAGTAATCGACGCCAAATACGAACGACAGGTTCGCCCGGATCCATTTTTTCAAATCGCCGGCCTTCCCCACCGCGAAATCGATCAACGTGTCGCCGCGGTTCGCCACCCCCTGAATGAGGTTCTTTTTGACATATAAATTATGGAAGTCGCGGAGTCCCTGGGTGCTCGTCTCCTCGTTGGACTTGTTATAATACACGTCGTCGTCGGCGGTGCCTTCGGGGATATTGTTTCCGGTAGAAAGCGTCTCGGCCGTGATGGGGTGGTGGATCGAGTACCAGTTACTGTTCGCCACCTTGTACGAGTTACCAAAATTGTTCTTCTTAGCCCGCAATTGAGCCGTCTTATCGTAGCGGACACGTATCGGCACCCACTTCCAACCGTCGGCATTCTCTGCCACATATTTGCATTCGACAATCGTGTCTCGATCGAAATACTCGCCTTCTTCGGTCATCATCACCAGCTGGTTTCCGTCCTCCTTCAACATGATGTTAGCTAAGTAGGCTTTGGGATCGTAAGGGTCGGTAGGAACAAAGGGAACCGGGCGGTACTTTTTATCGTTCTCGTCGGCGCCGCCCGCCACATTATCATCCAGCACGTCCTGGTAAGGGTTGATGTATCCGTCATCGCGCGGATTGAACCCGACATGTAATATCATGGTCTTATACTGTAACACCTGCTGCGCGCCCTGTAAATTGAGCCCCTCTTGGAAGATATGGTGGACTTCGTCCTTGCCCGTCTTATCCTTTTTCACCGTGACCAAGAAATCGATCGTGTTGAACTCCGGGGGTTTCCATTTGAACGAGTGTTGCCAGGTGATCTTAGACAGCTTACCTGCCGGACCGCCCTCGCGCGACCCTCCCACCGCCAGGTTCGCGGGCGTGAAGATGAGCCCGTCCGTGTTATATTCGTAGGTGCCGTCCTGGATGTTCGACAAGATTTCCGAGCAACCGTCGAAGATCGTTTTGAGGGAGCTGGTCGCCTTGAAATTCTTGCATTTCACCATGAAATCCGTGGGGTATTTCGGCTCCTTAGGCGTCACTTCCCCCTTGTCTTGGAGTTCAAACACAGATATAGGTTTCAACAGTTCGATAAATTGCTGTAAAAGCGGGAGACGGAATTTGGTAACAGGGACATCAACTTCCTTGTCGCTCTCGGTACTCGGACAAAAGGCAAACTCGCGCACACTCTTTTTATTCACATAATAGAGATCGAAAGCGGCATACAAATTAATATATTTCCCGTTACGATCGTGCTTGATATGCTCGCCGTCCAACACGCTGAAGAACAAGGTTTTGTCGGTGGTTTGTGTGCCAGTAAAGATAACATTCGTATTGATGTCGATAAAATAGATTTTACCGGTTTCCGAGACATACATCAAATTACGCTCACCGTCGGCCTTGTCCGTCACTGTGTAATTGTTACGGATATTAGGGGTAATGTACTTGTCGTTCGGCACCACAATATTACCGATTTGGAGCGTGTAGGACGACGGCCCGATGAAATCCGAGGGGAAAATGCGGCGCGGGTTCTGTCGAAATTCGTCCAAAATTTCCTTGGTGGTACGCTTCTTATCGGTGGGGGCATCTTCGTCTTCGGCACGGTTTTCCAACAGGTCGCCGTGGATCACCGCCATGTATTCCTGTAAAATATCGGCCTGTTCTTGGTACGAAACCGGGTAGTTGGTGCCCTGTAGCCCACTCAACACTGTGCGGATGCATTTACGGATCGCGCCCATGACTGATGAAACCGTGTTGAAGGGGGTGCCGGGCCCTACCCGACTGTTGTCCACCTCCAACTCGATCTCGTACTTCTCGACCCCTTCGAAGACCCCGGCGTCTTGTATGCTGTACTGGGGGATCTGCACATAGTTTCGGGTGCTGGCCGACGACTTGACAATGCTTAAATCCGCGAAGACGGGGAGGTCCGGGTGGTGGAGGCGGACGCGGTTCATGGATCTGAATATTTTTTTGGAGTCTTGCCACCGGGCGATGATGGAGCGGGCCACGTCGGTCTGGATATGGTAATCCTGCTCCGTCTGGAAAGAGACGCGGAAGTTGAAATCGTCCATGTCGACCTTCTGGATGAAAGCACCCGCCTTGGTCATCGCCGTCATCTTTTTCGTAAACTTGACCTTATTGAAGAGGGTAGACGGCATGTTGATCACGCTTTGGATACTGTTCGTACGACAATACTCTTGGATGAGGTCGGTGCCCACGATCTCGGCACGAATTTGCATCTTGGCCTTGCCGGTGCGCGGGTCGATGGTTTCTGGAATAATACGTAAAATCTGGAGTCCGTCGGGGTTTTCTGGCGTAAAACCGCACGAATAAAGCTGTTTGATCACGTTGTCGTAGTCGATTTTAGAGAGGGGCTTGGCCAATTTATGGTTGGTACCGAAACGGATCTCGAGCTCGTTTTGTCGATGGCCCGTGCGAATGATGGGATTGCTCTCTAAATACTCTTTTACTATATTTTCAAATGCCTGCTTTTGCTGTTTCAATGATTTGTCTGGAGATTTCTCCATTTTATTAGTTAAATATGTGGTATATTATAATATCATATATTTACGCCCTTTTAACTATTTCAATTTTTAAGGGAAACCCAGGTTTCCCTTATGATCCCATCCTTGCAGTAAAAGTCATTGGTGACCTGGGTTTATTTCTTAAGGGAGGGGTCGCAGGGGAACCGTAGGTTCCCTGCTCCACTGAAGGGCTTGACATACCGTCTGGTACAGTTCCGCCTTTTTGTATTTCTTCGTCCCATCAAACACCCCCAGTCGATTCGCTAGCGCCTCCAAATCATCGATTTTATAATTTCCCATCGCTTTCATCGGTTTCAAATAATTATCCAGGCATACTAAACGCCCCTTCATTTCTTGGATATCCTTCCACGTCTTTTTATCCGTGTCCACACTGTATTTCCCCACATTATCACGTTTCAAGACATAATAAGGCGTGTCTTCGTCGTTGTCTGACACAAATTCCAACATGATCTTCGAGGTCGGATGGACCAACACCACATTGATCTTATAAAAACAGCACAGTACCATCAGGCACGGGAAGCTGGTTTCTTTTTGGCTGGTCAGCAATTCCGAATGTATTTCTTGGCGGAGTGCGTTCGTGATCTTGTAGTTGGTAGCATACTTTTTATACTCGCATTTCGACACGAATTCCCCGACTTTTTGCTTGATTTCGAGCTCTTTGACCCCGTAATTGCGACCGACATTGATATATTCGCCGTATCCGTTGGCAATGATGAAAATACACCAAAATAGGGTGTCGGGTTGTTTGGGCGAGTAGGCACCCGAAAAAGGGGTTTCGATAGGGCCTTCGGCACAACCTTTGGTAGGGCCTTCGGCACAACCTTTGGTCGGGCCTTGGGCACACCCTTGGGTAGGGCTCGGCCCCGGACCCGGCCCAGGACTCGCCCGTATAGGTCGAAACACGTTTTGGGGGGTATTTGGTTCTGTATTCACTGTGAACGGTATCGGGGTGATGTTGCGTCCCTCGCGTTGAAACTCGTTTTTGCGCTGGAGAAGCAGGTCGTCGTTAGATGAGTTGGTGCTGGATCCAAAATCCGCCTCGTTCGAGGTGTCTAGTTCATTGTTGCTGTCGCCCTCAACTTCAATCGTTATATTGTTGGCGGCCGGTTCGGGGTCCTGATTGTGCGATTGGTCTAAAATCGCGCGATACAGACCCTTGGTCAACATATATTGATTCAAATTGAGTAGTGTACTGAAATAGCATTCGTTGTTTGTGTTAAAAAACAATTTATTTAAAAATTTTGACACAAACATGTTCGGTTGTTGTTGATATATCGCTATAGATTATTGTCGCGATACCTTTATTTTCTTTTTTATAATCATTAGTGCTATGTGTTGTCGCCATCAATAAAATACGTGTTTTTAAATTCCTCTTTTTGGTGTTCCATGGTGACCAGCGATTCCTCCTGATCCTTGATATAGTCCAGATACTTTTCCAGCTCTTGTATTGTCTCTTCGTTCAAATACGACATGTTCACATACACCCCGCTCTTGTTCTCGTTCAATTTACAATTGGATTTATCTAAAATTTTCAGTATCTCGACTTGGTGGTGCTTGTTCAATCCTTCGATGATATTTTTAATATTGTCTAGCCGTTCCATCTATATACACTAGTATGGAGAACCTATGTTTATTTTGTTTACATAAATTTATTATTTCTGAGGGTAAGTGCTATTCCGAGACGTACATCGTCCTGAAAAAGTACTGGTCTTTGGTAACAATTTTGGGATCGACGGTGTGAAGATGGGGCGGTTTGTAGTGTCCATGTTTCCTATGAAATACTTTATCCATATAATCGTGGAAGGAATGTTCGCTATTGACATCGGAGAACCTGACGTGGTGGGGCTTATAATCGTGTTTATGGTGCCCATAGACGACATGTAACTGTTTTATTTCCCCCGGGTGGTCCGGATCGGTACAGGTCAACCAATGCGCCGTGTTCTCGACACAGTATTTTATTCCGCCAACAATATCGTTCAATATATGTTTGATGTCGTCAAACAGTGGCGAATCCTGGCCCATATACGTTGAATGGAGAACTTGTGATTTACAAAATATATTACAGTTATCACAAGTGGTTGATCATTGGCACGCGCACTCCATTATTGGTCAGAGGTGTGATGGTGCGACGCATTGACCCATTATTTAGTTGTTTTGTTATTTGACGTCATAACCTATATGGGAGGAACCACAAGCATGGCCGTGATACCTGACGGTAGAAACGACAATAATGACATCATCCAAATCCAAGAAAGGCTCGGGAAAAAATACGCGGTGCCCCTCGATGTCCAGGTCGCCCATTATACGCCCAGCATCTTTCCTTTGGTGCCCATTGTCAATGACGATATTTGTCGGTTGTGCGCGGACTCGTGGAAGCTGATTTGTAATAAACGTGAAAAGACCGAATCCGGTGTCGAGCTCAATGGCATCACCTTATTTTACAACGATTTTTATGAGCGGCTCGAACTGGTGGACGAGAACAAGAAGATTGAGAGTGTGCTGAGTGCGCACTCGACCGGTCTCAATAAAATCGCGGAGAAGGGGGCCATCATCATCCGGATCATCAACTATGCGCTGTCGATCAAGAAAAACGACGAACAAACGCAATTCCGGCTATATAATTTGGGGAAAGCCCACACTAAACGCGCCATAAGACCGTATATGTACTCCATATTTGTGCAGACCTTGTTATATACGATTTCGAACCAACTTGGCCTATACGCCACACACGAGGTGATGGAAGCATGGGCCAATGTGTTTTCGTTTATCATGAAGTCGATGTTGCCACCCGCGATCAAGGGACAGACCCTGGAAACCGAGATTTGTATTAATTCGCGGACCGAGTTCTCGTCGGACAATGTGAAAGCCCAGGTTCAAGAAATCAAGTACGAGCGTGAAAAGGCGTTGTCGAGTGTGCGATCGCATATGACGGGTCGGTCGATACATACCACCCATTCTTTGCATGTTGGTGCGGCGAGTCGCCCTCAGAGCGGGGTGGGTGGTAACAGTGTTTATATGCCTAAGCTACCACTAGTGAAGGCGGATGATGACGATACCGCGGACTTTTGATTTGTGGTTGTATTGTTATTTTATGGTGCATTTATCATTTTATGGTGCATTTATCATTTTATGGTGCGAAACCATATAAAGAGTAGTTGTGATATATACGTATCAGAGGAAGCTCCCCCGGGAGCCTACTCGATCAACATAATTATGTGTATATGGTAGTAGTTAGACAGTATTAATGATAGCTATAAAAACCATAAAAAAATAAACATAAAAATTGTTAGCGTAAATGCAGGCGATTATAGCTCAGTTGGTTGGAATTGATTCATTTTCCCAACATTAGAGCGATGGTCTTATGAGCCATAGGCCAGCGGTTCAAGTCCGCTTAGTCGCATATGTTACGCATTAACGTAACAATTTTTTATAAAATATAAACAAAATTGGCTGCATCGATTTTGATTTGAAAAATCATGCAGTCAAAAAATATAAAATGTTGATATTATTGACACCATTAATCGTGGTCTGGTAGCATAGTCAGGTATTGCTTGTCACTGTTAAAAAATGGCTGCATAAATGCAGTCAGTTCAGATATGACACGGTCGGAGGTTCAAATCCTCCCCAGACCGAAATTTACATCAAATTTCATAATTTGTCAATAATTATGTAATTATTTTTTGGGGGAGGGGGGTCCATAAGAAACATTTAGGCATAATGATATGTCCAAATATTCAAACCCTCATTTTTGACCCATATGAAAACATTTAGGCATAATGTTATGCAAAACTATTTAAAATTATTTTCTCGATGTAATGTATATATAATGAGTAATCCATTTGCGTACGAATGTGTCAAGCAAACTTTTGCGAACGAGAAATGCAGATTATTGAACTCTTACGACGAATACCTGCAAATCAAAGAGGACTATAAAGGTAGAGGCTCTTTCAAGCTGGACTACATAGCCAGCTGCGGTCACGAACACAACGTATATTTTAACGTATTCAAGAATCGAAAAACCGGTGTCATTTGCCCCGCGTGTGCTATCGCAAGAAATAAGGACCACATGAAGGAAAAGTTACAGAAAGACAAAACCGAGTTTCTCAGATTGGAATACGACTGCATTCAGTATTTCAAGGGATTACTGCAACATCAGTTTGATGTAGTGAAGGCTTTTGACGGATGCAAAGTGGATGTCATTTTCAAACCGAAATCTGTAATTGAGGACGAATGGATGGGCATCCAGTTCAAAACCACCCATAAATCCAAGCGCGGGTACGGATTTCATTTAAGAACCGGTTACGACAACTTTATCGTTTTCTGCGTATGTGGAGACGATAAACGTATGTGGGCAATTCCGTACGAATATTTGAATGGTGTTTGTAAGATCGCCATCGGAGACAACAAATCAAAGTACGACCAATACGAGGTGACCAAAGAGAACATAGCAAATAGAATGATGGAACTCTACCTTTCTACCCCTAAATTCGACTTTGAAACACTGGATACGCCGGTAAATATCTACCAACAACGCGAGAAAGAATTTCGTAAATATCGCGAATCAAAGATAGACTTCTTGACTTTTACGAACGGAGATATGGAAGGAACGGTGGTGGATTTCATTATAGAGCCAGGTATCAAGGTACAGGAAAAAGTAGGTGGGTTTGTCAAAAACGGTAATCCGTTGTTTGGATTAGCAAAAAACAATGGTAGAAGAGATGACGGCAAACATAAGACTAGTAAGCAATACGATATTGGGGATAACGATATTTATTGGTTGAACTGTGACGATAAGAAGTACTTTTATGTTATCCCCGAATACGTGTTGATTGAAAAGCAGTTTATAGGTAATTCTACTGATAAAACACATATGATGTGTTTACCCAAGATCGAAAATCAGCTGAAAAACCCGGATTTCTGGACGAACCCCTACTTATTCGACTACGACAACATAGATAAAGTGCGATTGTTGGGAATTATCGATGAAGTAACCGAATACATCTCATACCAGGAATGCGACGAGTCTGAATCCGAATCTGACGAATCCGATGCGTAAAAAAGTTTGTTGATTATTGCAATAATAAACAAACTATCCGACTCAAACAGCTACTTAAGTGCAAAGGTTTACATCGGGTTAATGTCGCTATTCTTATTACACCGACCGAAAAGAAAAATGGGACAATATACAATAATCAGTCATATTTTCTATATAAGTGTTTGAAATAGTTATATAGGTGTGTCTTCCTTATTTTTGTTACCAATATTCGTTTGATACAATCTACTATGTCCTGATAGGTATTCGGGCCTTCTTTTTTGATGTAATGTTTCAATTGACTAAAAAATTCTTCAATACCGCCATTGGTTTCGGGATGATACGGAACGGAATAAGTCAAATGATTTCCGGTTTCTTCAATGACCTGTCTTATGATTTTGGATTTATGTGTTACAGCATTATCCATTATTACCAAATAATCCTTGTATTCGTCCTTGATATATTCGTTGTAAAAATCCAAAATATTTTGTGATTTCACCCCGCCTTTCATATTTTCATACAATTTCCAACCTACCACTTTTTCAGCACAAATCGCACATAACATATTGTAGCGTTTATATGGGTATTTATTGGTCTTTTTGATAACCCTTGTTCCACTTTTACTGCGTCCATAACTCAATGTCATATTCAAATAAATGGAGGTTTCATCCAAACAAATTGTTTTTCTAAAATCAAACTTTTTTAGAGTTTCATAAAACCGTTCCAAATCTTCCTTTTCTTGCCCTTCTTTCTTTTCGGGATAATATTTACTGCGTAATCGTTTGCGGGTAATACGCTGATTTTGTAAAATATTATGAATACTTCCATCTGTCAAATGAACATTGTATTTTTCATATACTAATTTGGAAAGTTCCCATAATGTGGTAGTGTTGTATTTACGCACATACTGTTTGACAAATTGAGTAATTTCCGGTGTAATTTTTAGATTATGATTGTTACGGGTTTTACGGTGAATATTCTTTTGTGTTTTGTATCGGGTTATCCATCGTTGTAATGATGATTTTTTACAATCAACTATCTTACAAGTATTCCTCATATTTTCATTATGTCTTACATAATATTTGACGGCGGATTTTTTGTAATCTTCGGTATGATGCTTCATTTACAATAATTTTACAAAGAAATATAAAGATAATGTAATAATATAAGTGTAAATATGGAGCAAGACCTCCTTGAAAAGTTGAAACAAGAAAATGAAAAATTAAAGAAAAAATTGGAAGAAACTGAAACACAATTACAAAAATATACAAACAGTGACCGCCATAAAAAATATTATGAAAATAACAAGGAACGCATTAAGGCAAATGGACTGGAGTATGTGAAACAATTGAAAGAAAAAGACCCTGAAAAATTGAAAGAATATAGACGAACTTACTATTTGAAACGAAAAGAGTTAAATAATAACACCGTTAATAATAACAATGGAGGTGTGTAAAGGAAATGGTGAATGTTTGAGGCAAGGTGATTATGAAAATGAATATTATACTGACCCCGATATGATTTGTATTCATAGATGTGAGCCAGTAAAATGTAAAAATTTTGAATTTTGTGGGACTTTATTTCCAAAACAATTTATTGAATGTTGGGGAGGGAAAGGTTGTTGTATAAATTGTGATGTATTATTTGGTAATTGGAATGGTGGAAAAGGTATTCTTGATATAAAGGATAATGTGGATGAATGTTGTGTATGTTTTGAATCTAAACGACACATTTCATTACCAAAATGTAACCATAGTGTTTGTATTGAATGTTTAAGAAAACTATTTTGGAGTGAAGAAGATGAAACCGATGGCGAGGGGGAAGGGAATATTGTAAAAGAAGGACATAAAGCGTCCAGAAAATGCCCACTTTGTAGAAAATAAATATTTAGGCGTTTTAACTTTTGCGCAAATATACTTAAAGAAATATCTTTAGGTATATTATAGGATGGGTTATAAGGAAGAACCCCCCGACAAGTATCGTTGTCTCAAAGTTCCTTTTCTCTCCTTATTTCGTAAGGAAAATACAGAAAATAATACTATTTTTTCTACCATACAAGATGCTGTTACACGAGCCAATCAAATAACGACCAAAACTTATTTTGTGTTACGGTTATGGCTTTTGAATCAATATCATACCAATCAACCAATACCGGTGATTACCAACAATACAATTTCAATGTGTATGAATTCATTGCTTAAACCATCCTCCGGTAACAAACCCAAAGGAGAAAATTTGCGGATGCTACAAGAATTTCAAAATTTTCATTCGTTTGACTTGGAAGACGGTGCGAATTTATCCGCTATATTGGATTATTACAAGGTTACGATGATAACGGCGATTGAAAATAACATCAAAATGCGGTTTTTTAATTATGTCAAACGATTTGTCAATGCGTATTTTGAACACCAATATCAAGACCAAATAGAAAACAAAGAATTCAAAAAACAACTCAAAAAAGAATTGTATAAGGTGAAAAACGATATTATCAATCATACAGTGACTTGTCATGAAAAATATCATTCTTGGTTACGACAGGTTCGTTACTGTATTGTTCCCGAAACATTTGATAAAAGTTATTATTACGACATTCAGGTGCGACCCTATTCTTACATCAAAGGTATGATCTATTTGTGTTTAGAATTGGAAAAGTTGGAGCGTAAATCCTTCCAATTTTTTCCGTTACAAACCAATGCGATACCCCGACATATTCAAATAGATACGAAAGCATTGATTGAATTGTTGGTAGATACGAAACAACATACTACCTTGATTGATAAATGTGTTCAACAACCCCGCAAGAACAAACATGACAAAGAAATGAAAAAATCAAAACAAGATTTGTATTCTTGTATTGAAATCAACCGTGAATTTATTTGGGATACTTTTTTTGATATTCATCCAAAGATGAAAAAATACAATTTTGATTATACCATTATTACCGATGGTTATGCGTGTTCGTTACGATTTTTACACAAAAATTGTGTAGAACAAGAACGACAAAAGAAAGCCAAAATGAAACAAGGTAAAAAGAATTTACAAGGACTTACTGAAGAAGAAAAACAATCCAAAAAACAAGAGAAAAAACCCACTGTCAAATCCATACCAACTAAAAAACCGAAGAAAGAAGAAGAATTTCCTTATATAGATGAAATACCCAAAGAACAATTACAAGGAAAACATATTTTTATTGACCCTGGAAAGCGTTCCCTATTAACGATGATGGACGATACCGGTAATTTTATGTTTTACCGTAACAAACAGCGCATCAAAGAAACCAAACGATTCAAATATCAACGACGATTGGAAACCATCAAGCGAGAAACCGATATTAGTAAAATAGAACAGGGGTTAGCGGAATACAATTCCAAAACTTGTCATATAGATAAATTTCAGGAATATATCAACGCAAAAATACAAGCCAACCAAACACTAATTCCACTGTATCAAGATGTCAAATTTCGTAAGTATAAATGGTATGCTTATATCAATAAAAAACGAAGCGAAGACCGATTACTCAATAAAATAGAAAAGAAATACAGCAAAGACCACATTATCATCATAGGAGATTGGAGTATTGGAAAACAAATGAGACACTTTATGAGCACGCCCAATTTATCCATCAAGCGTAAATTGAAAGAGCGTTTTCGGGTGTATAATTTGGACGAATACCGAACATCTTGTTTGAATTATATAACAGAAGAAGTATGTGAAAACATATATCTACCGGATAAAAAGAAAAAGGAACGAAAGATACACTCTATTCTAACATATCAAATGGAAAACAACAGAAAGGGGTGTATCAATCGTGACCGAAATGGATGTAAAAATATCCAAAAGGTGTTTGTTTCTTATATGGATACAAATGAGCGTCCAGATAAATACAAACGAGAACAACAAAAGTTACCAACCGCTGAAAAAGTTGTGAAAACAACCAAGAAGCCGTCAAATGGTAAGCCAGCCTCAAGGAGGTCATTTACACCCAGTCCAACGGAAGAATGAGCGATAAATTTCTTTTTTTAGAAATTATTTGTCCCATTTTTTTTTTCGGTCGGTCTAATACAAACAATATTACAGTATTCGTAATGGTCAGTAAAGTCGCTTATAAGTTCGGTACCATAGGTGGTTATGTAAGAGAATTTATAAAATCCCCTTTGATGTAAATAATTTATTACTTCTATCAGTTTGACATTATTATCTAAAAATGTTCCACCGTATTCAAATTGTATAATCTTAACATTTTCTAAGAAATCTCCGAATCCTTGTAAAACATTTAACTCGTAACCCTCAGTATCTATTTTAAGAAAATCTATGTTACGGATATTTTTTTCAATCACATAATCTTTCCCCTTTTTGATTTTCAATAAAACCTTATTAGAATCGTCACTTTCATGGCAACTAACTATTCTATCATAGAATGATTCGTATCTCGGATAATAGTACATTTCTTTGTCTTCATTTCCTAATCCGAAATTATTAAAGTACGAAGACTTGTTCGAGTTAGCCTGACCTTTCAAATCTTCTATAAAACTGCTGACCGGGTCAAAATAATGAACTTCCCCTTCAAACTCGGTAAAAACACTACTTGCGCGGCAGCCCACATCAAATATAATATTAATTTTATCCTTTATTTTCGAGAAAAAGAGCTCCTCACCATTCGTTTTTGAGTCACAGTTATCGTTTGTATCCATATAAACAGCTTATAATTACAATTTTTTAACTCCTTTTTATGATAAGTTGATATCTTACACCTTATCATAAAAAAACATTATTACAATACAAACTATCCTACTCAAACAGCTACTTCAGTGCGGCGAAAATCCTCCTGACCCATCGCGTCGTTCTCGAATGCCTCACCATCAGCCTCATCAATGATCGTGTCAAACTTCTTGTTCATCTCGTAGATAGCGAGATCGGTCGCGTCCTTAGCATACCGACCCACCAACATCGCCAACACATCTTGCATCTTGAAACCACTCGCCTCCAGACGACGCGACAGCTCATCGAGGTCGCACTCGACCACACTGTTGTCATCACCCTCACCGTCTTCACCGTCCTCGCCCTCGTCATCTTCATCCTCGTCGTACTCACCTTCCTCTTCGTCGGAATCCTCCGAAGTCTCCACGAGCTGGGTCCGGCAACACGGGCAGGAGAAGTTGTTATGGACCATCGAGGTCGCGAGACACTTGAAACAGAATTTATGACCACACTCCGTGGTGCAGTTGTTTTTCTGGGCATCAATCGTGTCGTAGCAAATGCAGCACTCATTGGTGCTGGCGGAATCCTCGGTCACATTGGTGACAGATTCAGAACCTGCGTCGAATTCTGAGGCAGCTCCAAGGGAGGGGGGTGCGGGGATCGAGCCCCACAGGGGCTCCACCTTGGGCGCCTCTAGCGCCCTTAGGGGAACCGTAGGTTCCCCTGCTTCTTCGCTCGAGGCGCACCACAAGCAACCGCCCGGCTCGCAATGAGCCAGTTGGTTGGGTTGGTACACGGGGAAGCAACCGGAGCACGTAGTGAATGTAACCAGGCGAGACATTTTGCATATACTAGTTGGGTCAGTTTGGGGTACAGTTCAACATTTCATAACAATTTTATTCAATTTTAAGGGAAACCTACGGTTTCCCTTATGATCCCTTCCCTTAAACAGTAAGGGATCTTTGTAACCTCATTAACATGATAGGGAAGGGGGGTGCGTGAAAAAATATTCCCCAGCGAAATTGGGAATATTTCTCCTTTTTATTTGTTTTTTACGAACACTGCTTACATCCAGTCGAGTTCACCGGCATCGGCCTTACGGATCAAGTCAGTAACCTTTTTTGTGTTTTCCTTTTGCAGGGCTTTGGAGCGCTGCTCCTCGGCCTTCTGTTGTACCGCAGCCTTTTCTTGCTGACGGCGGGTCAACTGGGTCTCGTACCCGCGCTTACCTCTTCCTCCGGAGGTCTGGCTCCCCCAACCCATCGCTCGGTCGAAGGACTTGTCGGTGGCAATCGAAGTGACAGTGGGTGCGGACATGGTTGTTGTTGGTGTTGTTGTTGTTCAAGGGCTATTGTTAGACTTTTTGTAGAAATTTAATTCAATTTTTTAAGGGAAACCAAGGTTTCCCTTAAGATCCCATCCTTGCAGGGAACCTACGGTTCCCTGCTGCGCCGGTGGACGTACCGTTCGTTCGTAACTGTATCATCCAATTTCGCCGTTTCGGCCAACAAATACTGTGTGGAGTCTATCTTGGGGAAAAAGGTGTCGCATTCGACCGAACAATCGACCCGGTTGATCAAAAGCTCGGTACACTGCGGGTGTTCTATCGCTTCCGCATAGAGTTTCGCACCTCCAATAACAAAGATGTTCTCGACATGGGTTAGCCGACGCAAATGTTCCAGTGCAGCATCCAATGAATTAAAAAAGTAAATGTTCTCCGACGTGGCACCAAAATAGGGTTTGGCACTGAACGGGTTCATGGACGTGATACACACATTGATACGGTTAGGCAATGGTTTACAGTCCAAACTTTCGAAAGTTTTTCGCCCCATGATGACCGCGTTTATCTTGGATTCGTCGATGCGCTGACAGGTAATGTTTTTGAAATATTTCATGTCGGTTTTGTTACGCCACGGCAGGCCACCATTGACGCCTATACCGCCTTCGCAGGAGGTGGCAGCAACGATGATGAATCCTGACTTGGCCATAAATAATATAAATGTGATATATTATTTATATTATTATTTTGGTGTATTAGCGTCTTTTGCAGGTGCGCTGTTTTTTATTTTTCTTATGGGCCTTTCTTGATTTGTGGAGGCGGCGCTTACTTTTACGCATTTTTCTACCACCGGTTTTGAACGTGTTTGATTTCTTTTTTTGACAGGGTATGAACGCTACCGGGAATTTCTTATTGGCATCAAACACAAGGCAGATTTCGTTGTTTTCGTCTAGGGGTATTTTGGCGAGATTATTGGGCGGCAGCACCAATGCGGGTAAGGGGACGGCCGGTAGAGGGGGGTTCATAGTATCCAGAGGGCGATTCGATTGGATTAGCTGTAAAGGCTCGGATACGGTAGGCGTAGACGGTCCATTTACTTTCACAGATTGGATCGTGTCGACCGGTACTTTCGTGTCGACCGGTACGTAAGGCACTTTCGAGTCGGTCGGAACGTAAGGATCGGAAGGTTTCACGGGTTCTGTCGCGTCGGTCGAAACTTTCGTTTCGGTAGGTACGTAAGGTTTCACGGGTTCAGTAGGTATAACAGGTTCTTTCGACTCGATCGGTACGTAAGGTACGTAAGGTTTCACGGGTTCACTAGGTAAAACAGGTAGTTTCGTCTCAGTAGGTGCGGTGGATACAACAATAGGTTCTTTCGCAGTGGCAGGTTCAGTGGGTTTCGCTTCCGCTTCAGCTTCTGCTTCGTCGTCATCGTCACACCGTTTTTTATAATCCGCTTCGTATTCGGGTATATCGGCCAAAAAAGAATATGCATTGCTGATCTTTTGAAATGTCTCTTTGTCTCCGCCCTTATCGGGGTGATATTTCGCAGCCAACTTAAAATATTGTTTCTTCACCTCTCTAATGTCCGCATCCCGGTTCACCCCTAAAATTTTGGCGCTTTCCTCCTTGTTCTTATCAATATTAATGGTCAAAGTTTCGTTACAATCTATGCTCATTGATAATAAAAAACAATATAGTTATAGTATCTGGAGAACTTTACACGGCCACCCTACTCTACTCCACCCTACTCTATTCTAAATCATCATCGTCATAAATATCATGAACCATAGCGTCACGCTCCACGTCTTCGTCTAAAATATTCAACTTAGGGTGGGAACCCCCGCGGCTCTCCTTCCTTTCCACCAACTTACCGATGACACAGATATAAGGGTCGTTCAACTCGTAGCGGGTACCAATGACCCGGACCACGATCTTGGCATTCTCCTTGATTTCCGAAAAGTTCTGATCATTGAAATGGTGATCACGAGCAATAAACGCGGTAATCGGCACCGCCCCGGCACTATCGACCACCTCGGCATGAATACCGGCTTTGGTGATGGTTTTCACATCGCACTCGATCAACATCCCCTCGACAGGGTGACAAATCATACACTCGAACACGGTCTCAAACTCTACATATTGCCCCATCACATTGCCGCTGGAATATCGAACCACCTTGATGGACCCGGGGCGGATGAACCCCTCGGCAATGCACTTCCCCTCGTTACGCCGCGAAATGATTTTTTCTAAATTTTCTTTCATGTTCTTACCTACTTCAACGATGGGGAGAACCACCTTCATAGTTAACAAAGATTGGATATATACACCATAAATTTTACGGTTACTTCTATCTTGGTTGCGAGCCTGCATCTATTATAATGATATACTTTTATGTCTATATCATTGTAATCAAACAATGCTATCATTTCAATTTTTAAGGGAAACCTAGGTTTCCCTTATGATCCCTTCCTCTAACTCTGTAAAAGATCTTTGTAATTTAGTTATAAAAATAGAAGGAGGGGTCATAGGGGAACCTTCGGTTCCCTTATTTGACAAGTTTATTGAGAACCGCCTTCTCCAAGTCTAAAAACCATATTTTCCCGTCGCGTTTCGTTTTATTATAATACCGCAGTAACATCTCTAAAATAATACACATCCCCGGTTTAACAATCAAATTTTTGCCCGCGTCAGTGTCCTCCGTGTTCTCCTCCGTATATTTGAACTCCTCCCCCAAAATAATATTCAGTTTTTTCATGATATCCTTCTTCCCTTCCCCCCCGCATCGAGAACCTTTCTTCATTTTATTCTGTAAATCCATGGTTTTAAACACCACATCGTTGTTACGGAACACCTGCATAAATCCTATCAGTCGGCTCATGTTATTCGGCGGGACCAGCGCCAACGGTATAATCGCTTTCAGGGCCGCGATACGGTCCGTCGGCTCCGCCGGGTTCCAGGTCAAGGCACTTTCACGCACATAAATCTTAAATTGTTCCTCGCTGGTTTCTGCCAATTTATCGGAAACGAGAACCGCACACTTTTTCCCCCGTACCTCCACGATTTTAGTATCAAAATAAGCCCGTAATTTCCCCTCGTCTTCCGGCCCCGTACCCTCGTTCTCCAAACTATACAAATATTTTATTAAGACCAAACGGCTCTCGGTAGGTAACGTATCTAAAAAGTGGTGCACCACAAAATCGAGCATGTCGTTCTCGGGGATACCATGGTTCTCTGTGATAGTCGAAAAAATATATCCCGCGTTCGTAAACCAATCCGCTTCTCCGGTCGGTATTTTTCTCTTCTCTTGTGTGCGAATAGCGCGCCATTCGTTCAACATTTCGATCGATCGATTCAGATCACCCATAATAGCATTGTATTGTTCGGTCAGTGTTTGTTCTTTTGCGCCTTCTTCTGCCCCTTCGGCGCCCTCGATCCCTTCTTCCGCTGGCAAAGGTCCCTTCTCCTTAGGTAATTCGTATTCGACATATTCGCGCTTCTGGTCCACCGGTAACACCCGTTCGTAGAGCGAAATCGATTCGTCGGTGATTTCCATCGGTTGAAACGCATAATATTCGCCACGATTCACCAAATACCCTGTACGCCCCCAGCGATCAAACACCATCTCGCCCTTATTATCCACGAACCGGGTCAAAGCATAATCGATGTGACTTGTCGGATATTTTTTCACCACGTTGACCGACGCGATCAATTCGTCGCGGCTATAATAGACCCGTTCGCGGAACAAGTCGCGTATCCGCTTGACAATGGCCATGTAGTTCATTTTCAAAAAATCATTGTTGTACGTGTTCTGGATGATGTCGGCCTCCTCGATAGGACCCGCATTAGGATCGCATGTAAACGCACAATTATCCGCATAATCACATAATTGGGTATACGGACGGTCGCCGATCTGGTAAGGCACCTCTTCCCCGGCCCGGCTCGACAATTGAATCTTGATATCGCGATTTTGCACCAACTCCGTCAGTTTTTCCATCGTAAAATTGGATTGTCCCACGTTCAAAATACAATCGACCGCGTTCTCTTTCAGCAGCCGGGTCACGCGGCCAATTTGTTCGGCCTTTTTCTCCGCAAACCGATAGACATATAGATCCGCCGGTTCTTCGTCCACCCCCGTCGCAGATTGGCTCGGTAGCGTGCTATGCAGATAAATCTCTACATTACGCTTTTCAAACTCGAGACCACAGTGACTCAGGTTACGTACCCCGCGCCCGATAATCTGCTCAATACGGCTCATGTTATACCACGGCTCCAAAATATGGATTTGGCGTATATATTTGAAATCCAGCCCCTCCGACCCCGCCTTGGAGATCAAAATCACCTTGACACGTTCGCCGTTCTTGTTATTCGGGTTCGTCGCATATTTGATGTCGGCCAAATTATCGGGGGAAAACGCCTTATTACCCGTGATCATGATATACTTAGCGGGCTGGAAGGGGGTGTCGGGGGAATGCTGAGAGCGAGGGGCCATGGTGAGTGCATCGATAGGCTCGGTCGGCGCATCTTTAAACAACGATTTGGCATGGCTCGCTACACTGAAACGTCCGAGCCCCATTTCTTCCAGGGTGAGGGCGATGGGAACAATACCACCTTCAATATATTGGGTGTATATCAGTACGATTCCTACCGAATTACGGATAGATTCGCAAATTTTGGCGATTTTACCGCTATATTTCCCGATATTGGCCGGGTGGAACATCCGGTTCTCCTTATATTCGGACTTGTATTCAAAATCATAGATATTAGGTATGGTACCCTTGTCCTCTTTACGCGACATTATACGGTACAGACCGCGTTTTCCGACAATATTTTTGATGATTTCTTCGTTTCTTTCTTCGGGGTAGGGCTCGTTACCTTCAGACACTGGTTCGTTACCTTGAGACAGTTCAGCAAGATTCTGGTAAGGGAACGTGATATTAAGGGCTTCCAGGGGCTGCATGAGCAAAATGTAGCCAAAAGAGTCCATATTTTCGAACGACGGAAGTTCTCGAACCTGTCCAAATTTATTGGTCATAATAAAAGTTTTATTACGTAGATGATTCATGATAAATCCGTAGGCGACGCGTTGATAGTCCCCCATAGGGGACAGGTAGACGGGGGTATGTTTCAGCGGTTCTTCGATGGTCCGGCCGTTCAATTGTTGGACCGGGTAGGTCTTCACAGCAGCCAGAGCATTATCGGGGGAAAAGGTATCGGGATAGATACGGTAGGGGAACGTGTACGGGTTCTCCCCCCGCACATAGGAAACATAGCCGGTGAGTTTACGCCGCAAAAGCTCGCGACCCCCCTCCAATTTCTTCCCGTCCTTGGTGGTACGTTCCGGTAAAAATTCGCCCTCTTTGTTGAAAACATCGCTCTCGCTGATACTGGCCCGTTTGTCCACCGCGTTCAACAAGTTAGTTAACCAGATGATCTCTTTATAGCTGTTATACATAGGCGTGGCCGATAACAATACGAGCCGCATGTTATTCGCATAGCGCGCTACCTCCATGAGAAGGGCAGCGGTCTTGGCATCTTCGCGGTTATCCTCCGAAATACGGATGTTATGGGCCTCGTCCACGATGATGAGACGGTTGTCGAAATACTTGTGAATTTTCCGTATGCGTAACTGTTTTTGTTCTTCCATCGAGAACCTGGACGCCTTCGGGATTTCGCTATGACGCCGAATATAGTTCGCTAATTCTGTATATCCCATAAAGGAATAATAACGATTGATGATGGTGTTGACCTCGCTCACAATACGATCCTTGGGTATACCGGTCAGGTTGGTGGGGTTGATTTCTTTTAACAGGGCGTTACCAACACATGTGTCCGAGATCCAGTGTCCATTGACCAGTTTCAATTTGCGCTCGTCAAACAGTTGCAGCCGAAAGTTCTGTTGGACATTAGGGCTCGCAATAATCAAGATTTGTTGATTCAGACCGATCTGCTTCATATATGCTCTCGTCTCTTCTGCGATTCCAATGCTGGTACAGGTCTTACCAGTACCCAAACCCTGGTATAAAAGCAATGCATTGTATGGTGTTTGCATGGACATGAAATTTTTCACGAAAAGTTGGTGGGGCATGAGTTCAAAATCCACGTTACATAACTTGTTGGCTTGTTCTTTGATATCATAGATGGTGCCGTCGTACTGGGTTTCGTTGAATTCCTTACGCTTAGCGATTTTAATATTGAAGTTAGGATCGTTCAAATCGGGGTATAAAAAATCAAATGTGTCGTTGACCAGGTTCTCCCTTTCCACCTTTTCTTTCTCAAATAAAAATGAATTATCATGTTCACCCTCGTTGGTCACCGTGGGTAGACCGATTTTATCGGTCAATTCCTTCTCTTTTTCGGTCATTTCTTCGACCAGCGCAGGTTCTCCAACAGGCTCATCCACAACACTTATGTCTGTTGTAGGTTCGGCTTCGTCCTCTTCTTCCGTAACGATAGAATCTAGGTCTATTTTGGTTTCTTCATCTAAATCGGGCTCGGACAATGGCTCACTAGGTTCACGAACAACCATTTTGACACGTTTTTGGGGTAATTCTGGCACAGGGCGAGAGGGCTCGGACTCGGGCTCGGACAAAGGCTGTCTCGGTTCAATCTGTAAAGGTTTCAAAGACAGCGAGTCCGCGAACAAGGTGGGTGCAGTGACCACGGCTTTCCGTTTCTTCTCGTTCTCCAAACAGACGACTAAGGTGATTAATTGTTCCTTGGTCTTCACCCCCGGGGTACGATCGAGAACCGAGGTATCGTTGATGAGACTCGCATGAATTTTGCGCAATTCTGGACCGGTCAAGTTCTCCAACACCGCCTTGCGAGGTAAATCCGAATCCTGTAAAACATAATTTTTACTACATTCGAGAACCATTTTCCGTTTCTTAGGCACAAGGGCCGGTTCGGGCAATATCGGCTCCGAGATTTCCAACGGATGGAAACTAAACGCCGCCTCCTTCAATTGTTCCAGTGCGGTCGGTTCGGGCTTCACTATCGCTTCACAAAGACCGGTTTTATGATTTCGACGTGTTCCTTTTTTACAGTATATTTTCTTTTCTTTTCTGGTATTACTGCCTTTACTGGACATCCTAATATACTGTCTATATAATATATGAGGATATATTACAACTTTCCATGCAACCGAAAAAGCGTCAGCGTATTATGAATATTACTAATCAACCGTTTTTTCTCTAAATTATAATCACGTATAGACGCTATACAATCCTCGTATGTTTTCCACTCCATTTTGCTTACTTCGGTCGGTTCAAACGGCTTCATGACCAGTGAGTCCGCGTAAGACATATAGTTCAAATAGTATTTATGCTTATACGACTTATAGTTTGACCCCGTAAACGTCTCCTCAAATGGTAACAAGTTTTGTATCGGTTTCAGCGACTTGAAGTTATAACCGGTTTCTTCCGTAAATTCGCGGAAGGCACATTCGAAATCCTTTTCCTGGTAGTTACGCCGCCCCTTCGGAAACCCCCATTCCGCCTCGGTCCAAGTACCGTAATCGTCGCTCTCCTCAATCATAGAGGCCAAGGTATAGTAATCGTGCTTGTAATAGATACCGTTTTGTAACAGATTGAATTTCTCTCTAGAAATAGATTCTTCCGACCGGTACTGACTCGAGATGATTTCGTTCCCCCAGATGCGTTCCCACGAAGAATTAAAATCTTTGGATAAGAGTGTTTTCTTTTCGTCTTGGGTCATTTGTTTCAGCATGTTCATCACATATTCTTTGTTGTGGACCGAGTACTTTCCACGCATAAAATCGATGTATCCTAGTGTGTCTTTTCTACGGATCATTAAATATTCGAACACGTTCTCCGGATTGATACGGAACACAATGATACCTATACTGGTAATGGGCATTTTACAGTGATGGTAGTAATGCCCCAACTTACCGCAATTATTACAATAATTATCTGACATTTACAAATATTTTTATAAATAGTAGTCCTCGCTATACGATTAACACCACTAATCTTTATATAACTACATCTTAAAACAAACTATTATGCGATTCAATTCGGAAATATGGGGCCCCCACTATTGGTTTTTTTTGCATACGGTGGCCGAGTCCTATCCTATGTACCCCAACGAAGTGACGAAACGCAAATATTACGATCTGATCACCAATATGCCACTGTTTATACCCGACGCCGAAATGGGTGATAAATTCGGCAGAATGTTAGACAAGTATCCTGTGCAGCCCTATTTAGATAACCGTGACTCCTTTGTCAGGTGGGTCCATTTTATTCATAACAAAGTCAATGTCAAGCTAGGTAAGCAGGAGATTTCTTTACCGTACGCGCTCGAAAAATATCGCGACGAATACCTGCCCAAACCCATTATATTGAGTGAGCGAATCAATATGCGCCGCCATTATATTCACGCCGCCCTCATCCTATTGTTTGTTTTTTTAATATATTATTATTCAGGGTAACCTACGGTTCCCTCTTACTACGCGCATCTACGCATGGGTTCCTTTATTATGTTGTATAAATATAAGTAGGTTTAGGGTCCATGCGTATCGAAATATTAATCGTATTAGCCGCAGGATTACTTATGGCAAATGTATATACCGACGGCAAATATTTAAAAAAACTATTATCGTACAAAAAATATTACCAAATGGCCGCGATTGCGTTCGGGGCGCTGATGCTCTATGTTCTCATCAAAAAAAACCCGTTACGAGCCAAACAGATGATATCTACCACCAACGACTACATAAAGTATTTGCCCCTCGACCGTAATACCAGCAATTTCATTTCACCCATCCTCGATTTTACGTCCAAACATGATTTCACAAGTGAATCTGCCCAATTCAACTATCCTGTCATTCCGATGCCTAACAATCAACAAACGGTCGCCGAGAACCGCATCACGCAGTCCGGTAAAAAGTCTACCAAACGCTCCGTCAGTGAAACCAAGAAAAAATACGTGGCGTCGAACCAAGACTGGAAGTGCGGGGAATGTCAGAAGCAGTTGAACGCCTGGTTCGAGGTAGATCATAAAATCCGCCTCGAATACGGGGGCAGCAACCATATCGATAATTTAGTAGCGCTTTGCCGAGAATGTCACGGAAAAAAGACCACCATCGAGAACCTTTGATCCACCTTTAGCCAGCAAAAATATGACGATATATAAATAATAACATTATCGTCATATGTCTGAACCCTATAGAACGGGCCCCAGCGCATTGAACACGATGATTACAAAAATAATGGATACGTTGCCCATTTTATACCCCATCAAAAATTTCATCCTACACATTCTTCATTTTATACCCGAACTACTACAGAAAAGAGACGTGCTCAGTATCCTCTACATCTACAACGCCATCGAATTTCTACTATTAATCGTCTCCATTATCCTGATCTATCATTATGCGCATAATGCGATGTTCAGTAGCCGAACCCCGGAAGGCATCGTTTTTTTCGTATTTCTCACGCTCATGTTGATGAATGTTGTGCACACGACCTACCTATTCCTCTACAAGGCCGATGTCCAGGGGTGGGCCAAGGCTTTAAAGACCGTCCTTTATTCCTGGTCGCTCTACCTGATCGTCTTCGTGTTTTCATTTATATTATGGTTTTTATCGAGTCTGCCAGGTTGGATATGGCTCGTTATCACCGGCGTCACCCAATTTTTTAAGCGTGTTTTGATCACGTTACCGTCTGGGGGAGAAGAATCCCGAATGTTTGTTAAATACGGGGCATTGTATGGTATCATTTTCGCCGTAATTATGGTGTTGTTCTATGCCGCACTCGATCCGGCCGCGCTCTCCACCAATACCTTCACCTACGCCATGTTAATTATTGTGCCCTTATTGGTCGTGCTCTCTTTAGTGATCCCTTTTTCAAACAGTAGCGGCATCAATTTGAATGCGTTCAAGGTCGGCATTGTGGCCCTGTTTTTACTGTCCCTTGTCTATTTCTACGCCAAAACGAATAAAAACGCGTATGAAGTCGTCAGCTTTATTACATTGGTTCTCACCACACTCATGATATTAGGCGGTCTGTCCATTCTCTTTTATGTCGTCGGGAACTACCTGAAGTCGTTGTCGGGTTGGCCCGGGTTCATCGTCTATTTCATCTTTTACATCCCCTGTCTCCTCATCGATTTTGTCAAATATATCTTGAACGAGGCCCGGATGACGGCTAGCCCCATATTCGTCCTGTTAATCGTCGAACTCATCGTAATATTATGTTACATCTACTTACCGGCAGCGATCAAGCGGATCAATACCTCCAAAAATATAACGTTGTTACCAGGATCCGCGTTTTTAGACATTGGGCAGACCTTGGAGAACGGGAAGATCAATATTTTGCCCCCGTTTATCAAGACCAAAAACAATTTACTGATGCCCGCGGTACCGGTTTACAATCAAAATTACGCCTTTTCGATGTGGGTGTATTTGAACCCCCAGGCCCGTAATTTTGTTGGGTACGCCAACGAATCCACGATTTTTAATTATAATCCGGGCGAGAGCGCGTTCGGGGGAAAGCCTAAAATCACATATTTCAATGATACCAAAAATGCGGCTGAGACCAATGCCCTAGATCAATACTGTATTTATTTCACCAACGACACCACCCAACACGGGTTTTATAAGTTCTCTATGCCCAGCCAAAAATGGAACAACATCGTGGTCAACTTCACGTCGACCCATGCCGATTTATTCGTCAACGGCAATTTAGAATATTCCTACGTCTTTGAAGGAAATTATCCGATGTACCAACCCACCGATTTCATCACGATTGGCCAAGACCAAGGATTGGACGGCGCGATTTGTAACGTGGTGTATTACCCGGCTCCGCTGTCGTTGATCGAAATTACGAATAACTATAATATATTGTCGTTGCGTAATCCCCCGACGCTGAACTAAGTGCTCACGAGCGCACGAGAATATATTTATATAATATAATTATAACCAGAATGAATCCGGTGGCGATTGTTTTAGGAATTGTAATTATTATTTTAGCATTCGTTTTGTACAGGTTTTATACGTCGACCGCGACCGCACTGCAAACTTCGCTGATTTCGTTGAAGACGCCCCCTCAACCCATCACGTCCATATCCAGCGCCACGAGCAACCAGTACGCCTATGGAATATGGTTGTATGTCAATTCGTGGGACCCTACTGTGAACAAGGTGATCTTAAACCACAAGGGGACGATGACGATCTACCTGATGGCGGGCCAGCCTTCGTTGGTGGTCGATGTTCAGATGTCGGACAATTCGACCGCATCCACAGTCATCACCAACAACTTCCCCTTACAGAAGTGGGTCTTTATCATCGCCAGTTTAGACAACCAATTTTTGGACGTGTATTTAGACGGCAAGTTGGTGAAGTCGGCCAAATTGACCAACGCGACCAACGTGACCTTCCCGATCATCCCCCCCGCGACGCCCTTTCTTTATTTAGGGAATAACAACGGCGAAGACCAGTTATATAATGGTGTGAGTGGTTCGGGTAAACCGCCTACCAGCACGGCGTCATCGTCCAGCGGGTTTGACGCCTATGTCACCTATTTGTACCGTTGGACGGTGGCGATGGACCCTGGAACGGCCTGGCAATATTACATGAAGGGCAATGGCCAGAACACGATTTTGGGCGCCCTGAATAACTACGGCGTGCAAATGCAGGTGTTGCAGAACGATGTCGTAGCATCTTCCTACAGAATTATTTAGAGGGCTACACTAGGCCACATCATTCTATGTGGATGATACGGATGATGTTACACTACGGAGTAACACGATCCATAGATTCTCGTGCATAAATATGTCCAAATTATATAATATGTCGAATCTCCCCCCACCAGTGAAATATCAAACGACCGAATTACCAAATATTGTAAAAAACACCTCCGAATATATTGGAAACGCCGGCCAGACCATCGGAAAGGGCTACAATGACCTCAAAGATAACGTTACCAATACGCTGTCTCAGTTCTCCGACAAGGCGGTGGCCGGGGCCGGGGCGTCCCAACAATTCTTGAACTCCAACACCATCATTGCCAAGTTCGCCTTTGTCGTCCTCATCATCATATTGTTCGTTTACCTCCTAGCTTTAGGATTGAGTTTTATGCAATACTTGTTGAGCCCAGGTAACAACCCTTATTTAGTGAAAGGTATGATCAGTGGAACCACCGGAGTCGTCATCACCCAGGATCCAACGAACAAAAAATCGGTGACGTTGCGACGTTCGAACAATCAGAAGACCGGCATCGAGTTCACCTGGTCGGTGTGGCTCTACATTTCGGACGTGAACAACGTGACGTCGTGCAGCCAGACCAACAACACCGCCACCTACCAGAATGTGTTTAACAAGGGCACCAGCGACTGGAGCACCAACGTGGCCCATCTAGGTATCGCCACCACGAACAACGGACCGGGACTTTACCTCGGATTCAAGTCCGGGGTCGCTAGTTTGAGGGTAGTCATGAACACCATGAACTCCGACGGATCGAACAGTGCTGGCCAGGATGCGATAGTGGATGTTCCGAATATTCCTTTGAAGAAATGGATCAATGTTATTGTGCGCATGGAGAACGTGATGTTGGATGTTTATATCAACGGTGTCATTACGGAGCGGGCGATACTGTCCAATGTTCCCAAACAGAACTACGACGACGTCCATGTGTGTGGCAACGGCGGGTTCAATGGCAATTTATCTAATTTAAGGTATTTTGATCGGGCTTTAAGTGTTATTCAGATCAACAATATTGTGTTCTGGGGACCGAACACGAGCGCACCGCCCATGCTTTCTACTACCCGGGGCGGATACGATTATTTATCGTCGACTTGGTACACCGGCCTCAGCCTCTAAGAAGGGGAAACCGCAGGTTTCCCCTTCAACCCCATCCTTTCAGATTGTAAATTATGTTAGCCTAATATGTAACATAATTTTAATGTGGTTTTAATTTTAATGTGGTTTCCAAGGTGGTTTACAAGGTGGTTTATTGTTTAAGGGAAGGGGTCGTAGGGTCCGAGCCCCGTAGGGGCTCAACCTGGATCGCCCGAAGGGCGATTGAGGGAAACCTACGGTTTCCCTACAATGTATCCACATAAGGTAGATTGGCGAATAGTCGAGCAGTGAATTAGTCATGGCAAATCCCGTATTTACTTTTTCATTACCTTCCTATTGTCAGCAACGCCAACAACGTCTACAATTTACGAATCCTCCCCCTCGGTACACCCCTATATCCCCCTACGACCCGTCCAATGGCGGTTTCACCCAGCAGCAGTTGGATATGCGCCGTAAAGCCGAAACCCTCAAGTACAGTAACAACAAAAGCTCGACCAAGACCAACAACTATACCAAGGGGCAGCTATGGTCCCAGTTGGTCAACGGTAATTCCAATGTCCAGCGAAACGTGAATTACCCTAACCGCAATATTGTGGTCCAAGACTATACCGGGGCCTACCAAACCATCACCATAAAATATCCCGACAACCTATCGATCGTACCCACCACCCGATATTTAATCGATTCTTACGGAAATGCCTATATCAACACCAATGCCTACCAAATCGCGGGTCAGACTGGCTATTATTATGTTACCCTCATTCCCAATGGTCTCGTCCCCGATTGTGTCATCAAAGACAATGCTCCCACTCCCAGTTCGTCGTGTGATGTTCCCGGACCTATTGTCTATTTGTACAACGACCCGACGATACCTCTTTACAACTATGTTAAAAATACTGCCGCCTACTCCTATGATTCGAACAATGCCACCACCGCCCCCTATCTACTGAAACCGTATTCCGACGTTGCCCTCATCAATGGTCAAAACGGCACATTCCTAACAATGCTGGTCACCGACAAGACCAACAATTCTTTACAAACGTTCTCAGTCGACATCCCATTTTCAATAAATGTATTAGGAAGAGACTTGTATGGCACGAACGCAAAACAGTCGCATTGGCATTTCCCTAATTTATATACCGGTCTGTATTACATTGAACTTGGGGTATCCTATAATGGCAATTCCGTGCCGTTTCAGACTCCGCCTGTTGTTTCTTTGAACACAGCGTCTGAATCCGGAGGACAGATTTTGACCTATAGCAACGGGGCCTATAGCGGCGATGCATCGCTCTTACGTGTGTTGAATTTTGACGTATCGTTTGCGTCATTACCTACCGGTCCGTCCGACTACTATAGTGCCTCCCTCTACGCTGGGATCCTTTCGATTTCCAATATTGTCCTCCCCACCCAACCCGGATATGTTTATGATTTTTTTATTCAGATCAATACAACCAATGTCACAGTTCCCGTAAGTGAAAGTAACTACAGTGCACAATTTGGCAGTACCACAGTCAATGCTACTGCGAATGTCTCGACCAGTGCGACGACTTATAAAAATTGTATGGTATATCCCTTGGCAACAGCACCCGCGCCCTACCGACCCCTTCGTTTCTCATCGTCTTCTTAGACTCTTACACCTTTGCGCATTGAAAATGCGCATGGTAACGTTACCTTTGCCACTCGAAACACCCACTAAAGTGGGCGTTTTAAATCGGCAAAGGTGTAGGCCGTGGTCTCATCAGACTGGGGCGTCGTGTCGACAACATACCGCACCGAATACTCCAGCATTTTATCAAAATTATCGGGGTAGTTCTCCAGATCGTACGCCAGCTCGTCTGACAAGTTCAATACAATGTACGCCATATAGATCATGTTATCCAGCAACATGTTCGCGGTGTCCATGTAGCTCGCCCAGTTCATCAAGGAATAGGGGTGCAAAAACACATTGTCTAGGCAGAACTGGGGGTGCAGCACGAGCGCGGTGGGTTCCACCTTACAGTTACGGACACTATCCATCCGACTACGAAAATAAGAGCTGTCAATAGCGACCGTACTCTCTTGCAGGTCATAGTACACCCGGATCAAAATATGCATTCTTCCCAAGATGGCTTTGTACGCTGCCGCGCGATCCTTTTCTTCGTTGCTTTGACCCTTCGTAAAATGGGTCCGGTGCAACTGTTCCACCGTATCGGCCTTGATATCGTACGTTTTACGCTGCTCCTCGGCTTCGCGCTTCAACCACTCAATGTCCCGAATGATGTCACCAATTTTATCGGCAGACAGTTGGGTATAGAGCGCCTTTTTCTTATTATATTCGTCGACCTGGGCAGATAGGCGTTCGAGCTCCGCCGATATATCCGTGACGGGGCGCGCATTATAATAGTCCATCACGTCGTGGACCGATTCTACATTTTTACGGTAATTCTCGAACGTGGAATCGAGCTCGACCTGTAGCGATCGTTGGAGGTGGTCTGGCAGCACCGGTTCGGTATAAATCCCGCCACGTACATTGTCGATGCCGTAATAGCGCATATACTGTTTGACATAGATGTTGACGTCGAGCGTGTCGATCATGTCGTATTGGCCCAAAATAGATATCGGGGGGTTCTCCTTGACGAACTCGAACATATACCGACATTCTTGGAACAACAGTGCGGGGTCGGTCGTCGGACTCACACAAATAAATGCCTTTTCATTTTCTAATTCTATCGCGTAAATCTTTAGATCCATGGTAGGGCGGTGGTGTATAATTATACTCGCGCCTAGTTTTTAAACCCATTTCGGATGCACTTAAAATTATTTTATTCCAAAAAGTGTAAAATAATTTATTTATTGCGGGCCGAGGGGGATAGGCGCAATATGGACCTCACGATTAGGGGTCATAGTCGGGTTCAAACACATTTTTTGTTCGGGGAACACCTGACCAGAAATGCATTTATCACGCTCGGAAATCTCGATGCAACCACGGCGACCCTGGTATTCGCCCACCAAGCACCAGCTCGTTTTAGCGGCCGACACTGGGTTTTGTATCGGGTTCTCTGAGCTGTCCGGCTGATGATCATTCGACTTGATCGGGGCATTGTTGATTTTACTATCCAAGGGCGTGGTCTTGGTCGTATCGATCAATAAATTGCCCACGTCATGCACCGCGCCACCTGCAATATCTACCCCGAATTTAGCCGTGTCTGTGACTATATCCGCGGTTTTGTTTATCACGGTTCCGGCCGTGAACCCGAAAAGGTATAAGATCTGGTTGATCAAAGGCGCGAAAAAGTCGTAGACCGATTTCAGTAAATCTCCGCCCGCAACCAGTAAATTTATTCCTAAAAAGGATAAAACCAACAGGAATACCAATATCCCAATAATCGTATTTTTATTTAGGCGGGGGTTCTCGCTATTCGGTTTGACTTCTTCTACGTACCGGTTCTCCTCTTCCATTCTATGATTAGTTATATAACTAATAGAATATAAAATTCGCGTTGCGTACCGTTAGAGCTTATTATTTGTTGTAGTAGTATAATAAAAATGGCTCTTTTCAATATTATCGAGACGTTTTTCTTTTTAAGTTTAGCAATAACGTTTTTACTGATACTGTTGCTGGTGAACCATTTTAAGCAGCGCATCAATGTTCTCGAACAAAAGTCGGATACGATGTTTGAGATCATCAACAATATTCGTCAACAGATTGATTCCATGATTTACCGCACGAACATGATGCAGTACCAACCGGCTCAGAGAGCCTTTCATATTTCTAAAAGTACCCCCGAGGTGGCCGTAGGAGGTACCGAAGACGCCTATTTTGTTCGGACCGAACCGACCGATCGTATTGTTGTCTCCGA
>Ga0164296_1000117_pt1 | contig 100488 bp, 96 predicted proteins | sample GEODES057metaG_FD_113533 | JGI IMG/M metagenome (GOLD analysis project Ga0164296, IMG submission 113533) | Dystrophic lake water microbial communities from Trout Bog Lake, Wisconsin, USA - GEODES057 metaG | ecosystem: Environmental > Aquatic > Freshwater > Lake | place: USA: Trout Bog Lake...
GCTCACGCTCGAGGGCCGTGCAAGGTCACCGCTGCCGTCACTGCCATTGGCCAATGCCAGCGACGGCACAGGACTTACAAGGGCCTCCAGGCCCTTGGCCGGCGGAGCCTCTTTCCTTGCCTTCACCCAACCTTCGGCGTCACCGGCGGTTCGCCGTCCATGATGGCTTTCACGTAGGCGCCGCCGTTGGCGATGGCTTTGCGGCCGGCGGCGAGGGTGGGGTGGAAGACGTGCCAGACGTGGATCATTTCCGGCCAGATTTCGAGGGTGACGGCGACGTGTGCGGCGCCGGCGCGGGTGGCGAGGCGGGTTGAGTCGTCGAGCAGGGTTTCGGCGGCGCCGACCTGGATCAGCAGGGGGGCGAGGCCGGTGAGGTCGGCGTGCAGCGGCGAGGCGTGGGGGTGCTTCGGGTCGGCGCCGGCGAGGTAGGTTTTGGCCATGAAGTCGAGGCCGGCTTTCTGGACGCCGGGGTCTTCGGCGGATTTGGTGGTGATGGAGTCGCCGGTGGATTCCATGTCGATCCAGGGCGAGATGGTCCAGCCGCAGCCGGGCTGGGGCAGGCCGGCGTCGCGGATGGCGAGCATGGCGGCGATGACCAGGCCGCCGCCGGCGCTATCGCCGGCGAGGGCGATGTTGCCGGGGGTGAAACCTTGGGCGAGGAGGTAGCGGTAGCCGGCGAGGGCGTCTTCGACGGGGGCGGGGAACGGGTGTTCGGGGGCCAGGCGGTAGCCGAGCGCGAGGACGCGGGTGGCCGCCGCGCGGCCCATTTCGGCGGCGGCGTGGCGGTGGCTGTCGAGCGAGCCGATGACGTAGCCGCCGCCGTGCATGTAGAGGAGGGCGCGGTTGGGGTTGGCGTTAGGGGTTGTGGTCCATTCGGCGGCGACGCCGGCGGCGTTGACGGGTTCGACGGTGACGTCGGCGGCCAGGCCGTTGGCGAGGCCGCGGGTGTCGATGCCCTTGCGCATTTCGGAGAGTTCGGTGGGCCGCACGCGTGCGGCGATGGCGGCCCTGAGGGCGTCGATTTCCGGATTGCTCATGGGCTGTTCCCCTGGGACGTTTCGTTGTGTTTTGAAGACTAGCGGGTGCGGAGGATCATGTCCGCGCCTTTTTCGGCGATCATGATGGCGGTGGCGTTGGTGTTGCCGGAGACGACGGTCGGCATGATCGAGGCGTCGATCACGCGCAGGCCGTCGAGGCCTTTGACTTTCAGGGTTTCGTCGACGACGTGCATGGGGCCCGGGCCCATCATGCAGGAGCTGGTCTGGTGGAAAGTGGTTCCGCTGGTGCGGCGGACGAAGTCGAGCAGCTCCTCGTCGGTCTGGGCGGCTTTGCCGGGGAGGTATTCTTCGGTGACGAGGGCTTGCAGGGCAGGCTGGTGGAAAACGTTACGGGCAACGCGGAGCGCGGCGACCATGGTGTCGCGGTCGGCTTGGGTCGACAGATAATTGGGGGTCATGGCCGGCGGCTGGGTTGGATCGGGTGACGTGATCCGCAGCCAGCCGCGGCTTTCGGGGCGACAAGGGATGGCGACGAGGGTGCAGCCCGGGAAGTCGTGCATGTCCTGGCCGGCTTTTTCGTTGCTGCCGGCGAGGAACTGGTATTGCACGTCGGGCGAGGCGAGTTCGGGCCGGGTCTTGACGAAGAGGCCGATGGGGGCCGCGCCCATCATCAGGGCGCCGCGTTTGGCGAGGATGTATTTCATGCCCTCGACGAGTTTGCGCGGCCACGAGCGGGAGATTTCGTTGATCGTATTGGCGTTGCGCGCTTTCCAGATGGTGCGGCCGCCGAGGTGGTCCTGCAGGTTTTCGCCGACACCTGGCAGGTGGTGGACGACGGGTATGCCGAGGGATTGCAGCAAGTCGCCGGGGCCGATGCCGGAGAGCTGAAGGATCTGCGGCGAGTTGATGGTGCCGCCGGAGAGGATGACCTCGCGGCGGGCGCGGGCGAGGCGGCGCTGGCCGTGCTGGAGGTATTCGACGCCGGTGGCGCGGCCGTTCTCGACGAGCACGCGGTGAGTGAGGGCGTGGGTTTCGACGCGCAGGTTGGGGCGGCTCATGGCGGGGCGGAGGAAGGCGACGGCGGTGCTGGAGCGGCGGCGGTTCCAGACGGTGATCTGCAGGGGGCCGACGCCTTCCTGGTCGGCGCCGTTGAAGTCGTCGTTGAAGGGGTAGCCGGCCTGCTGGCAGGCGGCGATGAAGGCGTCGTGCAGTTCGTGGCGGGCGCGCAGGTCGGAGACGCCGAGCTCGCCGTCAGCACCGTGGAAGGGGTCGGCGCCGCGTTCCTGGCGTTCGGATTTGCGGAAATACGGCAGCACGTCGTCGTAGGACCAGCCGGCGTTGCCCATCTGGCGCCAGAGGTCGAAGTCCTCTTTCTGGCCGCGGATGTAGATCAGACCGTTGATGGCGCTGGAGCCGCCGAGGACCTTGCCGCGGGGCCAGGAGATGCAGCGGTTGTTGAGGTGTTCCTGGGGTTCGGTCTCGTAGTACCAGGCGACCTTGGGGTTGTAGATGTTGCGGTAGAAGCCGGCGGGGATGTGGATCCAGGGGTCGCGGTCGGGGCCGCCGGCTTCGAGCAGGAGGACGCGGTTGGCGGGGTCGGCGCTGAGGCGGTTGGCCAGCACGCAGCCGGCCGAGCCCGCGCCGACGATGATGAAGTCGTAGTCCGCCGCGTCGTTCATGGCGTGTCCTCCGTATTGCGGAGGACTATGCCGTGGCGGCGACGGGGCGACTACTCCTGCAGGAAGGGGTTGGTGGCGCGTTCCTCGCCGATGGTGGAGCTGGGGCCGTGGCCGGGGATGAAGGTGAGGTCGTCGCCGAGGGGGAGGAGCTTCTCCTTGATGGCGGCGATGAGGCCTGGTCCGTCGCCATAGGGGAAGTCGGTGCGGCCGACCGAGCCCTTGAACACGGCGTCGCCGGTGAAGCCGATGCGGCGGGTTTTCTCGATGAAGACGATGTGGCCCGGGGTGTGGCCGGGGACGTGGAGGATGTCGAAACTGAGGTTGCCCAGCGTGACGGTTTCGCCCTCGCTGAGGAACCGGTCGGGGGTGACGTTGCGCATGCCCTGCATGCCGAACTGCTTCTGCGCCTCCTCGATGCCATCGAGCAGAAACTGGTCGCGGACGTCGGGGCCGAGCAGGGGAACGGGCTCGCCGCCGGCATCGCCGCGTTCCTGGTCGAGGATGCCCTTGAGCGCCTTGGCGCCGCCGGCGTGATCGAGGTGGCCATGGGTGAGCAGGATCAGCTCGACCTTGAGGCCAAGGCGATTGACCGCATCCATGATCTTGCCGGGTTCGCCGCCGGGATCGATCACCGCGGCCCGCATGGTCTCGGCCTCCCAGACCAGGGAGCAGTTCTGTTGGAACACGGTGACCGGGATGATCCCGATCCGGAAATCCTGCATCGTACAACTCCTCGTCCGGGCGCCACGCGCGCCCGCGATCGCTTAGATGGTCGGTGGATGGCCGCGGCGCTAGATTGGCCCGTTGGGTGTGACCAGAATCTTGCCATTGCGGCCCCCCTGCTGCGCATGGGCGAGGGCGGCCTGGATGTCCTCGATCGGATAGATGCGGTCAACCGGCGCGCGCAGGGTCCCGTCGGCGATGCGGGCGCCGAGTTCGGCGAACATCGACCGGGTCTCGGCCAGGCTGCGGCGGGCCATGTAGCGGCCGAGCATGAAGCCGGTCAGCGAGACGCCGCGGAAGACGATGTCGTTGCGGTTCATCCTGGGGTCCTCGCCGGTCATCGAGCCATAGGTGACGACCGTCCCCCAGTCGGCGAGGCAGGAGCCGATGCGGCCGGTGGCCTCGCCCGAGACAGCATCGAGGCCGAGGCGGATGGCCGCGCCGCCGGTGGCCTCCCGGGCGCGGGCGGCGAGGTCGGGGCCATCGACCAGGCAGGCGTCCGCGCCGAGGGCGGTGAGTTCGGCGAAGAGCGACTCGCGGCGGACGACGTTTAGGGTGCGCAGGCCGCGACGCCTGGCGAGCGTGATGACCAGGCGGCCGACAGCGGAGTTGGCGACGTTCTGGATCACCCATTCGCCGGGCTTGAGGTCGACGATGTCGGAGAGCAGGAGCTGGGCGGTCGGCGGGTTGATGCGCACCATGGCGGCCTGCCGCAGGTCGATGCCGGCGGGCAGGGCGATGACGTCGTCGCCCATCACGCGGCGGCGCTGGGTCCAGTTGGCACGCTGGAGGTTGATGACGAGATCACCGATTTTCACGTGGGTGACACCCGCGCCGACGGCGGTGACGCGGCCGACGCATTCGGCGCCGGGGGTGGCGGGCAGCGGCGGCTGCAGGCGGTAGCCGCCCTTGCACATCGAGATGTCGGCGGGGTTGATCGGGAAGGCGAGCACGTCGAAGACGACCTCGTCGTCGCCGGGCGCGCCGACATCGGGCACCTCGACGCAGCGTGTCACCTGTTCGGGAATGCCGTAGGCGAAGATGTCGGCGCGTTTCATGGCGGGGCTCCGGGAATGGGGATCAGTCGAGATCGCGGAAGGGGGCTTCGCGTTCGCGCAGGAAGTCGCCGAGGGGCTGCTCCTTCAGCATGCGCATCCAGCGGCGGCCTTCGGCGGTGGCGTGCAGCGTCGCGGTGGTCTCGACGTTGTGGGCGAAGGAACTGTGCAGCCCGGCGGTGACCTGCTGGTGGTTGAGCGCGGCCTTGGCGAACTTGATGGCGGGCAGCGGCATGCGGGCGAGCTTGCGGGCCAGGCGCAGGGCCTCGGGCATCAGCTGGTCGCGGGGCACGGCCTTGTTGATGAGGTGGATGCGCTCGGCCTCGCGGCCGTCGATGAGGTCGCCGGTGTACATCAGCCAGCGGGTGTGCCGGATCGGCACGGTCCAGGGCATCATCAGGGTGGGCGGGGCGGAGGCGTGGCGCACCTCGGGCTCGCCGAACTTGGCGTCCTCGGCGGCGATGGCGAGATCGCAGCACATCATCAGCTCGAGGCCGCCGGCCAGAGCAAAACCGTTGACGGCGGCGATGATGGGGATCGGCGCCTTCCAGATGTTGGTGAGTTTCTCGACGTTGCCCGAGATGTTGTCGCGCCAGCCTTCGGTATCGAGCTCGAAGTCGTCGGAGTTGAGGTCGTAGCCGGTGGTGAAGGCGCGGCCGGCGCCGGTGATGACCAGGGCGTTGATCGCGGGGTCCTGCACGGCGCGGGCAACGGCGGCGTCGAGCTCGTCGATCAGGGCGCCGTTCATGGCGTTGAGCTTGTCGGGGCGGTTGAGGGTGATGACCGCGAATTTGTCGGTCGGATCGGGTTCGAACAGGATGGCGGTGTAGGACATGCGGGCCTCCGGGCAATGGGGCCAGCATGCCCCGATTGGCGGATTCCGGCCAGGACGTTGCCGGCGGCGGCGGGGCGGCATAACGTTCCGGCAAGGGGAACGCAGCATTACGGGAGGTTGTCGATGAATCTCGACGCCAAGAAGGCCACTTTGCGCATGATCCCCTACGGGATCTACGTCATCACCGCCAAGGCCGGTGCCGGCACGGTGGCGGCGGCGACGGTGAACTGGGTGACGCAGACGTCGTTTTCGCCGCCGCTGGTGGTGGTGGGGCTGAAGGCCGATTCGGGGGCCTATGCGCTGGTCAAGGCGACCGGGATTTTTACGCTCAACATGCTGGGCAAGGACGCCAAGGGCCTGGCCTTCACCTTCTTCAAGCCGGCGGTGCTGGTGGACGGCAAGCTGTCCGGCCAGGAGTTCCATGACGGCGCCAACGGGCTGCCGATCCTGAATGCGGCGATCGGGGCGGTGGAGTGCAAGGTGCGGCACATCCACGAGGAGGGCGACCACCACATCGTCATCGGCGAGGTGACGCAGGCGCATCTGCCCCGGGCGATCGAGGGGCGGCTCGATGCGGCGATCCTGGAGATGAAGGACCTCGGCGACAGCGTCTATTACGGGGGCTGAAAAAGGCGACTCCGAGTTGCGCGATGAACCGGACGTGCGGCCCTATCCGGCGCCAACTCCCTCAATAGCGGAGGTGGATTTTGTTGCGGGGCAGGCGAGACTGAGTCGCGTTGAAGAACATTGGGCGGGTTCGGCACTTTTCTGCTGCCCATGTTTCAGGCAGTAATTGCGTCGGCCCAGCAGCGGGCGGAGACAGAACACGGCATGAGGCGGCTTCTGGCAGGACCAGGGCGTTGGATTGGGCGGCTGGCGATGGTGCTGGCGGTCCTGGGTCTGTGCGGCCGAATCGCCGCCGCGATGGCGATCCCGGCTTTGCCTGCGCCGGCGACGCTCGACGTGCTGCTCGGCGTCGAGATCTGCCATGCCGAAGGCAGCACAACGGACAAGCATGGCGCGCCCGGCCACCTGCATGACTGCGAGCTGTGCCCGGCCTGCCTGAGCATCGTCGCTGTCCTGCCACAGGCCGCGCCGGCATCGACGGTCGTGGCGCGCGTCGAACGCGTGCGCTACCTCCTACCGCCATCCGCCGCAGATCCGCTGACGCCGCGCTTCACTGTCGCCACCCCGCGAGGACCGCCCGTCTCGTTCTGATCCATCCCGCTCTCCGGAGCGGGCGCCTGTTGTGCTGGACAGAACCTGGAGACACCCCCATGACCGCATCACCGCTGCGCCTGTCGCGGCGTTCCGCCCTTGTCCTGCCCCTGGCGGCTGCCCTGCCGGGCCGCGCGCGGGCGGCCATGCCCCCGATCACCGATGCGCTTGGCCGCACGGTCACGCTGAAGGCGCCGCCCGAGCGCGTTGTCGTCTGCTTCAACTATGAGGAATTCACGGCTATCGGCGGCCCGGCCGCCTGGACGAAGGTGGTCGGCATGTCCAAGACCCTGTGGTCGGAGTGGCGGCCCTCGGTGTTCCGCCGCTACAGCGCGGTGATCCCCGGCCTCGCCGCGATGCCGGATGTCGGGAACACCGAGGACGGCAATTTCAGCCTCGAGAAGCTGCTGGCGCTGAAGCCGGACCTGCTGATCCTCGCGGAATGGTCGTTCAACGTGCTTGGCGAGCAGATCAGGCAGATCGAGGCGCTCGGCATTCCCGTGATGGTGATCGACTACAACGCGCAGATCCCGGCGCGCCACGTCGCCAGCACGATCGCGCTCGGCATCGCCACCGGCAACGAGGAGCGCGCGCGCACCATCGCCGACCTCTACATGGCCAAGCTCGCCGACATCCAGAAGCGGGCGGCGGCCAGCGAGCGCAAGGCGAAGGTCTATATCGAGCTTGGCCAGGCCGGCGCCGACGTGGTGGGGAACACCTACTGGAAGAGCATGTGGGGGCGCATGTTCGACCTCATCGGCGCCGACAACATCGCCGCCGGCAAGCTGCCCGGCGCCGGCGGCTGGGGGCCGCTCAACCCGGAATACGTGCTGGCCGCCAACCCCGACGTGATCTTCATCGCTGGCTCCTCCTGGGTGAACCGCCCGGCCGCGGTGCTGACCGGCTTTGACGCCGACGAGGCCACGACCCGCGCCCGCCTCGCGCCCTATGCCCGCCGCAAGGGCTGGGACGGCCTGACGGCGATCCGTTCGGGCGAGTTGCATGCCGTCGAGCATGGCTTGAGCCGCGCGCTGTTCGACTACACCGCCCTGGCCTACATCGCCCGCGCGCTCTACCCGGCGCAGTTCGCCGACGTCGATGCGGTGGCTGAGCTGCGTCAGTACCACGAGCGGTTCCTGCCGGTGACGTTCGAGGGCACCTGGATGACCCGGCTCACGCCGGTCGGCGCGTGAGCGACGCGGCCGCCATCGGCCGATGGCGGGCGCTCAACGCGCGGCGGACGATGGTGAGCCTGGCGGCGCTGGCGGGGCTGGCGGCGAGTTTTGCCGCCGACCTCGCCACCGGGCCGGCGTTGCTGCCGCTCGGGGCCGTGCTGCGGGTGCTCGCCGGACAGTCGGACGACACGATGCTGTCGGCGATCGTGCTGCAATTGCGGCTGCCGATCGGGCTGATGGCGGCCGTCGTCGGTGCCGCGCTGGGTGTGTCCGGCGCGGTGATGCAGACCATTCTCGCCAATCCATTGGCCAGTTCCTACACGCTCGGCATCTCCGCCGGCGCCGGGTTCGGGGCGGCGCTGATGATCGTGCTCGGTGGCATGCTGCCGGTGGCCGACATGTGGGCGATTCCGCTCGGCGCCTTCGCCTTTGCCGGCGTCGCCTGTGCGCTGGTGGCTGGCGTGGGGCGGCTGCGCGGGGCCACGCCGGAGTTGCTGGTGCTGGCCGGCATCGCCTGCCTGTTTCTGTTTCAGGCGCTGCTCAGCCTGCTGCAATTCCTGGCCTCGCCGGAGGCGCTGCAGATGATCGTGTTCTGGCTGTTCGGCAGCCTGATGCGGGCCAGTCTAGCGAAGGTTGCGGTGGTGGCGCTGGTGCTTGCGGCGGTGCTGCCGGTGCTGCTGCGCGACGCCTGGCAGTTCACCGCGCTGCAACTCGGCGACGATCGCGCGCGCGGACTCGGGGTGCGGGTCGATGCGTTGCGGTTGCGTGCCTTTGTCGCCGTGTCGCTGCTCACTGGCGCGGCCGTCGCCTTCGTCGGCACCATCGGCTTCATCGGGCTGGTGGCGCCGCACGTGGCGCGAATGCTGGCGGGCGAGGACCAGCGCCATCTGTTGCCGGCCTCGGCCGTGCTGGGCGCGCTGCTGCTTTCGGCGGCGTCGGTGGTGAGCAAGCTGATCCTGCCCGGCACGGTGTTCCCGATCGGCATCGTCACCGCGCTGATCGGCGTGCCGTTTTTTGCCTGGCTGGTGCTGGCGGTGGGGCGGCGATGAGGGTGGAACTCGCCGATCTCGGCGTGCGCTATGGCCGCCGCGCGGCGGTGCAGGCGGTCTCGCTTACCGCCGCGCCCGGGCGGGTGCTGGCGGTGATCGGCGCCAACGGCTCGGGCAAGACCTCGCTGCTGCGGGCGATCGCCGGCCTGGTGCCGCATGACGGGTCGCTGCGCTGGGACGGCGCGGCGATCGCGCCGGATGGCGCGGTGGGCTACATGCCGCAGGACAATGCGGCACGCGCGGCGCTGAGCGTGTTCGAGGTCGTGCTGCTGGGCCGGCTGCGCTCGCTCGCATGGCGGGTGGCGCCGGACGACCTGGCCGCCACCGCCGCCGCCTTGGCGGAACTCGGCATCAGCGACTTTGCGGACCGCCGGATCGGCGAGCTCAGCGGCGGCCAGCGGCAGCTGGTGTTCCTGGCCCAGGTGCTGGCGGGCAATCCGCGTGTGCTGTTGCTCGACGAGCCGACCAGCGCGCTGGACATCGCCCACCAGCTCCAGGTCCTGGGCCTGCTCCGGGACGCCACGATCCGGCGCGGGCTGACGACGATTGCGGTGCTGCATGACCTCAACGCCGCCGCCCGTTTCGCCGACAAGGTGGCGGTGATGCGCGCGGGCGCGCTGATCGGCCTCGGGCCGCCCGGCGAGGTGCTGAGCGTGGAGCTGCTGCGCGCCGCGTTCCATGTCGAGGCAGCGATCTCCGCCGGGCCGGACGGGCGGCCGGTGGTGGTGCCGCTCAGTGTTGTCGATGGAGGGTTCTGAGATGGACGCCACTATCCATGTCTGCCGCGGATGCAAGCCGCGGGACGAGGCCCCAGGCGGTGAGGCGCTGCTCGCGGCGCTACTGGAATGGGCCGCCGACGGGGCAAGGGCGAAGATCGTGCCGCATGCCTGCCTCGGCCCCTGCGGCGCGCCAGGACGCATGTTCGTAAGCGGACCAGGCCGCTGGAGCTGGCTGCTCGCCGGCGTCGCACCCGGCGAGGACATCGCCTCTCTTGCCGCCTTCCTTGACGTCTGGCGCCTGGCCCCGGCGGGCCTGGTGCCGAAGAACGACCGCCCCGAACGGCTGCGTCCGAAAATCCTCGGGCGTGTACCCCCGCCGACCAATTCGTGACCAGAAAGGAAATCCAATGCGACATATCATTTTCGCCGCCGCCGTGTTTGCTGCGGCACCCGCCTTCGCCCAGGCCCCGTCGATCCAGGTCGATCATCCCTGGGCCCGTGCCACCACGCCCAACGCCAAGGCCGGCGGTGTGTTCATGACGCTCACCGACAGCGGCGCGCCGGACAAGCTGATCGCGGCGGCGAGCCCGGTGGCCGGCATGGCCGAGGTTCACCGCACAGTCGAGGAGAACGGCGTGATGAAGATGCTGCCGGTGGAGGCGATCGACCTCACCCCCGGCAAGGCGGTCACGCTGGCGCCGGGCGGCTACCACGTCATGATCATGGACCTGAAGCGCCAACTCACGCAGGGCGACACCTTCCCGCTGACGCTGACCTTCGCCCAGGCCGCGCCGGTCACTGTGACTGTCATGGTCGAGGCGCCCGGCGCCGCCGGTCCCGGCCAGCACATGCACTCGATGCCGGGCATGACCACGGCTCCGAAGCCCTGAACCACCGTCCGACACCACGCGCGACCGTCGCTCCAAAGCGAAGCAGGAAGACCCGACCATGCCCAGGCACCCTATCCGACTTCTCCCCCTCGCCGCCGCGTTGCTGACTGGCACGACGTTGCAGGCGCACGCCCATGGCGTGGCCGGCGCGCGGGTGTTTGTCAGCACGCTGCAATTCGACGATCCGGCGGTCGCCGACGAAGCCGCGATCCCGACGTTCGGCTGGTCCCGCCAGCCGGCCGGTGGCGGAGCGGGGCCGACCAACGAGTATGACCTCAACTTCAGCTTCGCCAAACGGATCACCGATCGGTTCGGCGTGTCGGTCTCGCTCGGCCACACCTGGCTTGCGACCGCTGGCGACAAGACGCGCAATGGCTGGACGAACGTCGATATCGGAATGAAATACCAGGCCTATGTGAACCCCGACCACGAGTTCATGGCGTCGATCGGGATCGACCGGGAATTCGCGCGCACCGGGACGCTGGCGATCGGGGCTGACACCGTCTCGACCACAACGCCCTCGGTCAGCTTCGGCAAGGGGCTCGGGGATTTGCCGATCGGTGTGTTCCGGCCCCTGGCCGTGACCGGACAATTCGGCATGGCGGCGTCGGAGCGGGCGCTGAAGCAGTATGCCGACGGAACCGATAATGGCGGACACGAGAACCGCTGGATCGGCGGCCTCTCGCTGCAATACTCGATCCCCTATTTGCAGAGCCAGGTGAAGGACTACGGACTGCCGAACTGGCTGGCCAATCTCACGCCGCTCGTCGAGGTCGCCTGGTCGTCGCCAGCAAGCCGGCCTGGCACCCAGCCGATGCAGTTGCTCGTGGCCCCGGGTGTGGCCTACTCCGGTGACTGGTATCAGCTGACGACCGAGGTGCTGATCCCCGCCAACCGCAACACCGGGCGGAATCTGGGCATCGTCGCCGAATTCCACGTCTATCTCGACGACATCTTCCCCAAGAGCCTCGGGACCCCCGTGGCGGATTGGTTCCGCTGACAGCAACGCCAGGAGCACATCATGAACCGTCGAACCCTGTTCCTTGCCGCCGCGGCCCTGCTCGGGCCGGTCCAGGCCGCGCTGGCCCATGCCCGGCTGCGTTCGGCCAGTCCCGCGCCGGGGGACATGCTTTCAGCGGCGCCGAAGCAGGTCTCGATCACATTCTCCGAAGCCCTCGAGCCGAAGTTCAGCTCCATCGAGGTACGCAACGCCGCCGGAGCACGCTTCGACGATGGGGTGGCGCATAGCGGGGCCGACTCAAAGATCCTGGTGGTAGCGGTCAAGCCGTTGCCGCCTGGCGACTACACCGTCGTCTGGCACGCCACCTCGGTCGATACCCACAAGACCGAGGGATCCTTCACCTTCATGCTGCACGGGTAATGAAGCCGGCATTCCATCTGCTCGCCGACGCCGGGTTGATGGTGGCATTCGGCACATTGCTGTTCCGAGCGGTTGTGCTCGACCAAGCGATGCCCCGGCTGCTGATGGCGTCGCTCGTTCTGGCGCTGGCCGGCGCGGTCGGATGGCTGATCGCGCAGGCCGCGGCTTTCGGCGGCGATGCCATGACGGTGCTGACAGGCACGCGGTTCGGTCATGTCCTCGCGGCGCAGGCGGTTCTGGTTGCCCTGGCGGTTGTGGTCGGCGGGCGGCTGGGCACCGTGCTAGCGGGGATCAGCCTGGCCGCAGCGGCCGCGCGTGGGCACGGCGCTGCCATGGAGGATAGTGGTGGCCTGATGCTCTGCGCCGCTCTGCATCTGCTGGCGGCAGGTGCCTGGCTGGGTTCGCTGCCGGCATTGGCGGTCGCGCTGGCGGCGGGAGAGATCGCCGTCGCCCGGCGCTATTTCCGGCTGGGCATAGTCGCCGTCGTGGCGCTGGTGGCGACCGCGGGATGGCAGGGCTGGGCGCTCGGCGGCGGCCTGGCAGGACTGATCGGCACTGGCTATGGCGCCATGCTCGGGCTCAAGGCCGCGCTGCTCGTGGTCCTGGTCATACTGGCATGGGTCAACCGCTACCGGTTGGTTCCGGCCCTGCCCGAGGCGCGGCCGATGCTTCTGGGGATCATCGGCCTGGAGATCGGTCTCGGCCTCGGTGCCCTGACCGCCGCGGTGGTTCTGGCGGGGATGCCGCCGGGCATGCACGCCCAGCCCTGGTGGCCGTTCGCCTGGCGGCCGGACGGGTTCGCCTTCGCCGATCCCGACCTGCGCCGCGAGGTGGTGGGCGGGCTCACGCTCTGCGTGCTCGCCGTGGCACTCGTGGTCGGCGGCTGGTGGCGCCGGTGGCTATGGCTCGGTGTGCCGGTCGCCCTGTGGCTCGGCGTGCCGCATCTCGATCTGCTGCTCGTCCCGGCCTATCCGACGAGCTTCTGGCAGGAGCCCGATCCGCCGACGCCCGCTTCCATCGCGCGGGGGGAACACGTTTACGTCGAGCACTGCGCGTCGTGCCATGGAGCGGGCAAACAGGGTGACGGGCCAGCGGGAAAGACCCTGGCGTTCCCGCCGGCCGACCTGACGGCGGAGCATCTATGGGACCACAGCGATGGCGAACTGTTCTGGTGGCTGACGGCCGGCATGGCGGGGCCGGATGGACAGCCGGTCATGCCGGGCTTTGCGGCACGCCTGGACGAAGCCGACCGCTGGGCCGTGATCGACGCTATCCGCGCCACCAATCCATACCGGCCGGCAGAGGCCGCCGCAGGCCACCACCACCACTGAGGGTGGCTGGTACGGAAGCCCTCAGTGCCGGAAGTGGCGCATGCCGGTGAGGACCATCGCCACACCCGCCTTGTCGGCCGCGGCGATCACCTCGGCGTCGCGCATCGAGCCGCCGGGCTGGATCACAGCGGTGGCGCCCGCGGCGACGGCGGCTTCGAGGCCGTCGGCGAAGGGGAAGAAGGCGTCGGAGGCGACGACGCTGCCGATGGCGAGCGACTCTGCGAGTCCGGCGCGGCGGGCGGCGTCCTCGGCCTTCCAGGCGGCGATGCGGGAGGAATTCACCCGGCTCATCTGCCCGGCGCCGATGCCCATGGTGGCGCCACCCTTGGCATAGACGATGGCGTTCGATTTCACATGCTTGCAGACGCGGAACGCGAAGATCAGATCGGCCAGCTCCTGCGCGCTCGGCTGGCGTTGCGTCACCGTCTTGAGATCGGCGGCCGTAATGCGCCCGGCGTCGCGGTTCTGCGCGAGCAGGCCGCCGGCGACGGATTTGATGGTCATGCCGGCCGCCGCCGGGTCGGGCAAGCCGCCGGTGAGCAGCACGCGCAGGTTCTTCTTGCGGGCGAGCAGGGCCAGCGCGTCCTCGTCGGCGTCAGGGGCGACGATGACTTCGGTGAAGATGGCCGAGATCTTCTCGGCCGCCGCGGCGTCGAGCCGGCGGTTCAGGGCGACGATGCCGCCGAAGGCGCTCTCGGGGTCGCAGCGCAGGGCGGCGTCCCAGGCCTCGGCCACCGAGGCGGCGGTGGCGACGCCGCAGGGGTTGGCGTGCTTGACGATGACCACCGTCGGCGCGTCGAACTCGGCGACGGCCTCGAAGGCGGCGTCGGTGTCGTTGAGGTTGTTGTAGGACAGCTCCTTGCCCTGCACCTGGCGCGCGGTGGCGACGCCCGGGCGGTCGCCGTTGACGTAGAAGGCGGCGGACTGGTGGGGGTTTTCGCCGTAGCGCAGGGTCTGGCGCAACGTGGCGGAGACGGTGAGGCGCTGCGGGAAGGGCTCGCCGTTCTGGCCCGCGAACCAGGTGGCGATGGCGGAATCGTAGGCGGAGGTGCGGGCATAGGCGGCGCCGGCGAGAGTCCGGCGCAGCGCCAGGGTGGTGCCGCCCTGGGAATCGAGCTGGGCGACAACCTCGGCATACTGGGCGGCGTCGGTCAGGACGGTGACGAAATCATGGTTCTTGGCGGCGGCGCGGATGAGGGCGGGGCCGCCGATGTCGATGTTCTCCACGCAGTCGTCGAAGGCGGCGCCGCGGGCGACGGTGGCCTCGAAGGGGTAGAGGTTCACCGCGACGAGATCGATCGGCGCGATGTTGTGGGCCGCCATCTGCGCGACGTGCTCCGGCAGGTCGCGCCGGCCGAGAATGCCGCCATGGATCTGCGGCACCAGGGTTTTCACCCGGCCGTCGAGGATTTCAGGGAAACCGGTATGGGCGGAGACCTCGACGACGGGGACGCCGGCGTCGCGCAGCGCCTTGGCCGAGCCGCCGGTGGAGAGGATCTCGACGCCCTTGGCCGCCAGCGCCTGGCCGAACGCGACGAGGCCGGTCTTGTCGGAGACGGAAATCAGCGCGCGGCGGATCGGAACGATATCGGTCATGGCGGCGGGTCCCTTCGCAGTTGCAGCGCGGGATAGTCCTACAGCCCCATCAGGTCCAGCGTGCGTGCGACAACCCTGCCCTCGTCGTAGAGATCGAGCGCCCGCGCCCGGCTCGCGGCGCCCATGCGGGTCCGCAGCGCGCCATCGTCGGCGAGGCGTTGCAGCGCCACCGCCAGCTCCGGCACCCGCATCGCCGGCACCAGGAAGCCGGTCTCGCCGTCGATCACCTGCTCGCGCGGGCCGCGAATATCGGTGGCGACGATCGGCAGGCCGCAATGCATCGCCTCGATGACCGACATCGGCAATCCCTCGAAGTGCGACGGCAGGGCGAAGACGTCGGCGGCGGCCAGCAAGGCCGGCACATCATCCCGATAGCCAAGCCGGCGCAGGCGCGCGCCGAGGCCGGAGTTCGTAAAATACGGCTCGAGATCCTCGCCGTGATCGGAGGCCAGCCGCTCGCCGACCACCCACAGTTCGGCCTTCACATCCTTCATCGCGGCCAGCAGTTCCGGGTGGCCCTTGTGGCGCACCAGGCGGGAGACGACGATCACCACCACCTGATCCTCCGGCACCCCCAACTCCGCCCGCACCCGCGCGCGCGCCGCGGGGTCCGGATGATAGCGCACCGGATCGCGGCCATTGCCGATGGCGACGCTGCCGCGGGCGATCCACAGCCGCCGCGCATCCGCCGCCTCCTCGTCGGAGACCGTCATATGGACGTCGGTGATCTTGCCACCGACCCACTCCATCGCCAGCGCCGCCGCCCGGCGCAGCAACGAGCCAGGTTGGTTGAACAGGAACCCGTGGCATGTGTACGCCACCACCGGCACCCCCGCGACCCGGGCGGCAACCCGCGCCAGGAAGCCGCTGATCGGCATGTGGGCATGCACCAGGTCCGGCTTCTCGGCGCGGAATAACGCCAGCAATGCCCGATACCCGCGCCACAATGCCAACGGCGATAGCGACCGCGCCAAGGGCACCGGCTCGCAGCGAAATCCCTCCGCCCGCACGATCGCCAGCAAAGGCCCATCGGCGGAGACCCCGATCACCTCATGCCCGCGCGCCCGGATCCCACGCATCACCGGCAGCAGGAAATGCCGCACGGAGAAGTCGACGTTGGTGACTTCGATGATCTTCATGAGGTAGTCCGGAGGCGGCGCCCGCCTACCCCACCTTGGTGATCGCCCATTTCACCTGCTGTGCGCCGTCCTGGTAGCCGGTCAGGACGATCTGGTCGGTTTTCCGGGGTTCGGGGCCGCCGAGGTAGATGCTTTCTTCCAGGGTCATGCGCGCGCCTTCGGCCCGCAGGCGCCAGCCGTTGCCGCTGGGCAGGCGGAGGAGGGCGGTTTCGCCGTCCTGCTGGAGCGAGGCGTCGACGCCGGGGTGGAGGTGGAAGCGGACGGTGTAGGGCTGTGGCGATTCGGCTTCGACGGCGTCTTCGCCGCGGATGTCTTCGCCGCTTTCGGACATGTAGAGGCGGCGGCGGTGGATGGCGCCGAAAGGTTTGGCGTAGCCGTCGTGGCTGGCTTCGAGCCAGTGGGCGCCGTTGGCTTCCTGGCGCTGCACCTCGACCTTTTCGGGCCGGCGGCCGAGGCCGGTCTGGCGCAGCTCGGAGGAGTTGGTGTCGGCGATGACGAGGGTGGAATGAGCGGCGGTGGCGCGGGTGGCGTCGCGCCATTCGCCCATGGCGGCGGGCATGCTGCCGCAGTTCACGATCAGGCGGTCGCGGCCGATGGAGAGCTCAAAGGAGAGCGTGCCGGCATGGGCATAGCGGTCGAGCTTGGGGGGGGCGGGGGCGCCACAGTCCATGATCAGCACGGAGCGGCCGGATTGCAGGCGCTGGAAGCCGCCTTCGTTCATCGCCGAGGGACCGCGGGTGGTACGGCCGGACTGGGTGAGGGCGAGCTGGATGAGGGCGGGGTTCTCTTCCTTGCTGCCGTTGAACAGCGCGAGGCCGCCATCGGCGTGGCAGAGGTTCCTGAGCGCCGGGGCGACGCGCTCGATGGCGGGGGTGAGGCTTGCCGGCGGGGTCGCCTGCGCGGCCTGGAGCAAAGCGCGCATTTCCGTGAGGTCCTGTAGCACGGCGAGGAGTTGCGCCGGGCTGCGCTCGCAGTGGCAGCCGTCGGACATGACCTGGCGGGTAATTTCCTGCGGTAGGACGCGCAGCGCCCGGCTGAGGAAGCCGCCGTGCTCCGGCAGGGCGACGGCGGCGGCGATCAGGCCCTTGACGGCGGTGAGCGCGCGGGCGTCGAGCTCTTCGGGCGGCAGCGAGGCGGAGAGCGTCCGGGCGTCGGCGACCAGGCGGCCCATCAGGCGCTGGCGGAATCCGTCGTCGGCGGAGGCAGCGAAGAAGTCGTAGTGGCCGAGCCAGGCGGCGATGCGGGCGCCGGCGATGTCAGGGCGGAGCGCCAGCGGCTCGGGATTCGGCTCGGCAATCCACTCGGCAACCAGGGCGCGGGCGCGGATGCGGGCGGCGTCGGTGCCGAGGGCGCGGAGATCGCGCAGCCAGGTGAAGCTGTGGGCGAGGCCACGCAGCAGATCGGGGGCGGCTGGATCGGCGAAGCTGCCGGGGCGCAGGGGGGCGCGGAAACCGCCAAGCGAGATCTCGCCCTTGAGCAGGCTGGCGCCGCGGGCGGGATCGCCGGGCCAGGGGTCGCGGACGGGTTGGGCGGGCGCATCGGGGATGCGGGCCATGCTGAAGCCGGGCCATTTGGCGGCCAGCCGGCGCATTTCACGCATCCACTGGGCCGGCGTCATGCGGCACTCCGCAGGCTGGCGATGGCGGCGGCGTAGTCCTTGGCGCCGAACACCGCGGTGCCGGCGACAAGGGTATCGGCGCCGGCGGCGAGGATGCGGGGCGCGGTCGCGGCGGTGACGCCGCCGTCGACCTGCAGGCGGATGTCGCGGCCTGAGGCGTCGATCATGGCGCGCAGGGCGGCGATCTTGGGCAGCTGGTCATCGAGGAAGGCCTGGCCGCCGAAGCCGGGGTTCACGGTCATGACCATGATGATGTCGATCAGGCCCATCACCCAGGCGATCGCCTCGGGCGGGGTCGCGGGGTTGAGCACCACGCCGGGTTTGCATCCGAGGCCGCGGATGGCCTGCAGGGTGCGGTGGAGATGGGGGCCGGATTCGGGGTGCACGCTGATATGATCGGCGCCGGCCTCGGCGAAGGCGGCGAGGTAGGGGTCGACCGGGGCGATCATCAGATGGACGTCGAAGGGCAGGCGGCTGTGCGTGCGCAGCGCCTTGATGACCGGCGGGCCGAAGCTGATGTTGGGCACAAAATGCCCGTCCATGACGTCGAGATGCAGCCAATCGGCACCGGCGGCGGCGATCGCGTCGATCTCCGCGCCAAGACGCGCGAAATCGGCCGCCAGCAGGCTGGGCGCGACGACGATCGGTCTGTCGTGTGATGAGACGGACCCGCTGGACATGGTGTCGGTTCTAGACAGTCGCCACCGTGGCGCACAAGCGAGGCGTCAGGACTTGGTGGCGCGGCCCACGAAAAATCCGTCCATGCCGCCCTGGTCGGGCCACAGCGCCGGCGTGGTGCGCAACCAACCCTCCGGGGTGAGGGCGACTTCGAGGCCGGGGACGTCCTCGGCGGTGATCGGAGACGGGCGCAGCGGCAGGCGGCGCAGTGCGGCGGCGAACCGCTGCGGGCCCTCCTCGGGCTGCAGCGAGCAGACGGCATAGACCAGGCGGCCACCGGGGCGGAGCATCGCCGTGGCGGCGGTCAGCAGGGTATCCTGGCCCTCGACGAGGGCAGCGATGTCGCGGGGGCGCTTGAGGTGCGGCACGTCGGGGTGGCGGCGGATGGTGCCGGTGGCGGAGCAGGGGGCGTCGAGCAGGACGGCGTCGAACAGCCCGTTGGGGCGCCAGGTGCCGGCATCGGCCTCGACGGTGGCGGCGGAGAGGCGCAGGCGGGCGAGGTTGTCGCGCAGGCGGGCGAGGCGATGGCCATCGCGCTCGACGGCGGTGACGCTGGCGCCGGCTGTGGCGAGCTGTGCGGTCTTGCCTCCAGGGGCGGCGCAGAGGTCGGCGACGCGCTCGCCGGGCTGGACGGCCAGCAGGCGGGCGGGCAGGGCGGCGGCGGCGTCCTGCACCCAGAAGTGGCCAGCTTCGTAGCCGTCGAGCGTGGTCACCCGGGTGCCGGCGGGATAGCGCCAGGAGCCGGTTGGTAGTTCCAGGCCACCTTCGGGGGCCTTGGCGCCGGGACGAAGGGTGAGGTCAAGGGCGGCTTCGGTCTGATGGGCGGTGGCGATGGCGCGGGCATCCTTGCCCCAGGCGGTCCATAGCCAGGGTGGCGTGTCGAGACGGGGGGAATCGAGCTGGTCCAGCACGGCCGGCCCGGCATCGGCGACGCGGCGCAGCACGGCGTTGACCATCTTGGCGAATGGGGTCAGGCCCTTGGTCCGCGCGAGCCCGACGGCTGTCGCGACCGCCGCATGGGCGGGGGTGCCGAGCAGCAGCAGGCCGGCGGCGCCGATGCGCAGCACGTGGCGGACCGGGTTGGGCGGGGCCTTGGCGAGAAACGGCTCCATTGCCGCATCAAGGGAGCCGGCGCGGCGCAGCAAGGCGGCGGCCAGGCGATGGGCGGCGGCGCGGTCGCGAGCGTCGATCGACGGCAGACCATCGAGCGCCTCCTCCAGTGTGCAGCGGCGGTCGAGGACGCCGCTCACCAGGTCGAAGGCGGCGTTGCGTGTGGGGTCACTCATGGTGGACGGGGCAATCCGGGGTATGGCGTGGAGCGGTGGTGGAGCTGAGGGGAATCGAACCCCTGACCTCCTCATTGCGAACGAGGCGCTCTCCCAACTGAGCTACAGCCCCGGTCCACGCCGATCGGCCGCCCACCTACGGGCAGCGCCGAGGGCGGCGGTGTCGCGTACGCGCCCGACCGAGTCAAGCATGGCTTGCCGGATGCCCCAATCCGTTCGATCCTTCACCCAACCAAACAATGAGGACGTCATGAGCGGATATCCCCTGCCGACCACCGATCTTGTCTCCGCCGGGCTGCGGACCGAGCAGATCGGACGCCTGACCGCGCTGATCGAGAAACATATCGCCGATGGCCGGTATCCCGGCTGTCAGATTGCCATCGCTCGGCATGGCAAGCTCGCCCATTTCCAGACCTTCGGCGAATCGTCGCTTGGGACGAAGGCCACCGATGCGAACCTGTGGCTGCTGTTCTCCAACACCAAGGTCGTCACCGCCGCCGCGCTGTGGGTGCTGGCCGAGCGCGGGGCCTTCCGCTTCACTGACCGTGTGGCCGACCACGTCCCCGAATTCGCCCGCAACGGCAAGCAGGACATCACCATTCTGCAGGTGATGACCCATGTCGCCGGCTACCCGCACGCAGAGACACCCAGCAAGGTTTGGACGGACCACTCACAGATGCGCGACGTGGTCTGCAACTATCCGCTCGAATTCACCCCGGGCAGTCGCCTGTTTTATCACGGCGCCACGGCCCACTGGACCGCCGCGGTGCTGATCGAGGCCGTCACCGGGCAGGATTTCCGCGACGTCATCCGCGAGACAGTGACGAAGCCCCTGGGCCTCGAGAACGAAATCGTCGTTGGTATGACCACCAAAGCGCAACACGCGGCTGCCATCGACATGTATGAGCCCGGGCCCAAGGGCTATGTGCCGTTGTCCGACCGCAACACGCCGGCGCACCGCAAGGCCGGCGTCCCCGGCGGCGGTGGCTATGCCACGGCGCGCGGCATGGTGGCCTTCTACCAGATGATGCTGGCCGGCGGAGAACTGCATGGCCGCCGCGTCGTCGGCGGCCGCGTGCTCGACTACGCGATCCGCAATTGGACCGGGGACATGGTCGATGGATACATGGGAATGCCGATGCACCGCGGCATCGGCCCCCATCTGCGCGGCACCACTGCGGGCATCCGTGGCCTCGGCAGTTTTGCATCCCCCCGCACCTTCGGTCACGGCGGCGCCGGCAACTCCTATTGCTGGGCAGACCCGGATTCGGGGGTGTCCTTCGCCTATTTGACGAACTGCAAGATCCCGGACCCCTGGCACAGCCAACGCCTGGATCTGGTCAGCAATTTCGTCCACTCGGCGATTACCTGACAGCATGATCGGGGGGGCGATCCGCCGGGCCTGCGTTCCCGCGCTGGGCGTCGGCCTGGCGATTGCCATCATGGTCGGGTTGGCTGACTTGGCGGGCTATCCCTATGCCGCCGTGCCTTTCGTGACGTCGATCGTGCTGGTGCTCGCTGCGCCCGCGAGCCCCCAGGCGCAGCCGCGCAATATCATCGGCGGGCATATCATTTCCGCGCTGGCGGGCATCGGTGTGCTGGCAATTGCCGGGCCATCGGGATGGGCGGCGGCGGTGGCCGTCGGCCTGGCCGCCGGCGCGATGACCGGCACGCGCACACTTCATCCGCCGGCGGGGATCAACGCGTTCATGATCGTCACCCAGCACCAGCACTGGCACGTGCTGATCTCGCCCGTGGCGACCGGCGCGGTATTGCTGACGGCCTATGCGTGGCTGTTCCACCGCGCCACGCGGACGGAGCCTTGGCCGCTCCGTCCGTCGAGCTGAATGCGCTAGACGAGCAACGACTTCCGCGCCGAGACGAACTCTTCGACGGCCGCGACGAGGGTGTCGAAGTCGCGGTCGGTGAGGGGCAGGCAGAGCGCGATCAGGTCACGTTTCGGCATGATGAAGATGCCTTGGGCGAGCATGTCGAAGAAGAACAGTTCGCGCACCTTGGCGTTGCCGCGGGCGGCGTCCTGGGGCGAGCGGATGTCGCCGCGCATGGCGTGGGGGGCCATCATCGAGCCGATGCCGGTGAATTGCAGGGCCACGCCGGCTTTGGTGCAGACGGAGTTGAGGCGGTCGCGGAGCGCCTCGCCGCGGGCGTTGAGCTCGGTGGCGGCGTCCTTGGTGTAGACCTTGGAGAGGCCGGCGATGCCGGCGGAGAGGGTGAAGACGTTGTTGTTGTAGGTGCCGGAGTGCGGCAGGGCGTCGCCGCGGCGGGGGTCGAAGCGGTCGAGGAATTCGGCCTTGCCGCCAAAGGCGCCGGCGGAGAAGCCGCCGCCGATGTATTTGCCGAGCGAGGTGAGGTCCGGCGTGATGCCGTATTTCTTCTGCAGGCCGCCCGAGGAGAGGCGCGAGGTCATCACCTCGTCGAAAATGAGCATGATGCCGTGGCGCTTGGTGCGTTCGCGCAGCATGACGAGGAATTCGACCGAGGCCGGGATGCAGCCGCCGCCGCCGATCATCGGCTCGATGATGATGGCGGCCAGGCGCGAGGCGTTGGCGTCGATCAGGGCCGCGGTGGCGTCGAGGTCGTTGTAAGGGGCGACGACGGTTTCGAACGGCACGTTGAGCGGGTTGGTCTGGGCGGTGAAGGTGAGGAAGCCGCCGTGGTAGCAGCCGGAGAAGCCCATGACGGCGGGCTTGCCGGTGACGATACGGGCGAGTTGGACGTTGAACATGTTGGCTTCGGTGCCGGAATTGACGAAGCGGACGCGTTCGATGGACGGGAAACGGTCGCAGACGATGGCGGCGAGCTGGCCTTCGAGGGCGGTGTTCCCCGAGAGGTTCCAGCCAAGGGCCAGGCGATCGTCGATGGCGGCGCGGATCACCGGGTGGTTGTGGCCGTAGATGCCGGCGGTGGCTTCACCGAGGAAGTCGACATAGGAGTGGCCGTCCTCGTCCCACACGCGCGCGCCTTCGCCGCGGCGGAACATGAGGGGGAAGGGATCATAGTAGACGCCCGAGCGGGTGTTGCCGCCGGGCATGCTCGGCAGCGCCTTCTGGTAGAGCGCGTCGCTGTTCGGGTTGGCCTTGGCATAGATCGCCTTGGCTTCGTCGAGCGCCTGGGCGACGTCGGCATTGGGGGCAACTGCCATGTTCATCGGCCAATCCTCCTGCGGGTGTTGGCCGAAGACTAGGGCGGATAGCGGCGAAACGGAAGGTGGGCGACGCGGGGGATTGCGCCCCCGCATCACCCCTGGGACGGGTTAGCGGGCGGCGACGTGCTTGGCGAGCTTGGCGCCGATCTCGACGAGTTTCGCCACCAGCTTCTCACCGGTCGCGGGCGAGCACAGGCGGGGATCGCCGTTCCAGACGCCGTTCGGCGCGACTTCGTCGAGCTCGACGGGGACGGCGATTTCGGCGCCCTCGAAGCGGATGGCGCCGAAGTTGATCACTGGGCAGTCCATCACCTTGGGGGCGACGGGCGCGGCGGGGACCATGTCGTTGCGGATCAGCTCGGGGAACAAGTGCATGGCGACCGAGGTCAGCGGGTCGGCGCCGTGGCCAGCGGCCTTGGGGGCGACGTCGGCGCCGAGTATGCTCGGCAGGAAGCCATAGGCGACGCGCCAGAGGTAGAAGCTGGGGATCAGCACTTTGCTGGCGCGGTAGACGTCCTGGGTTGCCTCGTGCACGGCCTGGACGTTGCCGCCGTGGCCGTTGATGACAATGATCCGGGTGAGGTTGTGGCGCAGCAGGCAGTTCAGCATGTCGGCCAGCACGGCGCGGAGCGTGGACTGCGAGAGGGCGATGCCCATCGGCATGGTGCCGAAATAATCGGCGCCGCCGAAGGGCAGCACCGGGGCGACGACGGTTTCGCAGCCTTCGGCCGTCGCGCGTTCGGCGATGCGCTCGGCGACGCGCTCGGCCGAGAGGTAGTCGCCCATGGGCGCGTGGGGCCCCTGGTCCTCATGGCTGCCGAGCGGCAGAAGGATCACCGGGTTGCGGGCGGCCATCGCGCGGGCTTCGCCGCCGGTCAGTTCGCCCATCCGTACTTTGGTCATGCTCAATCTCCTCGCATCGATGTGAGCATCCTCGCGCGGAAGCCGCGATATCGCAATTGACGGGCACGAAAGGGGCATCATAGTTTGGTGGCAATGAAAAAACGTGTGGCTGAAAAATGGTCACGCGGTGGGAGGCGTTTGTATGGACGACGTCGCGCGTCTCGTGCAGCTCGTCGTCAACGGCGCTGCATCGGGATGCATCTATGGGCTGATCGCGTTCGGGTTCGTCCTTATCTACAAGGCGACCGAGATGGTGAATTTCGCCCAGGGCGAAATCATGATGCTTGGGGCCTTCGCGGCCTATACTTGCGTCCATTCCTTCGGGCTGAACTACTGGGTGGGCTTCGCCATCGCGGTGGCGGCGACGGCTGTGTTCGGCTTTCTACTCGATGCCGTCGTGCTCAGGCGTGTGATCGGCCAACCGCAGTTCGCCGTGGTGATGCTGACGCTCGGCCTGGCGTTCATTTTCCGGGCAGGCGCGGGATTAGCCTGGACCTATGATTCTGTGGGCTTCGAGACGCCCTTCACCAATCGCAACATCAAATTTGGCAGCCTGGTTCTGGGCGCGGATAATGTTTCGATCATCGTCGGCACGGTGATCCTTTGCCTGGTGCTGTATCTGTTCTTCAGCCGTACCCGCCTGGGTATCGCCATGCAGGCGGCCTCGCAGAACCAGTTGGCTGCCTACTACATGGGCATCCCGGTGCGGCGCGTGTTCTCGCTGATCTGGGCGATTTCGGCCGGGGTTTCCGCGGTCGCCGCCGTGCTGGTTTCGCCGGTGTCGCTGATTGACGTGAACATGGGCATCCTTGGCTTCAAGGCTTTTGCCGCGGCCGTGCTCGGTGGCTTCGGCTCGATCCCGGGGGCGCTGATCGGCGGCGTGATCGTTGGGATCGTCGAGCAGTTGTCGGGCTACTTCCTGCCAGCTGGCTCGCAGGATGTGGCGTCCAACGTGGTGCTTCTCTCCGTGCTGATCCTGCGTCCGCAGGGTCTGTTCGGGGCAACGATCCGCAAGCGGGTGTGACGGGCATGCAGTTGTTGTTCAAGACCCGTTACGAGCAGGATATCGGTCTGTGGAAGCGCAAGCGCGACCTCGGGTGGTATCTGCTGCTGGTCGCCGGGCTGCTGGCGGTTCCGATGTTTGCAGGCGAGTTCTACGTCGGTGAGCTTGGCGGCCTGTTCATATTCGCCATTGCCGGCGTCGGCCTGATGCTGCTGACCGGCTACACGGGGCTCGTCAGCCTTGGCCACGCGGCGTTTCTTGGCATTGGGGGTTACACCGAGGCGATCCTGCTGTCGAAAGGCGTGCCCTTCGTCTTCACGCTGCCGGCCGCGGCCATCGTGACCGGACTTGCTGGCATCGCCATCGGCGTGCCGACGTTGCGGATGAGCGGCCTCTATCTTGCCATTGCGACTTTGGCGTTCGGCAGCATCGTGACCAACGTGTTCTCGAAATGGGACTCGGTAACCGGTGGTTTCGATGGGTTTCCGGTCAAGGCGCCGATCCTATTTGGCCTCAATCTCGAGGGCCCGACCGGGGTCTATTACCTCTCGCTCGCCGTGCTGTGCTTCGTCATGTGGGTTGCGATGAACGTGCTGCGCTCGCCGCTCGGCCGGGCCATGGTGGCGATCCGCGACAGCGAGGTTTCGGCCCAGTCGATGGGTATCAATCTGGCGCTCTACAAGACCATCGCCTTCGCGTTATCGGCGGCGATTACCGGGCTGGCCGGTGCGCTATTCGCCCACTACGTGCGCCATCTCGCGCCCGACTCCTTCGAGATCCTGCTCTCGATCCAGCTCGTCACGATCGTTTTCGTCGGCGGGCTCGGCTCGCTGCATGGCGCGATCTTCGGGGCGATGTTCATGCGCCTGCTGCCGCAAGGTATCGCGCTGATCCGCGACGATCTGCCCGGCGCGCTTGGCCGCATGCCAGGGCTCGAGCCGTCGATCTTCGGCCTCATCCTGGTGTTGTCGATCATGTTCGAGCCGCATGGCATCAATGGCCGCTGGCGCAAGATCAAAGCCTGGTTCAGCGAGTTTCCGATGCACAAGGCCGCCGCGAACCGACGGCAGAAAAGCTATGCCAAGTCGGAGCGCCTGCGATGAGCAGCCTGTTCCGCGCCGAGGAGATCGGCATTCGTTTCGGTGGTATCCGCGCTGTCGAGGGCGTCAGCTTCGATGTGCGCAAGGGCGAGGTGTTTTCCATCATCGGCCCAAATGGGGCCGGGAAGACGACGATCTTCAACCTGATCAGCCGCATCTATAATCCCTCGTCCGGCAAGCTGATTTTCGAGGGCGCGGACATCACCCGCACGCCGCCGCATCACATCGCCGGCCTCGGCATCGCACGCACCTTTCAGAACATCGAGCTGTTCGCCAATGCGTCGCTGCTGCAGAACCTGCTGATCGGGCGGCACACCCATGCCAAGGTCGGGCTGTTCTCGCAGCTGGCTTTCCTGCCCAGCGTGTGCCGCGCCGAGGTCGAGCATCGCAAGCGCGCCGAGGAGGTGATCGCCTTCCTTGGTCTGCAGCGTTACCGCGACAGCCTGATTGCTAATCTTCCTTATGGGATCAGAAAAGTCGTCGAACTCGGCCGCGCTTTGTGCACCGAGCCGAAGCTGCTGCTGCTCGATGAGCCCTCCTCCGGCCTCAACGTCGAGGAGACCGAGGAGATGGCCTACTGGATCGATGACATCAAGAAGGACCTTGGCATCACCATCATCATGGTTGAGCATGACATGAAGCTGGTGAGCGCCGTGTCCGATCGCGTGATGGCGCTGAACTATGGCCGCATTCTCGCGATGGGCACGTCCGCGGAGGTGCAGAGTGATCCCGAGGTGATCCGCGCCTATATCGGAGGCGAGGCATGAGCGAGCCCCTGCTGCGCGTCGCCAATATCGAAACATTCTATGGCCCGATCCAGGCCATCCGCGGCGTATCTCTCGAGGTGCAGCCTGGCAGTATCGTCACCGTGCTCGGCGCCAATGGCGCGGGGAAGACGACGATTTTGCGCACGATTTCTGGCGTGCTTGATGCCGAGCGTGGCGAGGTTCTCTTTGAGGGTCGCGATATCGGTGGCCTTACGCCCGACAAGGTCATGCGGCTCGGCATCTGCCATTCGCCGGAGGGGCGGGAGATTTTCCCGTTCCTCAGCGTCGCCGAAAACCTGATGATGGGCAGCTTCACGCGGAACGACAAGGATGAGATCGCGAAGGATCTCGAGATGTGCTTCGACTATTTCCCGCGGCTGAAGGAGCGCGCCACCCAGCGCGCTGGCCAGTTGTCGGGCGGCGAGCAGCAGATGCTGGCGATTTCGCGGGCCCTGATGGGCCGGCCGAAACTGCTGCTGCTCGACGAGCCCTCACTTGGTCTTTCGCCTTTGCTGGTCACGCAGATTTTTGAAATCGTCAAGCGCATCAACCGCGAGCGCGGCGTGGCGATCCTCGTCGTCGAGCAGAACGCCCATATCGCGCTCAAAACGGCTGACTACGGTTACGTGCTCGAAGTGGGCCGGATCGTGATGGAAGATACCTGTGCCGCACTGATGGAGAAGGACGACATCAAGGAGTTCTATCTCGGCCAGAAAGACGCCGGCGTGCGTGGCGCCAGACGCTGGAAAAAGAAGAAGCTGTGGCGATGAACGACACCTCCACCGTTCCGACAATGATCTGGAGCCGCGTGACCACACTCGGCCCGGTCACCATCCTGCGCAAGAAGGATCGCGGCATCTGGCAGGCGATCTCCTGGGCGCAACTCGGCAGCCGCATGCGCGCGATCGGCACCGCGCTGGCCGAATTCGGTCTCGGCAAAGGCGACGTCGCTGGCATCCTCGGCGAGACCGGCCCCGACTGGATCGCCATTGATCTCGCCATTCAGGCCGCCGGCTGCATCTCCCTTGGGCTCGCGCCCAGCGACAATTCCGACGCCACCGCCGCGACACTCGCGGCCTCCGGCTGCCGGGTGCTGTTCGTCGAGAACGAAGAGCAGCTCGACAAGGTTCTGCACATCCGCGAGCGGTGCCCCGCGCTTGCCCGCGTCGTCATCATGGATATGAAGGGCCTGCGCGAGTTCGCCGATCCGCTCTGCGAAAGCCTGGCTGTGTTCAGCGCGCGCGGTGCGGCGATCGACGATGGCAACCCAGCGGCCTGGGACGCCGCGATCGCGGCGGTTGCCCCTGCGGACATCGCCGTGCTCGCAGCCACCTCCGGCACCTCCGAGGCGCCGCGTCTGGTCGCGCTCAGCCACGCCAACCTGATGACCCAGATCGCTGGGGTCGCGCAGCTCACCGGCCAGACAGCGGACGACGAGCGCCTCGGCTTCCTGCCGCTCAGCCTGATCACCGAACGCGTCTTCGGCCTCTACGTCGCATTGTTCGCAGGCACCGTCAGCAACCTTGTGGAAAGTGCCGAGACGGTGCCGGAGAACCTGCGCGAAGTTCGCCCCACCGTGATGTTCGCCATCCCGCGCATTTGGGAGAAGCTCTACGCGACCGTCAGCGTCGGCACGGCGGGAGCTAGCTGGGTGCAGCGCGCGCTCTACGGCTGGGCGATGGGGCAGGCGAAATCGGACAGCGCCTTGGCTGGGGTCGCGGACGCGCTCGTCATCCGCTCCGTCCGCGCCGCCATCGGGCTCGACCGACTACGCCTGGCATTCGTGGGTGCCGCGCCCGTGTCGGCGGAACTCGTGCGCTGGTATCGGACGCTCGGAATTTCATTGCGGGAAGTCTATGGGGTTACCGAGTGCGGCGGCATTGCGGCCGTGAGCCCGGCCGACACCATCCGCCCCGGCGCTGTCGGCGCCCCCGTGCCCTGGGGGGAGGTCGCGATCGGCGATGGCGGCGAGGTGCTGCTGCGCGGCCCGCATGTCTGCGCCGGCCTGTGGCGAAATGGCGAGGTCCAGCCTGCGACACACGCCGATGGCTGGTTCCCTACCGGCGATATCGGCCGCCTCGAGAGCGGACAGTTGACGCTCGTCGGCCGTGTCGGCGAGGCGATCGCGACCGCCGATGGACGCGAGGTCATGCCGGCTGAGTTCGAGAGCCTCATCAAGCTGTCGCCCTTCATCGCCGACGCCGTCCTCGTCGGCGCCGGCCGCGCGGCCCTTGGCTGCCTCGTCATGCTCGAGCACGACGCGGTCGAGAAATGGGCGCAAGATCGTAATATTCCCTTCACCTCGTCGGCCTCGCTGGTGCGCGCCGAAGCGGTAGTTGCCCTCATCGCCGGCGAGCTCGCGCAACGCGCGCCTGCGCTTTCTGGCTTCCGCATCGTCGCCCAGCGCATCGAGCCGGAAGACCCCGAGGTCACGCCGGCGATGCGGTTGCGACGCCGCTTCGTGCTCAGCAAGTATGAAGCCCTGATCGACGACATCTACCGCGCGGCCTGACCGCCGAAGGGCGCGCGGAGGGGGATCGACCCCGAAAACATCGGCGAAGAGGAGGAGGAACGGATGCGGCAATTGCTTCTGGCTACAGCGCTCGCCACCGCCATCGCGGCCCCGGCATTTGCCGCGGACGTGCGTGGGGTGACCGACACAGAAATCGTCATCGGCACCTACACCGACCTGTCCGGTGTCACGGTCGCCTGGGGCGTCAACAACTCCAACGCCTGGCGCATGGGCTTCGACGAGATCAACGCCAAGGGCGGCATCCATGGCCGCAAGATCAAGTATATCGTCGAGGACAACCAGTATCAGGTGCCGCGCTCGATCCAGGCCGCGAACAAGCTGATCAACCGCGACAACGCGTTCATGCTGGTGGCCAACGGCGGCACGCCGATGAACAACGCCGTCATGCCCGACCAGCTCGCCAAGAACGTGCCGAACATCTTCCCGCTGACCTCGGCGCGCTCGATGTACGAGCCGTTCCACAAGCTGAAGTTCGGCCTGCTCTCGTCCTACTACGACCAGATGCGCTCGGCGGTAAAATACTTCGTCGAGAAGCGCGGCAAGAAGGTTCTCTGCGGCCTTTCGCAGGATACCGATTTCGGCCGCGACGTGATGGATGGCGTCTACGACCAGTTGAAGGCGATGAACCTGACACTCGCCGCCGAGACCAAGCACAAGCCGACCGACACCGACTTCACCGCGACGGCCGCCCGCCTGCGCGACGCCAAGTGCGACGTGATCTTCTTCGGCACCATCGTGCGCGACACCATCATGGCCATGTCCGCCATCCGCAAATCCGGCTGGGATGTCGACATCGTCGGCCAGGTCGCGGCCTATGACAGCGCCATCGCCGAAGTGCCTGGCGGCATCACCGAAGGCTACTATGCCTTCACCTCCTTCATCCTCGTCGGCGCCGATCACCCGAACCCCGCGGTGAAGGAATTCGTTGCCAAATACCAGAAGATGTTCGGCAAGGACCCGAATCCGGCCGCCCAAGTGGGCTACACGTCGGTCGCCGTCGTCATCCAGGCGTTGCAGAACGCTGGGCGCGACCTGACCGTCGACAGCTTCATCGCCGGCCTTGAAAAGGTGAAGGGCTACAAGGACATCTTCGGCAGCCCGCCGATCACGTTCGGGCCGGACCGCCACTGGGGTTCCAACGAATCCTTCCTCGCCCAGGTCAAGGGCGGCAAGTGGATCAAGGCTGTCGAAGAGCCGATCGGCTACTGATCGCGACATCCCCTCCCCGGGCACACCCGGGGAGGGCTTTCGCTGGCCGGCGCGCGCGCACTGCATGGATCTTATCCACCAGCAGCGGGAATGCCGTAACTCCAGCGACTTAGCCGGCCATGCCGGTTTTGGAATAAAATTCCTACGATATAGCCCAATGATTACAAAGGCTTAAAACTTCACCTCAGGGCGGGCATTTGTTTGCGCCGGGTGATGAAGCCAAGGAGTCCGGCGGGGTTACGGCTTCCATCCCCAGGCTTATCCACAGGGCGAAGCGTACCCGGCGCGGCACGCCCGCTTGCCTCGCGGGCGGGCCAAAGGCACCTTCAGGGGGCAACACGGATGAAGCGGACTCGAAGTGGAATCGCTCTACTACGTCATGGCCTGGGCTTGTCATCGCAAGTGCGTTCATTGCTACGAGGAGCGTTTCCGGCCCTATGTCCGCGGCGCCCTTGAAGCGGTCGTCGCGGAAGCCGAGGCGAATTTCCCTCGCATCGTCACCAACCTGCCGGAGCGCATGACCTATCGTCACGAGGGCGCCGAAAAAGCCGGCCGCATCGTCCTCTCCGGCGGCGAGGCGCTGCTCGACCCCGTGCGCGAACGCGTCACCTATAAGGTCATCGAAGCCCTTGAGGCCAAATACCGCGACAAAGGCGGATTGCGCATCGTCGTACAGACCACCGGCGACCTGGTCACGCCCGCCATCATCCAGGACCTGCTTGCTCGTGGAGTCTGGATGATCTCGGTCGCCGGCGTCGATGACTACCACGTCGGCATCAAAGGCCAGGCGAAGCAAGCCGCCTACGTCGCGCGGCTCACCGCCATGTTCACCGCCGCCGGGATGCGGCAGTCCGGCGCGCAGGCGCCCGTGCGCGCCTGGCACGAGGAAGACGGCCCAGTGTTCAACTTCTTCGGCGCCCAGGAAGGCACCTGGATCGGCAAGCTCTGGCCCCGCGGCCGCGCCTGGGCCAATGGCCTGTCGACCGCCACCCTCGATGACAATTTCTGCAACCGCTGGTCCGGCGGTCTCGGCTCCCTCGCCCATGGCGAAGCGGGCTCCGAGGTCTCCATCGAACCCGACGGCTCGGTCTATCCCTGCTGCGTCAAGACCAAGGCCCCGCTCGGCAACCTCACCGAGGAGCCCCTCATCGGCATCCTCGACAGCCTGCGCGACGATCCCGCCATGCAGGCGATCAACGCCGGAAACCCGCTCCACATGGGCGCCACCGACGGCTGGGACGCGCAGCGCTTCCTGGCCGCCTCCAACACCACCACGCCCGCTGGCAAGCCCTACGCCAATCTCTGCATCGGCTGCGACGCCTTCCACGACCAGGTGCTCGCCCCCCGCCTCGCCACCCTCCGCGCCCGTCGCATTGCGGCCCGCACCTGAAAGGAAGACCCCAATGCCCAAAATCCTCGTCATCCACGGCGCCGGCATGAACATGCGCGGCAAGGCCCAGGTCGAAACCTTCGGCCCGATGACCCTGCCGGAATACGACGAACGCATCCGCGCCTACGCCAAAGACCTCGGCATCGAGATCGAGATCTTCCATTCCAACATCGAAGGCGAAGTGATCAACCGGATCTACGCCGCCCACGAGGAAGGCTTCGACGCCGCGATCATCAATCCCTCAGGCTTCACCCGCGGCTATCCCGCCCTCGTCGCCGCCATCGCCGGCGTGAAATTCCCGACGATCGAAGTCCACATCTCCAACCCCGCCCGACGCGGCCTGAACTCCGATGTTGCCACCGCCAGCCTGGGCGCCGTCGCCGGCTTCGGCATCACCGGCTACGAGCTAGCCTTCCGCGGCCTCAAATCCGTTCTGAAGAAATAGCCCTCACGCCCCCGGTTCGCCCTCGTAGCGATAGCGGAAGTCGCAATGCGCAGCGCCTTCCATCAGCGTCTGCGTGCGGGCCAGCTTCAGCTTGGGATCATACCCCTCGCAGAACGCACCATCACGGTTGCAGGACAGGATGGCGCCGAGATCGGCCAGGCCCATGGCGCGGTACATTTCGCTGTAGCGGCATTTCACCACGTTGAAATGGAACTCGGTCGGCGTTGATTTCACCACTTCGGTGCGCAGCGCGTCCTCCGCGGTCCAGCGCGGCTGGATGGCGCGGAAACTGTCGAGGCTCGGCCCACCCGGCGCATCCTTGGCCATCTCTGCCGCCGTCGATTTCGCCAGCTTGATCACGGCGCTGGTCAGGATGCGCTTGGCCGTCGCCTCGCCGAGCTCGGCCTTCATTTCTTCGTAGACGCCCTTGGCGAAGGCGGCTTCGATACGGCGCTGGGTGAGGATGGGCAGATCGCTCATGTCGGTCTCCATGCGAGGGCGGTGCAAGTCTCCGGCGCCACCCGCGCCAAAGTCAACGCACCCCATCTGGACGGCACGCCCGCTGCCCCCTACCGTCGTGGCAACGTCCACGAACCGGAGGAAGAAAAATGCGCGCCGCCGTGATGCATGCCGCCCATCAGCCGCTCACCATCGAGAACATCGACATCACCAAGCCGAAGCGCCGCGAAGTGCTGATCCGCACCAGCTTCGCCGGTCTCTGCCATTCCGACCTGCACTTCATGGAAGGCCTCTACCCCGCCCCCCTCCCCTGCGTGCTTGGCCATGAATCCGCCGGCGTCGTCGAGGCGGTCGGCGAGGACGTGACCTACGTGAAGCCCGGCGACCACGTGACCACCTGCCTCTCGGTGTTCTGCGGCGACTGCCCGCAATGCGTCACCGGCAAGATGAACCTCTGCGAGAACACCGAGGTCAAGCTGATGCCGGGCCAGTCCCGCCGGCTGTCCTGGAAGGGCGGACAAGTCGTCCACCAGATGTTCAACCTTTCCTCCTTCGCCGAAATGATGTGCGTCCATGAGCACGCCATCGTGAAGATCGACAAGGACATCCCGCTCGACGGCGCCGCCCTCGTCGGCTGCGGCGTGGTCACCGGCGTGATGGCCGTCTTCAATGCCGCCCGCGTCGAACCGGGCTCCACCGTCGCCGTCATCGGCTGCGGCGGCATCGGTCTCTCCGCGGTGAACGGCGCCGCACTCGCCGGCGCAGAGCGCGTCATCGCCATCGACACCAATCCCGCCAAGCTCGAAGTCGCCCGCCAGATGGGCGCCACCGACACCATCAACGCCTCCAACGCCGATCCGGTGGAGCAGGTGAAGGAACTCCTCGGCGGCGCCAAGAACCCCTTCGCCGGCGTGCAATACTCCTTCGAGGCGATCGGCTCCAAAACCACCGCCGAACAGTCCTTCGCCATGCTGAAGCCGGGCGGCCTGGCCACCATCATTGGCATGGTGCCGTTCGGCACCAAGATCGAACTGCACGGCGCCGACTTCCTGCGCGACCGCAAGATCCAGGGCACCTCGATGGGCGGCAACCGCTTCCGCGTCGACATGCCCCGCCTGCTCAACATGTGGAAGCAAGGCCGCCTGAAGCTCGACCACATGATCTCCGGTCACATCACGCTCGACCAGATCAACGAAGGCTATGCGGCGATGAAGGCGGGCACGCAGGTGCGGCAGCTGATCAAGTTCAACTGAGGGAAGTGCCTCCGGCGGCCAGGGGTGCCGAGCACCCCTGGAACCCCTCGGTTATTCGCACACTGCCGCTACTGGGCAGCGCAGCAGGCAATCAATCCGTGCGACGGCACCAAGAGAGGTGAGGTCGCACGGATTTTTGTTGGCTTCGCCGCTGACGGCAGCAAGATCGAGAAAAAACGAGGGGTCCCAGGGGTGCTCGGCACCCCTGGCCGCCGGAGGCCCTTGCCTTCCTATCCGCCGCTCTTCGGCGCCGCGAGCGTATTCCAGGTCGCGGCCGGCGGTGGCGGGCCCTGCTCGGGGTTCCAGTGGCCGGATTTCTTCAGGGCCTCGGCGATTTCCTTGGGCATGTAGGTTTCGTCGTGTTTGGCCAGCACTTCGGAGGCGGCGAAGTCGCCTCCCGGGCGCAGGGTTCCCAGCGCGACGATGCCTTGGCCTTCGCGGAACAGGTCCGGCAGGATGCCGATATAGTTCACTTCGACGGCGGCGCGGCCGTCGGTGACGCGGAAGCGGGCGGCGGGTTTGCCGTCGATGCGGACTTTCTCGACGCTTCCGGCTTCGACGAGGCCGCCGAGGCGGAAGGTTCGGCCGGGCGCCGGGGCCTTGGCGGCGATGTCGCCGGGGGAGACGAAGAAGACGATGCTGTCGTTGAAGGCCGACAGCACCAGTCCGGCCGCCGCGGCGAGGCAGGCGCCGGCGGCGAGGACGACGATGAGGCGGCGGCGTTTGCGGGTCATGCCTGGTCTCGTTGCCCGGCGCGGGGATCGAGCTCGGCCAGACGGCGACGGGCTCGGCCGGCGCGGCGCCAGGCATCGACCGCGTAGGCGATGCCCATGAACACGGCGAGCGCGTAGGCGGCCATGATGTAGGTCAAATGGCTCATGCGGCTTCTCGCGCGCGGGCCATCAGCAGGCCGCGGATGCGTCGTTCCATCACGGCCGCGCGCAGCCGGGCCATCACCAGGGCGGCGAAGCCCAGGGTGAAGCCGAGGATGGAGAGCAGCAGCGGGGCGAGCATGCCGACATACATGGTCGGCGCGCCGGTGAATTTCAGCGAGGCGGGCTGGTGCAGCGTGTTCCACCATTCGACGGAGAACTTGATCACGGGCAGGTCCACCGCGCCGACGAGGGCGAGGATGGCCGCCGCGCGGTAGCCGCGTTCGGGGTTGTCGAAGGCGCGGATGAGGGCGATGTGGCCGAGGTAGAGAAACAGCAGGACCAGCATCGAGGTCAGGCGGGCGTCCCACACCCACCAGGTACCCCACATCGGCTTGCCCCACAGGCTGCCGGTGGCAAGGCACAAAGCGGTGCAGCCTGCGCCGACCGGACCGATCTCGACCGCGGCGAGGTCAGCCAGCGGATGGCGCCAAACGAGAGAAAACAGCGAGCAGAGCGCGAGCCCGACATAGCCACCGGAGGCGAGCCAGGCCGACGGCACATGGATGTAGATGATACGAACGGCATCGCCCTGCTGCCAGTCGGAGGGAGCGAAGAACAGGCCCCAGGTCAGGCCGATGACGCTCAGCGCGATGCTGGCGGTCGCGACATAGGGCAGCAACCGGCCGGAGAGGCGCAGGAACTGTCCGGGATTGGCGAAGCGGTGCAGGCTGCGACTGGCGTCCAACGCGGTGTCCTGTAGAAAGAGGAGACCGACATATCTCACGCCTGCCCGCCTTCTGCCAAATATCCCGCCCATCGCCGCCGGAGTGACTGCCATGCCCTATTGGCTCGTGAAATCCGAACCCGATGCCTTCTCCTGGGACCAGCAGGTCGCCAACAAGGTGGAGCCATGGACGGGGGTGCGGAACCACATGGCGAAGAACAACCTGAAGGCCATGCGCAAGGGCGATCGGGCGTTCTTCTACCACTCCAATATCGGCAAGGAGGTGGTGGGCATCGTCGAGGTCGCGCGCGAGGCCTATCCCGATCCGACGGTGGAGCCGGGCGAGAAGGGCGACTGGGTCTGCGTCGACATGAAGGCGGTCCGGCCGCTGAAGACGCCGGTGACGCTGGCGGCGCTGAAGGCCGATCCGCGCTTCGCCGAGATCGCGCTGATCCGCCAGTCGCGTCTGTCGGTGATGGCGATATCCGATGAGCACTGGGCGCTGATCTGCGAGCTCGGAGGCGTGAAGCCGTGAACTGGCGGGAGCTGTGCGCCCTCGCTGATATCCCCGACGGCGGGGCGAAGGGATTCCCGCCCTCCCCAGGCGGCTTCACCGGGCTGTTCGCGGTGCGGCAGGGCGACGAGGTGCGGGTCTACACCAACTCCTGCCCGCATATCGGTACGCCGCTCGACTGGGCGCCGGATCGGTTTCTCTCGCACGACAAGACGCGGATCATCTGCGCCATGCATGGCGCGGAGTTCCGCATCGAGGACGGCGTGTGCATTTCCGGCCCCTGCCTTGGCGACCGCCTGGAAAGCATTATGATCCAGATCAAAGACGGCGCGCTTCTGGTCCCCGAAGAAGCCGGTCTATAGCGGGCACAAGCCCCCCGAACACGTCACGCGTCCAGGATGAAAGACCCAAAGCCATGTCCGACACCCTCTTTCCGGTGAAGCCGGAGATCGCTGCCGCCGCCCACGTGAACGCGGCGCAGCACGAAGCCATGACCGCCGAGGCCGATCGCAATCCCGACGCGTTCTGGGCGCGGGAAAGCGGCCGCATCAACTGGATGAAGGCGCCGAGCAAGATCCGCAGCGGCGACTTCAACGGCGATGTGAAGGTGAAGTGGTTTGAGGACGGCACGCTCAACGCCTCGGCCAACTGCCTCGACCGCCATCTCGCCACCCGCGGCGACCAGACGGCGATCATCTGGGAGGGCGACGATCCCACCCAGAGCAAGCACGTGACCTATCGCGAGCTGCACGACATGGTCTGCCGCATGGCCAACGTGCTGAAGTCGCTCGGCGTGAAGAAGGGCGACCGCGTCTGCATCTACCTGCCGATGGTGGTCGAAGCGGCCGTCGCGATGCTCGCCTGTGCCCGCGTCGGCGCCGTTCATACCGTGGTGTTCGGCGGCTTCTCGCCCGACAGCCTGGCGCAGCGCATCCAGGACGCCGGGGTCGAGGTGGTGATCACCGCCGACGAAGGCCGCCGCGGCGGGCGCAAGGTCGCGCTCAAGACCAATGTCGACACCGCGCTGGCGCAATGCCCGGGCGTGAAATCCGTGCTGGTCGTCACCGTCACCGGCGGCGACGTGCCGATGAAGGACGGGCGGGACCATCGCTCCGAAGCCCTCTGCGCCGCGGCCTCGCCGGTCTGCCCGCCCGAGGAGATGAGCGCCGAGGATCCGCTGTTCATCCTTTACACCTCCGGCTCGACCGGAAAGCCCAAGGGCGCCCTGCACACAACCGGCGGCTACATGGTGTGGGCCGCCTACACCCATAAGCTGGTGTTCGACTACAAGGACGGCGAGATCTACTGGTGCACCGCCGACGTCGGCTGGGTCACCGGGCACAGCTACATCGTCTACGGCCCGCTGGCCAACGGCGCGACCACGCTGATGTTCGAGGGTGTGCCGACCTATCCGGACGCGAGCCGCTTCTGGCAGGTGGTCGACAAGCACAAGGTCAACATCTTCTACACCGCCCCCACCGCCATCCGCAGCCTGATGCGCGAGGGCGAAGGCCCGGTGAAGAAGACCTCGCGCGCCAGCCTGCGCGTGCTGGGCTCGGTCGGCGAGCCGATCAACCCCGAGGCCTGGCTGTGGTACCACCGCGTGGTCGGCGATCACCGCTGCCCAATCGTCGACACCTGGTGGCAGACCGAAACCGGCGGCATCCTGATCTCGCCGCTCATCGGCGCCATCGCGCAGAAGCCGGGCTCGGCGACCAAGCCGCTGCCGGGCGTGTTTCCGCTGATTGTCGACGCCGAAGGGCGTGAGCTGCATGGCGCCACCGAGGGCATGCTCTGCCTCCGCCACCCCTGGCCGGGGATGATGCGCACCGTGTTCGGCGACCACGAGCGCTTCGTGCAGACCTATTTCTCGACCTTCAAGGGCCTCTACTTCACCGGCGACGGCGCCCGCCGCGACGAGGACGGCTACTACTGGATCACCGGGCGCGTCGACGACGTCATCAATGTCTCCGGCCACCGCATGGGCACCGCCGAAGTCGAAAGCGCACTGGTCTCGCATCCTAAGGTGGCCGAGGCCGCCGTGGTCGGCTTCCCGCACGACATCAAGGGCCAGGGCATCTACGCCTACGTGACGCTGAAGCTGGGCGAAGAGCCGAGCGAGGCGCTGCGCAAGGAGCTGGTTGCCTGGGTGCGCAAGGAAATCGGCCCGATCGCGGCGCCCGATGCCATCCAGTGGGCGCCCGGCCTGCCCAAGACGCGCTCCGGCAAGATCATGCGGCGCATCCTGCGCAAGATCGCCGCGAACGAGACCGACAGCCTGGGCGACACCTCGACGCTGGCCGATCCCGGCGTGGTGACCGACCTGGTGGAGAACCGGGTCGGGTGATCATCCGCGCGGCGACCCATGCCGATCGCGGCGGGGTCGCCGACATCTATCTGGACTCCCGGGCGGCGGCGCTGTCGTACATCAACTGGGCGCACGACGCCGCCTCGGTGCGCGACTGGATCGCGACCGAGCTGATGGCCCGCTGCGACGTGTTCGTGGCGGAGGATAACGGCCGCCTCGCCGGCTTCGTGGCGCTCGACCCGCCCGTGCTCGAGCTGCTGTTCGTCGGCCCCACCTATTTCCGCCAGGGCGTCGGCCGCCGCCTGCTCGACCGCGCGAAGGCGCACTGCCCCGAGGGCTTCCGGCTGTGGTGCTTCCAGCGCAACGAGCCCGCGCGGGCCTTCTACGAGCGGCACGGGCTGACCGTCGACCACATGACCGACGGGGCCGACAACGAGGAACGCGAGCCCGACGTGCTTTACGTCTGGCAGAGTGCCGGCAACGCGGACTGAGGCGCCGGCCTACCGCTTCTCGAAATCGATCCGCTCATGCACGGGCATGTCGTGCAGCAGCCGGCGCAGGCAATCGAGCGCGAGTTCGACCGCGCCAAGGCGGATCCACTCGAAGCCACCGAGAATGCGCGTGCCGCGGGTGACCGTTCCAGTCGGGCTGGCGATGGCGATCTGGATGGTGCCGCCGAGATCGCGCCGGTCCGGTCCCTCGTCGACGTCGATCAGCACGGTCATCGCATGCGTGCTGCTCGACGCCCGCGCGAGCGCCTCGGCCTGCGCCGCAGCCTCCTCGGCGGTGAACTCGCCCGCCGGCGGGTAGCCCGGCAGATTGGCGGCGAGGTGCAGCTCCTCCTTGTCGCGCGAAACAACCGCGCGGCGCAGGACATGGCGCCCGGCCGGCAGCGCGATGAGCCGCGCGGCGATCAGCCCGCCGGTGAAGGTCTCAGCCAGCGCCAGCGTCGCCTGCTGCCTGGTGAGCGCGGCAAGGACCACCCCTTCGAGCGACTGGTCGTCCTCGGCGATGATGAAATTGCCGATCCGGCGCTGCACCTCGGACTGCACGGGAGCGAGCTTCGTCGCGATATCGTCGGCATCGGCGCCGCGCGTCGTCAGCTTGATTTCGATCTGCGGATAATGCGCCCGGAACCCGAGCTTGACCGAGCCGTCGGGCGCGAGGTCCTCGACCCCTTCGAGGATCTGGTCGATATGCGATTCACCAAGTCCATAGCAGTGGAACCGCTTCAGCCGGATCATGCCCGGCGCGCCGGCGCGAGCCAGCAGGCGCGGGATGATCTGCTGCTCCAGCATGCGATGCAGCTCGCGCGGCACGCCGGGGGTGAAGAAGAAGCGCGCCTTGCCGATGTCGACCGCGAAGCCGCAGGCCGTGCCGATGGGGTTGTCGATGAACTCGGCCCCCTCCGGCAGCATCGCCTGCTTCTTGTTGTTGGGCGGCATGGTGCGCCCGCGGCTGGTGAAGAAATGCTCCATGCGAGCGAGCCATTCCTCGTCCAGCACCAGGCCGACGCCCGCGGCCTGGGCGGCGATTTCCTGGCTGAGATCGTCCACGGTCGGGCCAAGCCCACCGTTGACGATCACCGCATCGGCGCGCTGCGAGGCGAGATGGAAGGCGCTGAGCAGCGCCTCCCGATCGTCGCCGACGGTGGTGCCCCAATAGACGGACAGGCCGACATCCTCGAGCTTCTGCGCCATGTGGGAGAAGTTCGTGTTGGTGATCTTGCCGGTCAGAACTTCATCGCCGGTGCAGAGGATCTCGATTTTCATCGGTGGGGCGTCCGGTTCAGGCTTGGGCGTATTTGCCGGTGAGCTGGGGCGAAGTCTCGGGCTTCATGCCCTCGCGCTCGAGGCGCGTATCACGGCCCCAGGTGCGACCTAGCGCGTCTGAGACCGTGATCGACAGCTTGCCGACTTTCTCGACATCGAGATCGATCTTGTCGCCGTTCTGGAACGCATGCAGGCCGCGATGATTGGTCCCAGTCGCCAGGATATCGCCCGGCAGCAGCGTGTGGACCGAGCTCACCCACTCGATGCAGCGGGCGATCTTGTGGGCCATGTCGTTGGTGTTGAAATTCTGCTTCAGCTCGCCGTTGTTCCACAGCTTCACCTGCAGGTTCTGCGGATCGGCGATCTCGTCGGCGGTGACGATCCACGGGCCGATCGGCGCGAAGGTCTCGCGCGACTTCATCTGGTAGAACGCCGGCACGCCGCGGGCGGAGCCGTCGATGAAACAGGTATAGCCGAAAATGTACGACATCGCGTCCTCGGCCTTCACGTTGGTCGCGGTCTTGCCGATGACCAGCGCGAGTTCCGCCTCGCCTTCGAAAATCGTCGCGGCGACGTCCGGCAACACCATCGTCCCACCCGGGCCGATGACGCAGGTCGACGCCTTCTGGAACGCATTGATGGCGGCAGGCTCGGTGCGCGTCCCGTCTTCCATATAGTTCACCGCCATGCAGACGATGTTGGCCGGGCGCGGCAGCGGCGGACGCAGCGTGACGGACGACAGCGGCACGCCTGCGGACCCGCTCACCGTCGTCTCGATGCGGCCACGATGGTCGGCGAAACGGGCGATAAGGTTGCTGATGAGATCGTGCGCACCCGTGTGCGGAACCATGCGCACAACGTCAGTAACGTCGACGATCGACTCGCCCTTGACCACGCCCAGCCGGAAATCATCGAAGAACGCGAGCTTCATGGTGCCCTCCCTACAGCCTGTTTGGTGCAACGATACCGGAGGGCGAGGGAAACGGATAGGCCGGGCAACGAGAGGCGCCGACCTTCATGCGGGAAAGATTTGCAGCCGGCAGAAAAGTCCTGAGCCAGAAACGCGAGGTGGGGCGCCCCCTAGTCGAACAGCATCGTGTCGGGTGAGTTGGATATCGTTGATTGAGGGCGTGCCATCGAGGGCAACCAGAATATCGGCGACCGCCGTACTGGGAGCGAGGCGGGCAGCGTTGGGGACGATGAAGACGTCATGGCGCCAGGCAGATTGGCGAGTCATCACGTTCAGGACCATGCTCGGGGCGGATTGGAGGCGGCAGCCGGTGGTCCACCCACCGTCGAAGGAGGTGGGCGTAAACGGTTGGACCACCTGGAGGTCGATCCCATCGGACCCATGGAGCAGAAAGCCAGGTCCATCAATCAGCGTGATGGTCCGGGCGTAGCCGGTGTAGTCGGAGAATGGAGCGTCGCGATCGAGAAAAGCAAAGGCGATCAGCCAGCCGTCGCCGGCGGCTATATCGGCCTTCCGCCCCGCGCCATTGGGCCAGGGGGAGATCGTCAGGCCGGCGCGGCGGATGACCTGCATACTTAGGGCGGCGGGAGCACGCCGGTGCCGGCGAGGAAATTGGCGAGCATGCGTTCGCAGAACGGCAGCGGGTGGTAGTTGGCGAGGTATTCCGGCTTGGTGTTGGCCCAAACTACGGCAAAGAGATCGACAGTAGCTTCCGGGTGGAACTGGACCGAGAGCCAGTTGCCGCCATGGTCAAGCGCTGCGGCCGGGAGGTCTGGGCGAGTAGCCAGGACGACTGCGCCGGCGGGCGGAACGGCGACGCGATCATAATTGCCGAAGTGGAATGCGGCCTCGGACGGAAAGCCCGCGAAAAGAAAGTGGTCTTCGCCGGCGGTCGTGCGGGTAAGCGGAAAGGTGCCAGCGGTAACACCGACCGGGTTCACCTCGACCGTGCCGCCTTCGAGCACCGTGGCGAGCTGGTGGCCGCCGCAGATACCGAAAAACGGGCGGCCGGTGGCGCGCCAGGCGCGGAGAAAATCTAGAATGCGTCCCTGCCACTCATGTCCGTCATGCACATTGGCAACGCTGCCACCGAGGATGACCGCATCGATGCCGGCAAGGTCGGTCGGCAAGTCCTCGCCGAGATGGGTTTTCACGCTGCGATACTCGATGCGGTCTAGCAATCCGAGACTGTCTAGGCAGGCCCGCATCCAGACGGTCTCGTCGTCACCCCCGGGCAAGCGGCAGAACGCCCGAGCGCTGTCAGGGCCAAGATCGCCAATCTGCGAGATAAACAGGACAACCGGGCGGCGCACCGCGGGCTCGGCGGCGCGCGCGCGTGACTGCTGCTTGCGGCGCTGGAGATTGGCGCGCAACGCCGCGGCCGCACGGGCGGCGCGCTCCTCGGCCCGCAGGCGGGCCGCGTCGGTCATATTGAGTCGGTTCTCGGTCATGCCGCAAACATTCGCGGCCGGCAACGCGCCGTCAAGCGCCGGAGACACATGCGACCGGAGGGGATAAGCACTTGCACCTTCGCGCGCAGGGGGCTAGGTAGCCCCGCCTGAAACGGCGTGGCGCTGCACTAGCTCAGTGGTAGAGCACTCCCTTGGTAAGGGAGAGGTCGACAGTTCAATCCTGTCGTGCAGCACCAGTTCCGCCTAGCGCGACCACCCGGCGGCGTTCGAGCCGCGCGGCAAATCCCCCCAGGATCAGGAATCCGAGGCCGATCAGCGGCGCGTCGATCGCCCGCGCGAGCATGGGCGGCGCAAGGCTGAGCACAGCCGCAGCCCCCCAAGAAAGGAAGATGCCGAGGCAGAAGACCTCGAGGCTCCAGCGCCCGATGCGCGCCATCCAGGCGACAAACGGCATGCTCATCCAACCAGCCGCTCTCGGCACGAAACGAGCGACCAGCCAAGCCAGCGCGAAAGCATGCAGCGCTCGGAGCGGCGCAAGATCCGGCTTCCAATCGATGCGGCTGGTCATCGGATCCAGCGCGGGCAGCGGCAGCAGACCGTGCCAAGAGAGCTTAATCCAGAGCGCACCGGCCACGACGGCAAAAGCCACCGTCGTGAGGCAGCGATCCCAGATCGGGGGCAGATCAAGGGCACGGCCGTCGCGCAACGCACGGGACCCCAGCCAGGCGCCAACCAGATATAATAGCTGCCACGCGAAAGGATTGAACGCGATGCCACCGCTGGCAGGTAATGCAGGGAGATGGAGCCCGCTGAGCCAGGTAACCGCATAAAACGCCAGGGTCCCAAGGACAGCCCGGTCACCGAGCCGCGCGTGCAACGCCATGAAGCCCGGCAGCAATAACATACACCAGACGAAAGTTGGTAGGATGCCCATATAGTCGGGCTGAAAAAGCATCAGCAAGACCCCCGGCAGAGCGTGGAGCGGATCGGTCAGCAACGGCGCCCAGCCAAAGCGCGTGGCCTCGCCGGGAAGGAACGTCAGCGAGACCACCACCATCAGCGTCGCGAAGAGCACAAACACGAGCAGGTGAACCCGGTAGAGCCGCCACGCGCGATGCAAGAGGTCGATCGCAGCCGCCCGCCAGCCATCGCGGGCATGCTTGCGCGCAAAGACACTGCCGAGGGTGAAGCCCGAGAGCAGGATGAATTGCTCAGAACTGTCCGAAAAACCCCAGGCCCCATGTATCAGCCAGGCGCCAACGAAGCTGCCGGTCGCGTGACTGGCAAAAATCGAGAGCTGCAGCCAGCCACGAACGATGTCGAGCCTCGTGTCGCGCGACGGGCGGGCCGGAACGTCACGCGACGCGATCGCTACCGGGCGCTGATACATGCCGTCCATCGCCCGCTCTCCTTCGTCGGCCCTCATACTCGGTCGGACCACCGAGCGGTGAAAACATTTCAGCGAATTCACCACACCGCGCAGATAATTTGCCGGGCCGCCCCGCGCGGGCTAAACCGCCCCCGCCTTGCGCCGAGGAGTTCCCCGAAAATGCCCGTGATGTCCGACCGCTGGATCCGCCGGATGGCGACCGAACACGCCATGATCGAGCCCTTCGTCGAAACGCAGCAACGCGACGGCGTCATCAGCTATGGCCTGTCGAGCTACGGCTACGACGCCCGCTGCGCCGATTCCTTCAAGGTTTTCACCAACGTAGACGCCGCCATCGTCGACCCCAAGCAGTTCTCCGAAGCCAGCTTCGTCGACCGCTCCGGCCCCATCTGCATCATCCCGCCCAACAGCTTCGTGCTGACCCATACGGTCGAATATTTCCGCATTCCCCGCGACGTCCTGGTGATCTGCCTCGGCAAATCCACATATGCACGCTGCGGCATCATCGTGAACGTGACGCCGCTGGAGCCCGAATGGGAGGGCCAGGTGACCATCGAAATCAGCAACACGACCCCCCTGCCGGCGAAAATCTACGCCTTCGAGGGCATCTGCCAGTTCCTCTTCCTGCATGGCAACGAGCCCCCGGAGACCTCCTATGCCGACAAGAAGGGGAAATATATGCGCCAACGTGGCGTAGCACTTCCACGGCTCGGTTAAAGTAAGATATTAAGAACGTCATGGACCGTTTTCGCATACGCGGTGGCCGGCCGCTTTCCGGCGACATCACCATCGGCGGCGCCAAGAACGCCGCCCTCCCCCTCATGGCCGCCGGACTGCTGACCGACGAGCGGCTGGTGCTGACCAACGTCCCGCTGCTGGCCGATATCCAGACCATGCGGGCGCTGCTCACCCAGCACGGCGTCGCCGTCGACCCGGCCACCAATGACGGGCGAACCCTCTCGATCGGCGGCTGCATCACCAATACCGAGGCGCCCTACGACATCGTCCGCAAGATGCGCGCCTCGATCCTGGTGCTCGGCCCGCTGATGGCGCGCACCCGGGAAGCCCGCGTGTCCCTGCCCGGCGGCTGCCAGATCGGCGCCCGCCCGGTCGACCTCCACCTCAAGGGCCTCGAGCAGATGGGCGCCACCATCACGCTCGACGCCGGCTACATCAACGCCACCGCACCGCAGGGCCTCAAGGGCGCGACCATCGTGTTCCCCTTCCCCTCCGTCGGCGCCACCGAAAACCTGCTGATGGCCGCCGCCCTCGCCGACGGCCAGACCGTGCTCGCCAACGTCGCCCGCGAACCCGAAATCACCGACCTCGCCGATTGCCTGGTCGCCATGGGCGCCCGCATCACCGGCATCGGCACCGACCGCCTGACCATCGAAGGCGTCAAAGCCCTCCATGGCGCCACCCACCCGATCATCGCCGATCGCATCGAAACCGGCTCCTACGCCTGCGCCGCCGCCATCACCGGCGGCTCGCTGCACCTGCGCCACGGCCGGCTCGACCACCTCGGCGCCGTCGTCCGCACGCTCGCCGAAGCCGGCGTCGACGTCATCGCCGAAAACGACGGCCTGACCGTCCGCCGAATGAACGGCCTGCACGGCATCGACTTCATCACCGAGCCCTACCCCGGCTTCCCCACCGACATGCAGGCCCAGCTCATGGCCCTCATGTGCGTCGCCAACGGCGCCTCGATGATCACCGAAAACATCTTCGAAGACCGCTTCGGCCATGCCGCCGAGCTCAACCGCATGGGCGCCAACATCAAAGTCCACGGCGCCTCCGCCATCGTCCGCGGCACCCCCGGCGGCCTCTCCGGCGCCCCCGTCATGGCCAGCGACCTGCGCGCCAGCTTCGGCCTGGTCCTCGCCGGCCTCGCCGCCAAAGGCGAAACCACCGTCAACCGCGTCTACCACCTCGACCGCGGCTACGAAGCTGCCGAAGAGAAACTGGCGGCGTGCGGGGCGGATATCGAGCGGGTCTAGCAAGGCAAGCAAGGCTCCGCCGGCCAAGGGCCGGTTGAGCTGCGAAGCAGATCAACCGGCCCTTGGCCGGCGGAGCCTTTTTGACTTTCAGCCTTACTTAATCAGCCCCATCGCCCGCAGACGCGCCTCAAGCCGCGGCGTTCCAAACCCATGTTCGATGGGCTTCGAGATATCCATGATCCGCGGCAGCGCGTCGGCGAACATTTCGGGGGTCACCGGCTTGGTCGGGTCGAACTGCACGCCTTCGCTCTCGATATACTTCACGCGCTTATAGAAGCCCGCGTTGGCGCCGAAGATTTCGCCCGACACATTGCACTGTTCGCTCGCCATCCACGCCACCGCCGGCGAGACCAGTTCCGGGCGCATGAATTCGAGGACAGCTTCGGGAATCAGGCCTTCGGTCATGCGGGTCTTGGCCGAGGGCGAGATCGCGTTGCACAGGATATTGTATTTGGCGCCTTCGAACTTCAGGCAGTTGATCAGCCCGTTCACCGCCATCTTGGCCGCGCCGTAGTTGGACTGCCCGAAGTTACCGACCGTGCCGGAGCCCGAGGTGGTGACGACGACGCGGCCATACTTGGCTTCGCGCATCAGCGGCCAGGCCGCCATGGTGCAGTAGACGGTGCCCATGAGGTGGACCTGGACGACGAATTCGAAGTCTTCCGGCTCCATCTTGTGGAAGCTCTTGTCACGCAGGATGCCGGCGTTGTTCACCAGGATGTCGAGGCGGCCGAAGCTGTCGACGGCTGTCTTGATGATGTTTTGCGCGCTTTTCCAGTCCGCCACGCTGTCGTAGCTGGCCACCGCCTGGCCGCCGGCGGCCTTGATTTCAGCGACCACCTTGTCGGCAACGGCCGCCGCCGTGCCACGGCCATCGACCGCTCCGCCCGGGTCGTTGACGACCACCTTGGCGCCGCGGCTGGCGAGCAGCAGCGCGTGCTCACGGCCCAGGCCGGCGCCCGCGCCGGTCACGATGGCAACGCGATTATCATAACGAATGGTCATGCGTCATAGCTCCCTAGCGGCTGCCTTGCGAATGGGGGGTCGCAGCCTTCGGGAAGCAGCCTATTCCGCCATGAAGCGGATCGGAAGAGGAGGCTAGAGCCTGGCGCCGGGAAGGATACGCGAGGAGACCTGGACGGGCGAGGATCGATAGGCGCTGAGGTCGCGCCCGGCCTTGCCCTCGGGCGCAGCAATGACGCGGGCGTTGTCCGCGCGGTTCGACAGCAGGTAGCCGCCGGTGGGCGGCAGCTGGGCCGCGGGACCAGGCTGCGGCATGGCGGGTCCGCGGGCGGTCCACACATTGTTGGACCACACATTGTTCGACCACACATTCCCGCCGGCGGCGGCGAACGCCGCACCTTTGCTCTGCTCGTCCGGCAGCACCGTGAACACCTTGCGCTGATAATTGGTGCCGAGGTCCGGCGTCGCCGAGTGATACAGCGCAGTCGCCTTCGTCCAGTCCTTGCTCTGCTCGTAGAGGCTGGTCAGAAACTTCGCCGCGTAGCGGGCGTTGGCGACCGGGTCGAAGCCTTCCTCGAGGCTGGCAAAGGCCGTCGGGTGATACATCAGGTTGACCTGCATGCAGCCGACATCGATCGACCGCGCGCCCTTGGCCTGGAACTGGCGGACGGCGGCGATCGCTTCCGCCTTGGTCTCGTAGGTGTAGCCGGCGCCCTCGACGTTGATGGTCCAAGGCCAGGGATGCACGCCCCCTTTGCCATCGGATCGTCCGCTCTCAATTCGTGCAATCGCAGCCATGAGGTGAGACGGAATGCCCGCGCTGCGCTCCATCATCGCCACCGCCTGGCGGCATTGCAGGCTCGGCGCGGGAATCGGCGGGATCGGCTGCGCCATCGGCACCGCGGCCCGCACGGGCATGGCGGCCACGACCGCGGCGGCGGCGACAATAATCGACAGGGCAGGTACGTACGAACGCATTACCCGCCTGATATAGCCTGACGGGTTAACAACCTGTGAGTCTCGAATGCGTTAACCGCCGCGATTGCTGCGCCACAACATAACCCGACGAAGACCGCCAAAAAAATATGCTGCAATGCGAAAAAACGCTTGCATGCGAACAATCGGGAGGCTAACTTCCCTCTCGCAGCAGGGCGACCACGTTGCCCTCCTGCTTCTTGGACGTTTCCTCCCTAAACTTGGCGGCGCTGCAAAGCGCCGCCACTTTTTTTGTTCAGGCCACGTCCAGTCGCGCCAGCGCCGCAATCACCGCCGTCAGCCGACCCTGCAGCTCCGCAAACCGCTCCAGCCGCTCCAGCCGCGCCTCGTCCATATAAAGCGGACGATTTATCTCGATTTGTACAGCATGAACGCCCTCGCGGGGCCGCCCATAGTGCCGCGTGATGTAGCCGCCCGCATAGGGATCATTGCGCCGAACGATGAACCCCTGCCCCGCCAGCAGCCCCTCGAGCGCACGCATCACCTCTGGCGAACAGGTCGTGCCATGCCCATCCCCAAGCACGATATCCGCCGGCGGCCGCGGCGCCATCGATCCACCCGGCATCGAATGGCAGTCAATCAGCAGGCAGGCCCCGAACCGATCCCGCGTCGCCGCGATTTCCTGGCGCAGCGCCGCATGGAACGGATGCCACATGCCGCGAATACGCCCCTCCGCCTCGGCAAACCGCAGCCGCCCGCGATAAATCCCCTCCCCCGAGGCGACAACGCGGGCGATCGTCCCAAGCCCGGCCTGGACGCGCGCGCTCCCGCTGTTCACCCAGGACGGCAGATCGTCCTCGAACATCGTCGGATCGAGCTCCCACGGCTCCCGATTGGCATCGCAGAACGCCCGCGGGAACGTGGCCGCCACCAGCGGCGCGCCATGCGCCGGCGCCGCCGCGAACAGCTCATCGACAAACGCATCCTCGCTGCGCCGCAAACGCAGCGGATCGAGCCGCGACGTCGCGACGAAATCGGCCGGATAATCCCGCCCCGAATGCGGCGAGGCGAACACCAGCGGCGCGCTCGCCACGGCCGGGCGATGCACCCGCACGGGCGGCGTCTCGAGCAGCGGATCAAGGGGAAGCGGATAATCCATCCCCCATTCAACCCTGCACCGCGCAAAGCGGCAACCAGGGGTCTTGCTTGTCACACCGATGCCGCGTTAGAAGCCCCCTGCTGGATGGGCGCGTAGCTCAGCGGGAGAGCATCGCCTTGACATGGCGGGGGTCACAGGTTCAATCCCTGTCGCGCCCACCATCCAACCCCTTGGAATTCCAGGGTTTGTGATGGGTTCATCCGGCAACACCACCATAAGCGGATATTTTGGGCCGACAGCGCGTTTGCGTTCCGCCGCTGCGCCGTGCTACGCGGCCTGCATGTTCAACGTCTCGACGAAGCGCACGATGAAGTCGAAGACGCCCTCTGGCGGGGCGTCCTCGAGGGTGTGCGCGCCGAGAACGTCGGCATAGCAACCCCGAGGCCCCGCCGGAAACGGACGGGGCCATAGCAGACCAGGCACCCGTCTCCGGCTTTTTCAGGAGACCAGACGTGCCCCTCGATCAAGACACTCCCCCCATTCGTTCCGCGGCCCTCGCCGCCCGCACCCCCGTCGTCGCCGTCGTCGGCGCCACGGGCGCGGTCGGCATCGAGCTGATCGCCAGCCTCGAATCCCGCGGCTTCCCGCTCTCCTCCCTCCGCCTGCTCGCCTCCCCCCGCTCCGCCGGCCGCAGCCTGCCCTTCCGCGGCCAGGATCTCCCGATCGAGATCATGGACGAGACCAGCCTCGCCGGCGTCGACATCGCCCTCTTCTCCGCCGGCTCCGCCGCCTCCAAGCGCTTCGCCCCCGACGCCGCCGCGGCCGGCACCATCATCGTCGACAACAGCTCCGCCTTCCGCATGGACCCCCACGTCCCCCTCGTCGTCCCCGAAGTGAACCCCGAAGCCCTCGCCGCCCACCGAAACATCATCGCCAACCCCAACTGCGTCGCCATCATCGCCGCCGTGCCCCTCGCACCCCTGCACGCGGTGAACCCGATCCGCCGCATCACCGCCGCCACTTACCAGGCCGCCTCCGGCGCCGGCGCCGCCGCCATGGAGGAACTGCGCGCCAGCACCGAGGCCTATCTCGCCGGTCGCCCCTTCGAGCCCCGCGTCCTCGCCCACCCCTACGCCTTCAACCTCTTCAGCCACGACGCCGCCGTCGACCCTCTGACCGGGGACAACGGCGAGGAGACCAAGGTGGTCATGGAACTGCGCAAGATCCTCAGCACGCCCGACCTCCGCGTCGGCATCACCTGCGTCCGCGTGCCCGTCCTGCGCGCCCACACCATCGCCATGACCGTCGAATTCGACCGCCCCCTCTCCCCCGACGCCGCCCGCGAGATCCTCGGCGCCGCCCCCGGCATCCGCACCATCGACGACCGCGCCGCCAACCGCTTCCCGATGCCGCGCGACGCCACCGGCCAGGGCGACGTCCTCGTCGGCCGCCTGCGCGAGGACAGCTCCGACCCCTCCGGTCGCTCGCTCTCCATGCTCGTGGCCGGCGACCAGTTGCTGAAAGGGGCCGCGCTCAACGCCGTGCAGATCGCCGAAATGCTGCTCGGCTGACCCCCGAAACCCTAAGCTTTCGCCCTTGGCCCATCCCCCCGGCCAGGGCGAATGCCGCGGGGAGTCAGAAACGCCAACGCAAACGCGATCACGGCCAGCACCGCGCCAGCCCAGAACACCAGATGCAGCCCGCCATCCACCGCCTCGGTCAGCGCCGCCAGCTGTGGCGACGTCAGCCCGGCCCGCGCCACCGGATCCATCAGCGTCTGCACCGGATCCCCCGCATAGCCATCGCCCAGCCGCAGGTTGAGCACCGCCCCCAGGATCGACGTCCCCAGCGCCGAGCCCACCATCCGCGCAAACACCGTCGACGCCGTCGCAATCCCCCGCTGATGCTGCGCCGCCGCGCTCTGCACCGAGACCATATAGGTCGAGCTGCACAACCCCAGCCCTGCCCCGATGATCGCGGCCGCAACGTCGGCCCCCAACAGCGAGTTCCCCCGCAGCACCAGCGGCAACAACACACTGCCCAGCAGCAGGATCGCACCGCCCAGCACGATGTTGAACCGATAGGACGTCACCATCATCAGCCGGCCACCCAGCGTGCTCGCGATCGGCCAGGTAATCGACAGCAGTGCCAGCGCCGAGCCTCCCGCCAAAACTGGCAAACCCATCACCCCCTGAATGTACACCGGCAGGAACGCACTGCACCCCATCATCGCCGCCCCAATCGCCAGGCTCCCGAGGTTCCCCGCCAGGATCATCGGGTTGCGCCACAACCCCAGCGGCAACACCGGCTCCGCCGCCACCCGCGCCTGCGCGATCAGCGCCGCGAACCCGACACCGGCCGCGGCCAATAGCGCCAGCGTCCACCACCCCAGCACCTTCGCCTGCAGCAGCGCCGTCATCAGCGCCCCCACCGACAGCATCATCAACAGCGCCCCGAGATAATCGATCCTGTGCGGCCGTCGCTGAATCGTCTCCGGGAAGAAAACCGCCAGCGCCGCGATCGCCCCGACGCCCACCGGCACATTGATCCAGAAAATCATCGACCAGTGCAGCTGGCTGACGATGAACGCGCCCAGCAGCGGCCCCACGACCCCCGCGAACCCCCAGACGCTCGACAACCACCCCTGGATCTTCGCCCGCTCCGCCGGCGAATAGATATCGCCGATGATCGTGGAGGCAATCGGCAGAATCGCCCCCGCCCCCAGCCCCTGCAGCGCCCGAAACAGAATCAGCGCCAGCATCGACGGCGCAAACCCGCACAGCGTCGACCCGACCAGAAACACCCCGGTGCCAAAGAACAGCACCCGCTTGCGCCCATAAAGATCCGCCAGCCGCCCATAAATCGGAATCGTCACCGCCTGCGCCAGCAGATAGACCCCGAACACCCAGCCAAACAGCGAGAACCCGCCGAGATCCGCGACAATGCTCGGAATCGCGGTCGCCACGATCGTCGACTCGATCGCCGCCATGAACATCGCCAGCATGCACGCGACAAGAACGAGCGGACGGTTCATGCCCGTCAAAACGCCAGCCGCACCGGCGCGCCCGTCCAGCACGCCTCCTCGGCGGCCAGGCACAACACCACCGACCGCCGCGCCTCCTCCGCCGGCATCGGACTGCCCCCCACCCGAAACGCAGCGATCGACCGCCGCAAATGCTCGGTCAACTCGAACAACTCCCCGGAATTGGCGAACTCCCGCCGCTCCGGCGCCTCCGCCCCCGCCCGCAGGATCGACAGCCCCGCAACCGGCTCGGTAATCCGCGCATCCGCCCCCGACCACCAGGTGCGCAACGCCCCCTTCGTCCCGCCAATCTCCAACGCGCAATGATGCTCGAACCCCGACAGAAACTGCGTCACCGTGAAGAACGCACCCGACGCATCCGCCCGCAAACTCACGGGATCGCCATGCTCGGCAAAATACCACAGCAGCAAATCAAAAAAGTGAACCGGCTCCTCAAGGATCCACGACCCCACCCGCGCCCCATCATGCCGCCACCCCGACGCCCCCGGCCGAAACGGCCGCCGGAACAACGTATAATTCGCCGCCGTCACCGCCCCGATATGCCCCGCCGCGATCTCCTCGCGAATCATGCCCCACTGACTCGACACCCGCAGCTCATGATTGACACTCACCAACCGCCCCGCCGCCCGCGCCGCCGCTAGAATCCGATCGCAATCCGCCACCGAATTCGCCAGCGGCTTCTCCGCCAACACATGCTTCCCCGCCGCCAACGCCGCAATCGCATGATCCGCATGAGTGTGATTGGGCGACACGATATCGACCGCATCGAGCGGCAACGCCAGAAACGCCCCCCGATCGCGCAGCACCGGAACCCCCGGAAAATCCACCTCCGCCGCCGCGGCCGACTCCGCCCCATTGCATAAGATCCCCCCCAGCGTGACCCCCTCAAGCCCCGCCAAAGCCTTCGCATGCCAGCGCCCCCAGGCCCCATACCCAATCAATCCAACCCGCATGCGAGCCTCCCCCAGCAAAGATGCGAGCATGGGCAATTCGATCGGGTTGTGCCAGCCCAAGGGGAAGGGAAGTGTGGCTCCGCCGGCCAAGGGCTTCGCCCTTGGATCCCGCTACTACGCGCGGCTGGATAAGCGACCATTGGTCAACGCCCCGCTATCTCGCCGAATAGACTGGCGAAGCCCAAAAAGCCGGTGCGACCGCACACACCCCGTACGAGGCCAATGATCGATTGCCTGCGGCGCTAAGAAAGAAGTTCAAAGCTGAAGAACGGCCATTCAGCCGCGAGCCATAATGGGATCCAAGGGCAAGGCCCTTGGCCGGCGGAGCCCGCTTCCCGCCCTAAAAATCCAGGTTCGCGTAATGCTCCGGCGGCGCCATCCCCGGCACCCGATCATTGAGCAGCGGGCGAAAGCTCGGCCGCGACTTCATCCGCGCGTACCATTCGCGCGCCGCCTCGTTGATCGTCCAGTCCACGTCACCGCAAAAATCGATGACAGAGAGATGGGCGGCAGCCGTCAGGTCGGCCAGCGACATGGTGGCCCCCGCGAGCCAGCGCCGGTTCTCGGCGAGCCAGCCGATATGGTGCATATGTTCGCGCAGATTGGCGTACCCGGCGCGCAGCATGGTCGCGTCGGGGTGCCCGCGCCCGGCGATGCGGCGGAGGTATTTCTGCCCGCTGAGGTTGTCGGTCACCTCGTTGGCGAACTTGCCGTCGAACCATGCCACCAGCCGGCGCACTTCGACGCGTTCGGCCAGGGTCGCGCCGAGCAAAGGTGTGTCCGGATAGGCCTCGTCGAGGTATTCGCAGATCACGTTGCTATCCGGGATCGAGAACCCGTTGTCCTCGATCAGCGTCGGAACGGTGCCCGCCGGATTGATTTCCAGATACTCGTCCCGCCGCTCCCATGTGCGTTCGACCTTCAGCTCGAACGGCAGCCGCTTCTCCGCCAGGGCCAGGCGGACCTTGCGGCAATAGGGCGAGAGGGGGAGGTGGTGGAGGTAACGCATCCCCGTCGTTATGACATTGCCGCGCCGCGTCGCCAACGGGGTTTGCCCGCCCCTTGAAGCCGCGCCCGGGGCGGCCGAACATGCCGCATCGTCCCGGGAGAGTGCCTGATGAAGTCCGATATCCGCGTCTACGTCGCCCGCCGCATCCGCACCATGAACGCGTCCCTGCCGGTCGCGACCCATGTGGCCGTGCGCGAGGGCCGCATCCTCGGCTTCGGCAGCGTCGCCGACATGGCCGCCTTCGACCCGGCCGAGGTCGACGACCGCTTCGCCGACAAGGTGATCATGCCCGGCTTCGTCGAGGGCCACGGCCACGCGGTCGAGGGCATGATGTGGCGCCAGCCCTATGTCGGATTCTACCCCCGCACCGCGCCGGACGGCACGAGGTGGCCCGGCCTCAAGAGCATCGACGAAGTCGTCGCCCGCCTGCAGGACGTCGAGCGCGGCCTCACCGACCCCACGGCCCCCGTCATCGCCTGGGGCTTCGACCCCATCTTCTTCGGCGGCCGCCGCATGACCGTCGCCGACCTTGATCGCGTCTCCAGCACCCGCATGGTCCTCGTCGGCCACGTCTCCGGCCACATCCAGAACGCCAACTCCCGCGTCCTCGAGGCCTGCGGCTTCTCGCGCGACAGCAACATCGACGGCCTGCAGCGCGACGCGTCCGGCAACCTCAGCGGCGAGCTCCTCGGCCCCGCGGTGATGAACCGCGCCACCCGGGCGGTGAACGATTCCGGCATGATGCGCGCCCAGGACGCCCCCGCCCTCTACGACTACGCCAAGGTCGCCGCCCGCGTCGGCGTCACCACCTCCACCGACCTCTCGAACGCGCTCAACGACGAAAACGTCGCCGCCCTGCGCGCGGCCACCTCGGGCGCCGACTTCCCGCTGCGTCTCGTCCCCGCCATGCGCCAGCGCGACTATTCGCTCGAAGCCGGCCTCGCCCGCATCGCGGATCTGAAGCGCCAGTCCACCGAGAAGTTACACTTCGGCATCGTCAAGATCACCGCCGACGGCTCCATCCAGGGCTTCACCGCCCGCCTGCGCTGGCCCGGCTACCACAACGGCGCGCCCAACGGCCTGTGGTATGTCGCCCCCGCCGAATTCGGCGCCATCGTCGAAGCCTATCACCGGGCCGGCGTGCAACTGCACATCCACACCAACGGCGACGAAGCCAGCGAACTCGCCACCGAAATGATCGGCCGCGCCGTCATGGCCCATCCCCGCATGGATCACAGGCACACGCTGCAACATTGCCAGATGGCCGACGCCGCCATCTTCGCCCGCATGAAAACCTTCGGCATGTGCGTGAACCTCTTCGCCAACCACATCTGGTACTGGGGCGAGCAGCACGCCGCCCTCACCATGGGCCCGAGCCGTGCCCTCCGCCTCGACGCCTGCGCCACCGCGCTCGCCGCCGGCGTGCCGATGGGCATCCACTCCGACGTCCCGGTCACCCCGATCGACCCGCTCTTCACCGCCTGGTGCGCCGTCAACCGCCTGACCTCGCAGGGCCGGGTGTTGGGCCCCGACGAACGCATCACCGTCCCGCAGGCGCTCTACGCCATCACCATGGGCGCCGCCTACACGCTCAAGATGGACCACCTGATCGGCAGCATCGACGTCGGCAAATACGCCGACTTCGCCGTTCTCGACAGCGATCCCTTTGAGGCCGAGCCGATGGCGCTCAAGGACATCCGCGTGCATGCCACCGTGCTGGGCGGCCTGCCGTTCATGCAATGAACCGGATTCCGCTGACCGTCATCGGCGGCTTCCTCGGCGCCGGCAAGACGACCCTGGTGAACCACCTGCTGCGCACCGCCACCCGCCGCTACGGCGTCCTGGTCAACGATTTCGGCGCCATCAACATCGATGCCGCCCTGATCGCGTCGCAGGACGGATCCACGATCTCGCTCGCCAACGGCTGCGTCTGCTGTTCCCTCGGCGAGGACCTCGGCGACGCCCTCGCCCAGCTCGCCGGCCGCACCCCCGCGCCCGAACACGTCATCGTCGAGGCCTCCGGCGTCTCCGACCCCTGGCGCATCGCCCAGCTCGCCCTCATCGAGCCCGGCTTCGATCTCGAACCCCTGATCGTCCTCGCCGACGCCTCCGCCCTGCTCGACCAACTCTCCGACCGCTGGGTCGCCGACACCGTCGAGCGCCAGCTCGCCTTCGCCGAACTCGTTGTCCTCAACAAGATCGATCTCGCCACCAACCTCCCGGCCGTGGAAGCAAGGATCGCCAGAATCCGCCCGGAAGCCCGCATCATCCACGCCACCAACGGCGCCCTCGACGCCGACGTCCTGCACTTCCTCCCCCCGCCCCGCCCCGCCCCCAGCCGCTTCATCGCCGACACACCTTCGCACGATTTCCCCACCCGCATCTGGCGCTGCCCCGGCCCCCTCGACCGCGACCGTCTCCGCGCCGCGCTCGCCGGCCTCCCCCGCTCCGTCCTGCGCCTGAAAGGCTTCTGCCAGCTCGGCCCGGACGGCGCCTGGCACCTGCTGCAATACGCCGCCGAGCGCTGGGCCTTCTCCCCGGCCACCCCGCAGGACCCCGCCACCCTCGTCGCCATCGGCACCCCGGCCCTCCCCCCCACCGACGCCCTCTTCGCCGCCTTCGCGGACGCCGCCCTCTGAGCGCCCTCGCCCCCTGGCAATGGACCTGGGCGGTGGCGGCGATCCTCTTCGCCGCCGTCCTGCGCGGCTTCACCGGCTTCGGCTTCGCGGTCGCCGCGGTGCCGCTCGCCAGCCTCGTCCTGCCCCCCCAACCCGTCGTCGCCGCCCTCCTCCTGATGCAAACCGCCATCGGCCTGCGCGACTGCTTCGCCGAGCGCAAACTCGCCGACTGGCGCTCCGTCCGCCGCCTCGTCGCTGGCGCGGTGATGGGCACCCCGATCGGCCTCGCCGTCCTCACCCTCCTGCCCATGCCCTGGATCCGCCTCGCCCTCGGCGTCCTCGTCGCCATTGCCGTGCTCGTCACCTGGCGCCCCTTGCGCCACCGCGGCCCGCCCGCCCGCCGCTGGGGCCTGCTCGCCGGCTTCTGCTCCGGCATCAGCAACGGCCTCGCCGCCATGGCCGGCCCGCCCGCCATCGTCTATTTCCTGGTCGCCGAAAACGACCGCGTGCTGGTGCGATCGAGCCTGATGACCTTCTTCCCCCTCGCCTCCGCCCTCGCTTTGCCGCCCGCGATCTGGGCCGGCCTGGTCGGCCGGGAAGCCCTCTGGCTCGCCGCCCTCGGCCTGCCGCTGATGATCGCCGGCGGCTGGCTCGGCACCCGCCTCTTCGTCCGCTACGGCGGCCTCGCCTACCGCCCGATCGCGCTGGCCGCCCTCGCCTTCACCGCCATCGCCTCCCTGGCCCGCGGCCTCGCCGGACTCATCGGATGACCGCCCCGACCACCCGCCTCGATCTCGCCTGGTGGCCCAAAACCGCCGACGAACCGCCCCGCTACGTCTTCACCCTCGTCAACCACGGCGCCGAGCCGCTCGCCGGCTTCGTGCTCGCCTGGAACGGCCACTGCAAGATCGACCCGGCAACCCCGCTCGAAAACGCCACCCTCCTCCGGCGCATCTCCAACTACACCGAGGCCGCCCCCCCGCCCGGCTTCGTCCTCCCCCCCGGCGGGACCTGGCGCTTCACCGTCCGCCGCCTCAACGTCCCCTTGCGCCACTGGACCGAGGCCGCCCAGGCCGCCTTCCTCATCGCCCACGATGGCAGCCTGCGCGCGGTCGAAGTCGGTCTCTGCACACCAGCCGGCACCCCCGGCACCCCCCGCCTCGGCCTCCACCTGGACTTTCCGGACGCCACGCCGAGCGACGGCCTCGCCATCATCCCCTGGCCCCGCCACGTCGATGTCTCCGGCACCCTCACGCCACCCAACGGCCTCGCGATCGACCCCACCCACCCCGCCGCCACCCGCTTCGCCGCCCTCTGCCGCCGCCTCTTCCCCACCGAGCCCCTGCTCGACCCCACCGGCCTCCCCGTCCACCACGCGGCCGCCGACCTCCCCCCCGAAGCCTACCGCCTGCGCTTCGCCCCCACCGCCGTCACCCTCGAAGCCGGCAGCCCCAGCGGCCACCTCTACGGCCTCATCACCCTCGGCCAGATCCTCCGTGCCGCCCGCCGCGCCCCCACCCGCTGCCGCTTCCCCGCCCACGGCACCATCGAGGACGCACCGCACCACCCCTGGCGCGGCGCCCATCTCGACGTCGCCCGCCAGTTCTACCCTCCCGCCGAACTCGCCGATTTCCTCGCCATCCTCGCCTGGAACAAGCTCAACCGCTTCCACCTCCACCTCACCGACGACGAAGCCTGGCGCCTCGACATCGCCGCCTACCCCGACCTCGCCCGCCTCGGCGCCTGGCGCGGCCACGGCCTGCCCGTCCCTCCGCTGCTCGGCTCCGGCACCGAGCCCCACGGCGGCGCCTACGGCAAGAACGACCTGCGCGCCCTCGTCGCCCTCGCGCACAGCCTCGCGATCGAAATCGTCCCCGAAATCGACGTCCCCGGCCACAGCTACGCCGCGCTGGCCGCCCTCCCCTGGCTGCGCGATCCCGGCGAGAACGGCGAATACTGGTCGATCCAGTCCTTCCCCAACAACAGCCTCAACCCCGCCGTGCCGGCAATGGTCCCCTTCGTCGAAACCGTACTCGCCGAATTGCTCGACATCTTCCCCAGCCCCTGGATCCACATCGGCGCCGACGAGGTGCCCGACGACGCCTGGGCCACCTCCCCGCTCGCCCGCGCCCGGCTGGCCGCCCTCGGCGGCCGCGGCGCGTCCGCCCTGCAGGCCGACCTCCTGCGCCACCTCCAGCGCCTGCTCCGCCGCGCCGGCCGCATCACCACCGCCTGGGACGAAGGCGCCAATGCCGGCGGCATCGCGCCAGACGGCGCCCTGCTTATGGCCTGGCAGGACGCCACCGTCGGCCCCCGCCTCGCCGCCGCCGGCTACGACGTCGTCGTCGCCCCCGCCCAGCGCTACTACCTCAACATGGCCCTCGCGCCCGACTGGTGGGAACCCGGCGCCTCCTGGGCCGGCCACGCCAGCACCGCCGACACCTACGCCTTCGACCCCGCCGCCGGCTTCGCGGCCGCCGACCTCCCCCGCCTCGCCGGCGTGCAATGCTGCATCTGGAGCGAGCAGCTGCACGACCGCCGCGTCTTCCATCGCCTTGTGTTCCCCCGCCTCTCCGCCGTCGCCGAAACCGGCTGGACCGCGCCCACCCGCAAATCCTGGCCCCGCTTCGCCGCCGCCGCACGCTTCATGCCCGCGCTCTACGGCCAACCAGAGGATATGTGACAGTTCGACGACTCATTGCCCGTAACCGCCTCACGGGATAGCGTTACCATCAAGCGGTCCGGCGAGACCGCGAGGAGGATCGAGCCCGCATGCCACCCACCGCGACCCTGATGACGCCTCCCGGGTGCCCGCCCACCCGCGGCACCGAGGCCTAAGCGATGGCTTCGCTCGCCATGCGCGGCATCGTCCGCGAATTCGGCCCCCTGCGCGTCATCCACGGCATCGATCTCGACGTCGCCCACGGCGAATTCGTCGTCTTCGTCGGCCCCTCCGGCTGCGGCAAATCCACCCTGCTGCGCATGATCGCCGGCCTCGACCGCCCCGACGGCGGTGACATCCTGATCGACGGCCAGCGCGTCAACGACACGCGCGCCGCCGAACGCGGCCTGGCCATGGTCTTCCAGTCCTACGCCCTCTACCCCCACATGACCGTGCGGCAGAACCTCGCCTTCGGCCTCGAAAACCAGCGCATGAACCGCGCCGAGATCGACCGCCGCATCGCCGATGCCGCCCGCATGCTGCAGATAGACCACCTCCTCGCCCGCAAGCCCGGCCAGCTCTCCGGCGGCCAGCGCCAGCGCGTCGCCATCGGCCGCACCGTCACCCGCGAACCCGGCATCTTCCTCTTCGACGAACCCCTCTCCAACCTCGACGCCGAGCTCCGCGTCCAGATGCGCGTCGAACTCTCCGCCCTGCACAAGCGCCTCGCCGCCACGATGATCTACGTCACCCACGACCAGACCGAGGCCATGACCATGGCCGACCGCATCGTCGTCCTGCGCGCCGGCCGCGTCGAACAGGCCGGCACTCCGCTCGAGCTCTATAACCATCCCGCCAACAAATTCGTCGCCGGCTTCATCGGCTCGCCCCGCATGAACTTCATGGACGCCACCGCCCGCGGCGGCACCCACATCGCCATCGCCGACATGCCCCCGCTCGCGCTGCCGGCCGCCCGCGAAACCTCCGACGGCGAACCCGTCACCCTCGGCGTCCGCCCCGAGCATCTCGCCTTCACCGACGACGCCGGCCTGCCGGGCAACGTCGACCTCGTCGAGCAGATGGGCGGCGAAAGCTACATCTACCTCACGCTGGCCGACGGCACCCGAATCACCGTCCGCCGCCCCGGCCAGACCCCCTTGCGCGGCGGCGAGCCGGTCCGCGTCGCCATCGACGGCGCCGCCCATCTCTTCACCCGCGCCGAGGGCGAAACGTCCATCACCCAGAGGAAACACGCATGAGCCGTCGCTACCGGGTCGCCGTCGTCGGAGCCGGCATCGGCGCGAAACACGTCGAGGGCTACAACGCCAACCCCGACAAGTTCGACGTCGCCGTCATCTGCGACCGCGACCAGGCCCGCGCCGCCGCCCTGGCTGCCCAGGTCACCGCCGGCACCCCCGAGCTGCACGGCGACTACGGCGACACCCTGCTCGCCCGCGCCGATATCGACATCGTCGACATCTGCCTCCCCCCCTTCCTGCACCGCCCCGCCGTCGAGCTCGCGCTGAAGGCCGGCAAGCATGTCGTCTGCGAAAAGCCCCTCGTCGGCTCCCCCGCCGAAGCCGCCGCCCTCGGCAAATTCGCCCTGAGCTGCGGCCGCGTCCTGATGCCGATCTTCCAGGCCCGCTTCGGCAACGGCCTCGCCCGCGCCAAGCATCTGATCGACAGTGGCGCCGCCGGCAAGATCTTCCTCACCACCGCCCAGACCCACTGGTCCCGCGGCGCCGACTACTACGCCATCAAATGGCGCGGCACCCGCGCCTACGAAATCGGCGGCGCCTTCCTCGGCCACGCCATCCACATCCACGACATGCTGACCACCCTCGTCGGCCCCGTCGCCCGCGTCGCCGCCTCCACCGGCATTCGCGTCAACCCGATCGAGACCGAAGACTGCGGCGGCGCCGTGCTCGACATGGCCGACGGCTCCATCGCCGTCCTCTCCGTCACCCTCGGCTCGGCCGACGAAGTCTCCCGCCTGCGCATCATGTGCGAAAACGTCACCATCGAAAGCCACGGCGAGGTCTACGCAAGTTCCAAAGAGCCCTGGGTCTTCCTGCCGAAAGCGCCCAAGGACCAGGCCTGGCTCGACGTCGCACTGGCCGGCGCGCCCACCGGCCTCGAAGGCTTCGCCGAACAGTTCGCCAAACTCCATGACGCCCTCGAACGCGGCACTGCGCCGCCGGTGACCGCCGCCGAAGCCCAGGCCTCACTCGAACTGGTTTCGGCGATTTACCATTCCGCGCGGACGGGCGATCGCGTTCACCTGCCCCTCGCGCCCACCCACCCCGCCTGGAACGGCTGGTAACATCACGTGAACAGGGAGATGACGATGAAGACGATGCTGCGGCGTGCGTTGCTCGCGGGGGTAGCGGCCATGCTGCCCGCCTTCGCCCAGGCGGCCACCGAAGTCCGGATCATGTGGTACAGCGACGGCAACGAGGGCGAGGTCGCGCGCGACCTGCTCAATCGTTTCGAAGCCGCCAACCCGGACGTCAAGGTCATCCTCGACCAGGTGCCCTACAAGATGATCATGGAGACGCTGCCCCAGCTCGTCTCCTCCGGCCAGGCGCCCGACATGGCCCGCGTCACCGATCTCGGCGGCCAGGCCGACCAGTATCTCGACATCGGCCCCCTCGTGAAGGACCGCGCCTACTGGGAGAAGAACTTCGCCACCACGCTCCCCTGGCTCCGCCCCGCCGGCAACACCACCGGCGTCTTCGGCCTGATGACCGGCATCACCACCACGATGCCGATCGTCAACGAGGCCCTGTTCCAGCAGGCCGGCATCCCCCTGCCCGGCCCCAAAGCCACCTGGCAGGAATGGGCCACAGCCGCAAAGGCCGTTGCGCAGAAAACTGGCGTGCCGATCCCGATTGCCATCGACCGCTCCGGCCACCGCGTCGCCGGCCCCGCCATCTCCATGGGCGCCAAGTTCTTCGACGGCGACAAGCCCGCCCTCGTCGACGATGGCCTCAAGACCATGACCAAGCTCATCTACGACTGGCACCGCGATGGCACCATGTCCAAGCAAATCTGGGGCTCCGTCGGCGGCACCTCCTATCGCGGCGCCAACGAGGAATTCGCCAACGGCCAGGTCGTGCTCTACTTCAGCGGTGTCTGGCAGTTCCCGCAGTTCGCCAAGACCATCGGCGACGGCTTCGACTGGCACGGCGTGCCCAACCCCTGCGGCCCCGCCGCCTGCTCCGGCATGCCCGGCGGCGCCGCCCTCGTCGGCTACAAGAGCTCCAAGCACCCCGCCGAAGTCGCCCGCGTGATGGACTACCTCGCCTCGGAGCCGGTGCACGAGGAATACCTCGCCCGCACCCTCTTCCTCAGCAGCCACGCCGGCATCGCCGCCAAGGGTGTCGCCTACAAAGCCGACAGCCCGCAGCTGAAGAAATCGCTGGCCGCCGCCCAGGCGAACCTGCTGGCCCTCTCGCCCGTCGCCTTCCGCCTGCAGGGCTACCTCCGCAACCGCATCATGTTCAACGCGCTCATCGTGCGGCTGAACCAGGCCATCGCCGGCGAAATGACGCTCGACGAAGCCTGGACGCGCATGACGCAGGACGTGGACGACGGCATGAAAGCCGCCGGCGTGAAGCCCTGACGTGATGCGCGGCGCCGTCGCACGTTGTGTCGACTGGCCCTTCGAGGCGCTGCAACGCGTCCTCGGCGCCGCGCGCATGCCCTATGTCTTCGTCGCCCCCAACCTGCTGGTCTTCGGCATCTTCGTCGCTGCCCCGATGATCCTCAACGTGTGGTACGCACTCACCGGCGGCACCGCCCTGATGCCGGCCGACCGCCCCTATGTCGGCGGCGCGAACTTCGCCGAACTGCTCGACTGCGCCGACCACTTCGCCATCAACACCTGCAAGCAGGACCGCTTCTGGCGCTCCGTCGTCAACACCGGCTGGTTCGTCACCTTCCAGGTCATCGCCCTCGTGCTGATCTCCCTGATCACCGCCCTCGTGCTCAACCGCCGCATGCCCTGGCGCGGCTTCTTCCGCGCCGTCTTCTTCTACCCCGTCCTGCTCTCCCCCGTCGTCGTCGCCCTGATCTGGAAATGGATCCTCCAGCCCGACGGCCTGTTCAACGCCCTCATCGTCGCCAACGGCGGCATCCGCGTGCCCTTCCTGCTCGATCCCTCCTGGTCCTTCATCTGGACCGTCGTCGTCTCCGTCTGGGCCCACATGGGCTTCTACACCCTGATCCTGCTCGCCGGACTCCAGGCCATCCCCAAGGACCTCTACGAAGCCGCCGAAATGGACGGCACGCCCCACGCCCGCGTCTTCTGGCGCATCACCCTGCCGTTGCTGATGCCCAACATGCTCGTCGTCCTCGTCCTCGGCCTCATCCGCGCCGTGCAGTCCTTCGACGAAATCTACGTGCTGACCGGCGGCGGACCAGGCACCGCCACGCAGTACATCGTTCAATACATCTACGAAACTGCCTTCGCCAACCAGACCCACATCCTCGGCCTCGCCGCCGCCGCCTCCATGCTCGTCGGCGGCGTCCTCCTCGTGCTGACGCTGATGCAGCTCGGCGCCTCCGCCTGGGCCAAACGATGATCCGCTTCCTCACCCGCCGCCGCGGCGGCGCCCGCTCCGACTGGACCGACTGGTTCTGCTGGGTCTACCTGCTCCTCGGCGTCCTCGTCATGTTCGGCCCCGTCGTCTGGCTCGTCCTCTCCTCCTTCAAAACCCAGTCAGCCCTGCAGGAATTCCCCCCCGGCCTCTGGCCCATGGGCCAGAAACAGGTCCAGGTCGCCGGCGTCGATCGCCCCCTCCCCGTCTTCGCCCTCCCCCGCGCCGACGGCACCACGCAGGAGCGCGCCATGCTCCGCCGCGTCGGCCTCGAAGGCCAGTTCATCGACCCCGCCGACCCCGACCGAAAAGTCGAACGCGCCCGCCTCGCCAACGTCACCCCCGTCCGTGAGCTCCACTTCGCTTTCGAGAACTACATAGAGCCACTCAGGCAATTCAACTTCTCGCGCTACCTCGGCAACTCCCTCTTCGTCACCGTCATCGCCACCGCCATCACCCTGCTGATCAACGCCATGTGCGCCTTCGCGCTCAGCAAATACGAATTCCGCGGCCGTAACGGCATCTTCCTCTTCATCATCTCCACCCTGATGATCCCCATCACCGTCGTCCTCGTCCCCGCCTTCCTCGTCGTCACCGGCCTCGGCCTCGGCAACTCCCTCTGGGGCGTCATCCTCCCCCCCGCCGCCACCCCCACCGGCGTCTTCCTGCTCCGCCAATACATGCTCACCATCCCCGACGAACTGATGGACGCCGCCCGCATGGACTACGCCAGCGAATGGCGCCTGTTCTGGCGCATCATCCTCCCGCTGGCCGCCCCCGCGCTCGCCGTGCTCGCCATCTTTTCCGTCGTCTGGCGCTGGAACGATTTCCTCTGGCCCCTCGTCGTCCTCAACCGCCAGGAAGTCTTCACCCTCCAGCTCGGCCTCGCCGCCTTCCAGGGCGAACTGCAAACCCAGTGGCACTACCTCCTGGCCATGACCGTCGTCACCCTGCTGCCCGTCACCCTCGTCTTCGCCTTCCTGCAGAAATACATCACCACCGGCATCGCCTCCTCCGGCATGAAATAACCCCCCGGGAGCACCCCATGGACATCCGCCAACTCGGCCCCCGCAACGGCTCCTGGGATTTCGTCGGCGAGGTCTCCGGCATCGACCTCACCCAGCCCATCACCCGCGCCGAGGCCGACGCCATCGAAGCCGGCATGGACCGCTTCGCCGTCCTCGTCTTCCACGGCCAGCATTTCACCGACGAACAGCAGGTCGCCTTCAGCCTCAACTTCGGCCCCCTCGAACCCTCCATCGGCAACGTAACAAAACCGCAAGACCGCCGCCTCAACCTCAACCTCGCCGACATCTCCAACCTCGACAAGAACAACGAACTGCTCGCCCGCGACGACAAGCGCCGCATGTTCAATCTCGGCAACATGCTCTGGCACAGCGACAGCTCCTTCAAGTCCACACCTGCGAAGTATTCCCTCCTCTCCGGCCGCGCCGTCCCCAAAACCGGCGGGGATACCCAGTTCGCCGACATGCGTGCCGCCTACGACTCATTCGATGACGAAACCAAATCCCTCATCGAGGACATGATCACCGAACACTCGCTGATCTACTCCCGCGGCCAGCTCGGCTTCACCGATTTCGACGAGGAGGAGCTCCGCAATTTCGCCCCGGTCCTGCAACGTCTCGTCCGCACCCATCCCGTCACCGGCAAGAAATCCGTCTTCCTCTCCTCCCACATCGGCGTCATCCGCGGCATGCCCACCCCCGAAGCCCGCATGCTCATCCGCGACCTCGCCGAAGCCGCCACCCAGCCCGAATTCACCTACACCCACAGCTGGAAAGACGGCGACCTCGTCATGTGGGACAACCGCACCACCATGCACCGCGCCCGCCGCTACAACGACATCGGCGAAGTCCGCGACATGCGCCGCACCACCATCGAAGGCGTCCCCACCGTTCCGCAGCAACAGGCAGCGTAAAAGGAAGACTTGTTCTTTTTTGAAAAAAAGAACCAAAAAACTTTTGCACTTCGCTTCGCGAGAACTATCCGCAGAGGACCGGCGAAGCCAATATTTTATAGCTTCGCGCGAGTCACTGGCCAGTTTCGCACAAGCCCAATTTGACAAAAGTCTTTTTGCTTCTTTTTCTACAGAAAAAGAAGCCTTCCTTCCTACCCCCTCAACACCATCGCCGCCGCCACCAGCATCAGCCCCATCCCCGCCGCCTCCAGCAGATCCACTTGCTCCCCAAGCAGCAGCATCCCCGCCAGCACCGCGATCACCGGCGAAATGAACGCATAGCTCCCCGTCCGGCTCGCCCCCCAATCCCGCACCAGGAAGAAGTAGATCACCGTCGCCCCCAGCGACCCCGCGATCACCTGGAACAGCCAGGCCACCCACGCCTCCAGCCCCCAATTCCCGGTGACGAAATCCCGTGCCCCCGGCTCCACCGCCAGCGCCACGATCAGCAGCACCACGCCGCCGATGAAATTCGTCTGCGCCGCCAGCAGCGCCGGCGACATCATCCGCATCAGCCGCCGCGAAAACACCGAGCCCAGGCAGTACGCGAGATTGCCGATAATGATCCCCAGCGACCCCAGCATTTCCGGAACCCCCAGCCGCCCCGCGAAAGCCTTAGGCCCATACAGCAACAACAGCCCGCCCACCCCCACGCCCATCGCCGTCAGCTGCTTCGCCTTGAACGTCTCCTGCCCCATCATCACCGAAAACCACAGCAGCGCGATCGGCGTCAGCGCCGACGACAGCACCGAGGCCAGGCCGCTGCTCACATAGCGCAGCCCATACAGCATGATGAACACATTGACGGGGATAAGCAGCACCGACAGCCCGATAATCCGCAGTCGCAGACTGGGCCTGATCCCGATCGACTGCCCCTGGAAATACCGCCAGGCAAGCAGCACGATCCCCGCCGCCGTCCACCGCGCCCCGGAATATATCCCAGGCGGAACAACCGTGACGCCGATCTTCATGGCAACCCAGTTGAGCCCCCAAACCAGGCACAGGAACGCGAACAGCAGGCGCTGCCGGGTCAGCGGAGAAAGCGCCATGAAATTATCCGTGCGGAACCATCAACCCGAAGGATAACGGCCCCCGCCCCCAATGTGTCACCCGGATCGCGAATGGCTGGGTGGCATCACCCCGCCCGCGCCGCCGCGGCAAACCGCGCGATCAAGCCAGCGTCCTTCACACCCTTCGCCCGCTCGACCCCGGAGGACACATCCACCACCGGCGCATGCGTCGCCCGGATCGCCGCCCCCACATTCTCCGTCGTCAGCCCCCCCGCGAGGATCCACGGGCAAGGCGCCGTCCACCCCGCCAGCACCGACCAGTCGAACGTCGTCGCATTCCCCCCCGGCCGCGTCGCGCCCGGCGGCGGCTTGGCTTCCACCAGCAGCGCATCCGCCCCCCCGCAATCCCGCGGCAGATCCTCGGCCCCAGCGACCCCCACCGCCCGCCACACCGGCAACCCGAACCGCCCGCGCAACTCCGCCGCCCGCGCCGCCGGCGCATAGAGCTGCAAGATATCAAGCGGCAACGCCGCCAGCACCGCCGCGATCTCCTCATCGCTGGGATCGACAAACAGCCCGACGCGCAGCGGCCCCCCGACATGCCGCGCCGACAGCGCCGCCGCCTGCGCGGGCGTCACATAGCGCGGCGAAGGCGGAAAGAAGTTGAACCCGATATACTCGGTCCCAACCGCCACGACAGCATCGAAGCCGGACGCGTCGTTGAGGCCGCAGATCTTGATCGCGGTCATCGCCGCCTCAGGCGATCTCGGCCGCAATCGCCGCCGCCGCCGCGCCCGGATCGGCCGCCCCGGTGATCGGCCGCCCGACCACGAGCCAGTCCGCCCCCGCCGCCGCAGCCTCGCCCGGGGTCATCGTCCGCGCCTGATCCCCCACAGCGCTCCCCGCCGGCCGAATCCCCGGCACCACCAGCAACGCCTCAGGCCCCAGCGCCGCCCGCAAACTCTCGATCTCATGCGCGCTGCACACCAGCCCATCCGCCCCCGACTCCAGCGCCAGCCGCCCGAGCCGCAACACCTGCTGCCGCGGCCCGCCGGCCACGCCCACCGCATGCAGCGCCTCGGCATCCAGGCTGGTCAGCACCGTCACCGCCAGCAGCTTCGGCCGCGCCGCCCCCGCCGCCTCGGCGGCCGCGCGCGCCGCCTTGATCATCGCGCTCCCCCCCGCCGCATGCAGCGTCAGCAGCGCCGGCCGCAGCGGCAGGATCGCCTTCACGCCGCCGGCCACCGTGTTGGGAATGTCGTGCAGCTTGAGATCGAGAAACACCGGCCGATCGTCGATCAGCCGCACGCCCTCCGCACCGTTCGCCAGATAGTACTCCAACCCCAGCTTGAGCATCCCGCAGGACGGCGCCACCGCGGTCGCCCAGGCCCGGGCGCGCTGCGGATCGGTGGTATCGAGGGCGGCGATCAGGCCGGTCATGGAATACGCCTCAGGCAGGAGGGGGCAAAACAGGCGCCGCGGGCCGCGCCCGCAGCCGATCTTCCAGCAAAGCCGCCAACCGCTCCGCCCGCCGCGCCCGGCGCCGCAGCGCCAGCCCCGGCAGCCAGGTCATCAGCGCCCCGAACAGCAGCCCGACCGCCAGCGCCCCCAGCATCGCCAGCGACAACGGCACATCGACTCCGCCCGGCACCGGCCACAGCGACAGATGCACGGAGTCCCGGTTCGAAAGGGCAAACAGCACCGCCAGCAACAGCAGCGGTGCGGCGAGGATCAGGCGGAGCATCGGCGACCGCCCGCCTCAGGCGGACGGCTTGCCCTTGTTCACCCGCTCGCGCAGTTCCTTGCCGGCCTTGAAGAACGGCACCGACTTCTCATCGACCGGCACGGCGTCGCCGGTGCGCGGATTGCGCCCGGTGCGGGCATCGCGATGCTTCACGGTGAAGGCGCCGAAGCCGCGTAGCTCCACCCGCTCGCCGCGCGACAGCGCCGAGGTGATCTCGTTGAAGATGGTGGCGACGATCGTCTCGATGTCGCGGCTCAGCAGATGCGGATTGGCCGCCGAGAGTTCGGCGATCAGTTCTGATTTTGTCATGCGTCGTCGCCCTCGCGGCCAGCCTTACTGTCCTGTCGCAGAAGGCTGCCAGACCGCATAGGCGCCGTCAAGGCTAACTCTTTGAGAGAGAACGGTTTTCAACATATAGGTTAGCATGCCCTCAGCGCCGTCGCCGAGCAGGCGCTCGCGCAGGCCGCGCGGGCGGATGTCCTGGGTGGGCAGCTTGGCGTCGATGCCCTTCTCGGCGGCGAGCCAGGCCCGCGCCTCGGATTCCCCGCCGATCGCATCGATCAGCCCGAGCTTAAGCGCCTGCCGCCCGGTATAGGCCCGCCCGTCGGCCAGCTCGCGCACCCGCGCCGGATCCATGTGGCGGCCGGCGGCGACCATGGCGACGAACTGCTCGTACATGTCCATGACGATGTCGTGCAGCGCCTCCTTCCCGGCTTCCGAGAGTGGCTTGGCGATGCTCGGCTGGTTCTTCAGCGGGCCGGAGACGATGGTTTCGTCGGTGATCCCCAGGAACTTCAGCAGCCCGGAAATCTCCCCGGTCATCAGCAACACGCCGATCGATCCGGTCAGCGTCGATTCATGGGCAAAAATCCGCGCCGCCGGCATCGCCACCATGAACCCGGCCGAAGCCGCCGTCGCGCCCATCACGGCCACCACCGGCTTCTTCGCCGCCACCTTGGCGATGGCGTTGTGCAGCGCCTCGCCGGCCGCGACCGCGCCGCCGGGGCTGTCGATGGCGACGATCAGCGCCTTGGCGCTGTCGTCGTCGACGAGTTTCTCGATCGCCTCCACCGTGCGGCGCTGCTCGGTGATGGTGCCGGTCAGGCTCACCCGGGTGACGTGACTGCCGCCCGTCGAGACGTCGAGCGACACGATGAGGACCACGACGACCGCGATCGCGGTCGCCACGCGCCAAAAGAACAGGCGGCGCTTGAGGCGCCGCCTGTCCAGGAGCAGGTCGGTTTCGAGGGTCACGCGGACCTCGCTTTCCGATCCGTGATCAGACGTCGCCACCCTGCTGGTTGCGACGACGGATCGCGGCCCCAAGGATGTCGCCCAGCGAGGCGCCGCTGTCGGACGTGCCGAACTCGGCGATCGCCTTCTTGTCCTCTTCCATCTCCTTGCCTTTGATGGTGAGCGACAGCTTGCGGGTGGCGCGATCGACGGCGACCACCTTGGCATCGACCTTCTCGCCGATGGCGAAGCGGTCGGGGCGCTGGTCGCCCTTGTCGCGGGCCAGTTCGGCGCGGCGGATGAAGCCGGTGAGCACGTCGTCAACCTTGACCTCGATACCGTTGGACTGCACCGCGGTGACCACGCAGGTCACCACCGAGCCCTTCTGCACGCGATCGAGCACGGCGGCGGCGGGATCGTCGGCCAGCTGCTTGACGCCCAGGCTGATGCGCTCCTTCTCGACGTCGACGTCGAGCACCTTCGCCTTGATGATCTGGCCCTTCTCGAACTTCGCCATGGCGAGTTCGCCGGGCTCGTCCCAGGAGAGGTCGGACATGTGGATCATGCCGTCGAGGTCCACGCCGAGGCCGATGAACAGGCCGAATTCCGTCATGTTGCGGATTTCGCCCTCGACCACGGTGCCGATCGGATGCTCGTCGACGAACTGCTCCCACGGATTGCGCTGGACCTGCTTGAGCCCCAGCGAAATGCGGCGCTTGGAGGCGTCCACATCGAGCACCACGACGTCCACTTCCTGCGAGGTGGCCACGATCTTGCCCGGATGGACGTTCTTCTTCGTCCACGACATTTCGGACACGTGCACCAGGCCCTCGACCCCCGGCTCCAGCTCCACGAAGGCGCCGTAGTCGGTGATGTTGGTGACGCGGCCGCTGTAGCGGGCGCCCGGCGGATACTTGACGCCGACGCCGTCCCAGGGATCGGCCTCGAGCTGCTTCATGCCGAGCGAGATGCGCTGGGTGTCGGAGTTGAAGCGGATGACCTGCACCTTGACGGGCTGGCCGATCTGCAGCGCCTCGGACGGATGGTTGATCCGGCGCCAGGCGATGTCGGTGACATGCAGCAGGCCGTCGACGCCGCCGAGGTCCACGAACGCACCGTAGTCGGTGATGTTCTTGACCACGCCGTCGAGGATCATGCCTTCCTTCAGGCCCTGGATCAGCTCGCTACGCTGCTCGGCGCGCGTCTCTTCGAGCACGGCGCGGCGCGAGACCACGATGTTGCCGCGGGCGCGGTCCATCTTGAGGATCTGGAAGGGCTGCGGAACGCCCATCAGCGGCGTGACGTCGCGGACGGGGCGGATGTCGACCTGGCTGCCGGGCAGGAAGGCCACGGCGCCGCCGAGATCGACGGTGAAGCCGCCCTTGACGCGGCCATAGATCGTGCCGTTGACGCGGAGCTGCTGCTCGAACGCCTTCTCGAGCGCGGTCCAGGCCTCCTCGCGGCGGGCCTTCTCGCGCGAGAGCACGATGGTGCCGTCACGGTCCTCGTAGCGCTCGACGAAGAGCTCGATCATGTCGCCGGGCTTCACATCCGGCGTCGAGCCGGGCGGGCCGAATTCCTTGAGGGCAACGCGGCCCTCGCTCTTGAGGCCGACATCGACGATGGCGAATTCGTCGGTCAGGCGGACGACGCGGCCGGTGACGACGGAACCGTCGAAGCCGGTGTCCTTGCCGAGGGTTTCGTCCAGAAGGGACGCGAAATCTTCCTCGTACGGGCGGGCGGTGGTGGCTGAGGCCATAGGGTTGGGTATTTCCTCGGGGCGGCCGGGGCCGCCTGGGCGTGCGCGCTCGATCTTAAGCACGTCTTGCCCGCGTTCCACCGTTCGGGGACGCAGGCCGGGTTGCAATGACCGACGGGATCGCCGGCGCGCGGAAAAAACTCCCTGGACGCGCCGGAGTCAAGCGTTCTGGGCGCGGATCAGGCTCCCAGCCGGCCGCGGAGCCCCTGCAGCGCGGCGAGAGTCGTGCCGGTGGGGCGGAATTCGAGGCCGATGGCGCCCTCGTAGCCGCAGGCGTTGAGGGCCGCGACCGCCGCCGGCCAGTCGATCGTGCCGCTGCCGGGCTCGTGGCGGCCGGGGCGGTCGGCGGCGTGGACATGGGCGATGAGTGGGCCATGGCCGGGCAGGATCGCGGCCGGCAGCTCGTCCATCATGCAGGAATGGTAGATGTCGTAGATCAACCTGACCGACGGGTGGTCGACCTCCTCGATGATCGACAGGCCGTCGAGCGTGCGGTCGAGGAAGTAGCCGACATGGTCGAGGCGGGTGTTGAGCGGCTCCAGCAGCAGGGTGATCCCGCCATCGGCGGCGATCGGGGCGGCGAGGCGCAGCGCGTCGATGATGGCCTTGCGCTGGGCGGCGGCGGGGACGCCGGGGAGCTCGTCGCCGGCGAGGACGATCAGCTTGTCGGCGCCGAGGAGGCGGGCGGTGGGGATGGTCTCGCCGACGCCGCGCAGGAAGGCGCGGTGGGTGGCGGGGTCGACCAGGCGGCCGGCGGGTTCGACGGAGAAGCAGGTGAGCGGGAGGTCGGTCTCCTCCAGCGCGATCGCGATGGCGTCGATGTCCTTGTCGCGCCAGCGCCAGAACTCGACGGCGTCGAGGCCCGCTTCCTTGGCGGCGTGGATGCGGGCGGGAAAATCGGGCAGCTCGGTGAAGAGCATTTCGATGCAGCCGGAGAGGCGCATGGGGGTGTCCTTGGTCACGCCCGGCGGGCGGCGATGAGGGTCAGCGCGGCGGCGAAGGCGGCGTCGGCGTCGAGGGTGGTGGTGTCGAGCAGGAGGGCGTCGTCGGCGGGCTTCATGGGGGCGGCGTCGCGGCCGGCGTCGCGGGCGTCGCGGGCCTGCATGTCGGCGGTGACGGCGTCCAGGGTGATGCCGGGATCACGCTGGCGGACTTCGAGCCAGCGGCGGTTCGCGCGGGCTTCGGGGCTCGCGGTGACGTAGAGTTTTACCGGGGCATCCGGAAAAATGACGGTGCCGATGTCGCGGCCGTCGAGCACGGCGCCGGCCTGGCGGCCGAAGTTGCGCTGGAAGTCGACGAGGGCGGTGCGGACGCCGGGATGGGCGGCGACGTTGCTGGCGGCGTCGTCGGCGGGGGGGCCGCGGAGGTCGGTGCGGGCGAGGTCTTCGGGCTGGAGGGCGCGGGCGGCGGCTTCGGCGGCGGCGGGGTCGCGGGGATCGGCGGCGGCGTCGAGCACGCGGCGGCCGACGGCGCGGTAGAGCAGGCCGGTGTCGAGGTAGGGCAGGCCGAAATGGGCGGCCAGGCGGCGGGCCAGGGTGCCCTTGCCGGCGGCGGCGGGGCCGTCGACGGCGATGATCAGGGGGGTCATGACTCCGTGATGGCGGCGGTGGCTCCGTTGCCGATCAGGCCGTTCATCAGGCCGACGAAGCCCGGGAAGCTGGTGTCGATGAAGCTGCCGTCGTCGACGCCGACCGGGGTTTTGGCGGCGAGGCCGAGGACGAGGGCGCTCATGGCGAGGCGGTGGTCCATGTGGGTCTCGACCACGGCGCCGCCGGCGGGGGCGCGGCCGGTGCCGTGGACGATGAGGTCGTCGCCGATGATCTCGACCTTCACGCCATTAGCCGAGAGCAGGGCGGCGGTGGCGGTCAGGCGGTCGCTCTCCTTCACGCGGAGCTCCTTGAGGCCGAGCATGCGGGTGGTGCCCTCGGCGAAGGCGGCGGCGACGGCGAGGACGGGGTATTCGTCGATCATGCTCGGCGCGCGGTCCCAGGGCACTTCGACGGCGCGCAGCGGGCCGTGGCTGACGACGAGGTCGCCCACCGGCTCGCCGCCCTCGGTGCGGGCGTTTTCAACGACCAGGCTGGCGCCCATTTCACGGAGCGTGGTGAACAGGCCGCAACGCAGGGGATTCAGGCCGAGGCCCTGGATGCGGACGCGGGAGCCGGGGACCAACAAGGCGCCGACGACGGCGAAGGCGGCCGAGGAGGGGTCGCCGGGGACGACGACATCCGCGGCACGGAGTTCGGGCTGGCCGACGAGGGAGATGATGCGGCTGGCGCCCTGGTGTTCGACGGAGACCTCGGCGCCAAAATGGCGGAGCATGTTTTCGCTGTGGTCGCGCGTCGCCTCGGGCTCCTCGACGCGGGTGATGCCGCGGGCGTTGAGGCCGCAGAGGAGAACCGCCGATTTCACCTGGGCGGAGGGGACCGGCACCCGGTAGTCGAGCGGCATGGCGTCGGCGGCACCCTGGATGGCCAGGGGCAGTCGGCCGCCCTCGCGGGTGAGGAATTTCGCGCCGCAGGCGGCCAGCGGGTCGGTGACGCGCTTCATCGGGCGGCGGCGGAGGCTGGCGTCGCCGGTCATGACCGAGAAGAAGGGGTGGCTGGCGAGAATGCCGGCGAGCAGGCGGGCGGCGGTGCCGGAATTGCCCATGTCCAGCACGTCCGCGGGCTCGACCAGGCCGCCGACGCCGCGGCCGGAGACGCGCCAGGTGCCGGGACCGTCCTGCACGACCTCGGCGCCCAAGGCGCGCATGGCAGCGGCCGTGCGCAGGACGTCCTCGCCCTCGAGCAACCCTGTGATGCGGGTTTCGCCGACGGCGAGCGCGCCGAACATCAGGGCGCGGTGGCTGATCGACTTGTCGCCGGGCACGGTGAGGGTGCCGGCGAGCGGCGCGGACGGGCGGGCGGAACGCAGCGGTTTCAACGTGTGCATGATGGCGGGCGCTTAGCACGGCACGGGGCGGACGTCATGCCGGCCGCCGGCGGCGCAGGTCAGAAATTCTTGCGCGATCCACACATGGTATTTGACACGGCGTGTGCGCAATGGCATGGGGCCGGCCCTTCGGCTACCCCTCGCGAGGCAATTCATGGCGAAGCCCGAACTCGGCACCAAACGCGTCTGTGTCTCTTGCAGCGCGAAGTTCTTCGATCTGACGAAACAACCGGCCGTGTGCCCCAAATGTGGCACCGAACAGCCGGCCGAACAGCCCCGCCTGAAGCGGTCGCCCGGTAACGTGGCGGACGAGAAACGTCGCGCGAAGGCCGCTGTGGCCCCGGGCCTCGAGGATACGGACGTGGAGGTCGAGGTCGTGGACGATGACGACGCCGACGAGGACGTGCTCGAGGATACCTCGGACCTCGAAGACGACGCCGAAGGCATCGCCGTCGAAGTCGAGCCGGAAGCGGGCGAGGAAGAGCGCTAACCCAGACGTTTCGCTTCGCGAAACGGCGACGAAAGCGACAGCGGTTTGGCTTCAAACCGCGATAGCGCTCTGCTCATCAACCGCGTTTCCCATCGGAAGGAAGGCCTTCTTTTTCTGAAGAAAAAGAAGCAAAAAGACTTTTGTTATAGGGGATTAGCGCGAATTAGATTCGTTATCGTAACAATAACGACGCACGTAGGCGCGCAGGCTAACCCCAAAATTTCGAAACCTTGCTTCTGACAATGCGCCACGGCCGGGAACTGGTGGTCGGATACGGGGGAAGATAGGGCGTGCGCAGGCGCAGCTTTCGCGGGGTCGCACGCGGTCTCTTCGGTCTTAGAGGGCGGACGTACGGGGGTTTGTCCGATTGCAGGGGTTTGGGCGGGGTGATGCCCAATAGGTGGCACAGCGGACGCAGGGTGCGGCCGAGGGATTTGATGGCCTCCGGCGGGGCTTCGGCGAACAGGGCCTGGGTCTCGGCGGTGTTGAGGAGATGGTCGAGCTGGCTCGCATAGGCGGCGGAGCGCCAGCCGAACTTGCGGATGATCCACATGCGGCCGCGGGGGATGGGGTGCAGCTTGCGGCGTTGGATTTCGTGGTCGGGGAAATTCGGTTTGGTACGAGTTGTGGCTGTGGATACGCGCGGGGCACGGGGACGCCATTCGCCGTTGGCCAGGCGCTGCATCAGGCGGAGGACGCGGTTGCGGGCGCGATTGAGGCGTTCGTGGAGGGGGTGGGAGACGTGGCCGTAGGTGAGGAGGTTGGCGGCGAGGAAGGCGAGGAGGGGGCCGACGACGCGCGCGAAGGCGTCGGCGAAGGCCGATGCCTGAGGGAGCGCTGCGGGGTGTGTCGGCGGGTGGGACATAGGGCCTTTAGGGTAATTGATAGGTGTAATATATCACTGACATTAGTTAGTTATGCAAGGGGTATTTTGGGGGGTGCTTTTTTGCCGTTGAGGGGAGCGGCTGGGGAGAGGGACAGAGGCGGGTTGCACCCGCCCTACGATTCTTTTGGTAAAAGAATGGCTTGCTGGATTTATGCGCCGCTTCGCGTCCGGGCGGCTCGTCTCAATCGCGGTTTTGGTTGGGGGGAGGTGGCGTCGAGGAGGGCGTGGATGGTGGCGATGGTTTCGGGGGGGAGGCGGCGGATGGTGTGGGCGAGGCGGTTGGCGAGGGCGGTTTGTTCGGGGGTGAGGCCGGCGGTGTCGACGGTGACGCGGGGGTGGGAGAGGCGGGCGAGTTCGGCGAGGTCCTCGGCCTGGTCCCAGATGAGGCCGAAGACGTCGCAGACCTGGTGGACGAGGCCGGGGCTGGGAGCGCCGCGGCGGCCGTGCTCGAGGGCGGAGAGATAGGCGGCGGAGACCTGCAGGCGCTCGGCGCAGTCCTTCTGGCTCATGCCACGCTCGGCACGCAGCGCGCGGAGGCGGGCGCCGAAGGGGGTCATCCGCGCGGGTCAGACAGGCAAGGAGAAGGGGTTCTTTTTTGAAAAAAAGAACCAAAAAACTTTTGCACGCTGGTGCTTCGCACCTTGGTTCGACCGCTCAGTATCATTGGAAAAAAGTCTTTTTGCTTCTTTTTCTCCAGAAAAAGAAGGCCTTCCCTTGATATCCGACGCCCACTGCTGGGGGTCATTTTGGGCGTCTCAACAACAATCTGACGGAGCCGGTGTTGGCGGCGTGGGGGTGGGTGGCGGCGAGGACGAGGGGGCGGAGGGCGGGGAGGTTGAGCCAGACGGGGAATTCGCGGCGGAGCACGCCGCCGCCTTCGCCGGAGCCGCGGCCGGTGATGACTTCGACGCAGCGGAGGCGGTCGGCGTGGGCGGCGTGGAGGAAGGCGTGGAGGGTGTGGAAGGCGCGTTCGGCGGTGCGGCCGTGGAGGTCGAGCGTGCGTTGGGGGGTGAGTTTGCCGGAGCGGAAGCGGTTCCAGCTGGAGTTGTCGAGGCCGCCGGGGTGGTCGCCGACGGAGATGCTGGGCGAGGGCGCGCGGGTGGGGCGGGGTGCGACGGGGTGGGCGGGGCGGCGGATGGGTTCGGGCAGCGGGACGGGGGGCAGGTCCGGCAGGGCGCGGCCGGGGAGTGCCTTGATGGTGCGGGCGTAGGCGGCCCATTCGGCGCGGTCGGTCTCGGTCAGGCGTTCGCGGCCCAGACGCTTCGCGGGTCGCTGCATGGGGTTAGCCGAGGGCGTTGGGGTCGTCGTCGACCAGCAGGACGTGGAGGCGGCGGGGGCCGTGGGCGCCGAGTTCGAGGGTGGATTCGATGTCGGCGGAGCGGGAGGGGCCGGTGACCAGCATGACGTTGCGGGGCATGAAGCCGCCGGAGGGGAGGTCGTGGTTTTCGGCGCGCAGCAGGTCCCACGCCTCTTCATACGCGCCGACGATGCGGCTGGCGCGGAGGAGGACCATGAAGGTGTCGCTCAGCAGGTTCAGCGTGGTGGGGCGCTCGGGAGCGGCGGGGAGCATGAGGGTGCCGGTTTCGGCGACGGCGGCGTAGCCGTGCTGGAGGCTGACGAGGTCGGTGGCCTGGGCGCGGCCGACGCGCATCATGAGCATGGGGCGTTCGTGCCAGGGGATGCCCTGGAGCTCGGGGTGGGGCGCCATGGCGAAGTCGGTGGGCAGGTTCTGGGCGGCGAGGTAGTCGGCGACGGCGGCGGGAACCTGCGAGAGGTCAGGGACGCGGGCGACGGAGCCGAATTCCTTTTCGATGTTGCGGATGAACAACGCGATCTGCTCGGGGCGGCTGACGCGGCTGCGGGCGGGGATGAGGTGGCGCGGGTGGCCGGCGAGGCGGGCGCGGAGCGCCATGGCCTGGTCCTCGGGCAGGGGCCCGCGCTTGAGGCCGCGGCGGATGGCGCCGAGGATGGCGTCCTTGCTCATAGCGTGCCCTCCCGCTGGGCGCGGGCGTAGCGGGCGAAGAAGGTTTCGCCTTCGGGGGCGGGGAGGTCGCGGCCCGCGGTCCAGCCGTCGGCGAAGGGGAGGCTGGTAAACTTGCCCTTCTTGCGGCCGAGCTTGCCGAGGACCCAGGCACCGAGGCGCGTCGCGAAACGGTAGGCTGCGGGGCGGCGGGCGAACCAGGCCCAGATTCCCATGCCGGTGCGGGTGCCCTGGGGGGAGAGGTGGCGTTCGAACTCGCGTTCGCGCCAGTGGCGCATGAGTTTGGGCAGGGGGATTTTCACCGGGCAGACGCTTTCGCATTTGCCGCAGAAGGTGGAGGCGTTGGGCAGGTGGCCGGCCTGGTCGACGCCGACGAGGGAGGGGGTGAGGACGCTGCCCATGGGGCCCGGATAGACCCAGCCGTAGGAGTGTCCGCCGACGGTGAAATAGACCGGGCAGTGGTTCATGCAGGCGGCGCAGCGGATGCAGCGCAGCATGTCCTGGAACTCGGTGCCGACCATGCCGGAGCGGCCGTTGTCGATGAGGACGACGTGGTACTCTCCCGGCCCATCCCAATCGCCGGGCCTACGGGCTCCGGTCGAGAAGGTGGTGTACACCGAAAAATCCTGGCCGGTGGCGGAGCGGGCGAGGAGGCGCAGGAGCGAGGTGGCGTCCTCCAGCGTGGGGACGACTTTTTCGATGCTGGCCAGCGCGATGTGAACGCGCGGCAGGGTCTGCGTGAGGTCGCCGTTGCCCTCGTTGGTGACGATGACGGAGGAGCCGGTTTCGGCGATGAGGAAGTTGGCGCCGGTGATGCCGACGTCGGCGGCGAGGAATTTTTCGCGCAGGCGCGTGCGGGCCTCGGTGAGGATGTCGCGGCGCTCGTTGAAGACGCGGTCCTCTGGCAGGTCCGTGTGGACCTTGCGGAAGCTTTCTTCCCAGTCGTCGCGGTTGAGGTGGAAGGCGGGCGCGATGATATGGCTGGGGGGTTCGTTGCGGATCTGCAGGATGTATTCGCCAAGGTCGGTCTCGACGGGGGTGATGCCGTGCTGCTCGAGGTGGGCGTTGATGCCGAGCTCCTCGGAGATCATCGACTTGCCCTTGGTGACGGTGCGGGCGTTGGCGCGCTGGCAGATGGCGAGGACGGCGGCGCGGGCTTCGTCGGCGGTGCTGCACCAGTGGACGGTGCCGCCGGCGCGCTCGACGTTGGCGGCGTAGGTTTCGAGGTAGAAATCAAGGTTGGCCAGCGTGTGGTTCTTGATGTCGCGGCCGATGTCGCGGAGCTGTTCGAATTCGGGGAGGTTGGCGACGGCCGCGGCGCGGCGGGAGGGGAAGGCCAGGCGCGTGTCGGACAGGGCCTTCTGCAGGCGGGTGTCGGCGAGCGCGTGGGTGACGTTGGATTTGAAGTTGGGGGAGTTGACGTGCATGGCTCAGGCCTTCCCTTCGCCGATCGGGGGGACGGTGTCGGTCATGCCGGCGAGGACTTCGGCGATGTGGCGGACCTTCACCTTGCTGCCCTCGCGCTGCAGGCGGCCGGCCATGTTGAGGAGGCAGCCGAGGTCGCCGGCGAGAAGGGTGTCGGCGCCGGTGGCGGCGATGTCGCGGGTTTTGTCGGTGACCATGCGGACGGAGATGTCGGGGTATTTGACGCAGAAGGTGCCGCCGAAGCCGCAGCAGACTTCGGGCTCGGCCATCTCGGTGACGGTGAGGCCGGCGACGGAGGCGAGGAGGGCGCGGGGCTGGGCCTTGATGCCGAGCTCACGCAGGCCGGAGCAGCTGTCGTGGTAGGTGGCGGTGCCGGCGTAGGCGGCGTCCGTGGTGGTGACGCCCATGATGTCGGTGAGGAAGCTGACGAGCTCGTGGGTGCGCTGGGCGAGGGCGTCGGCACGGGCGCGGGTGTTGGGGTCGTCGTCGAAAAGGTGGGCCATGTGGCCGCTCAACATGCCGCCGCAGGAGCCGGAGGGGACGACGACGTAATCGTAGCCGCCGAAGGCATCGAGGATGCCGCGGGCCAGGTCGCGGGCGGTGGCGCGGTCGCCGCTGTTGTAGGCGGGCTGGCCGCAGCAGGTCTGCGCGCGGGGGACCTCGACGGTGCAGCCGGCACGCTCGAGCAGCTTGATGGCGGCGAAACCGACGGTCGGCCGGTGGAGGTCCACCAGGCAGGTGACGAAGAGGGCGACGCGGGATTTGCGGGCGGGCTGGGTCATGGTGCGGTGCATTATAGGGAGCGTTGCGGCGGCGGACAGGGGGAAGTGTTGGGGGAGGAAGTAAGGCTCCGCCGGCTCAGGGCCACGGGCCCTGAGAACCCGTGGACTCTCTTGGCTGGGGCGATGGCCTTCAGTTGGGATCCCACGATCTCGGGGGTGGGGACTGGCGAAGCCCATCAATCGAGTGCGGCTGCTCGATGGTCTGTGCGGCCGCGGGGTTTGAATGCCTGCGGCGCGAAGGAAGGGGTTTGCAGCTGAAAGGACGATGATCCAGCCGCTCAAACGAGTTGGGTTCTCAGGGCCTAGGCCCTGAGCCGGCGGAGCCTTGCTTGCTGCGCAGGAGGTTGGCCGTGCGGCGGAGGGTGGATCGGGCGGCGGCGGCGTCGAGGGCGAGGTGGAGGAGGGTTGGGAGGTCTTGGGGGTAGCGGAGGAGGGAGGCGAGGATGCGGGTGAGGCCGATGGCTCCGTGGGCGTCGAGCGCGATGAGGGCGGTGTGGGGGAGGGTTCGGGTGGCGGGGTCGCAGATGGCGCGGAGGACGGCGAAGGGGATGCTGTGGCGGGTGGCGACGCGGGCGGCGGCGCCGCTTTCGAGGTCGACGGCGGCGGCGTGGCTGGTGGCGTGGAGGGCGGCCTTGGCGGCGGCGGTGGCGATGATGGCGGGGGTGGCGGCGAGGACGGTGGCGTTGGGGGGGGCGATGTGGGCGGTCAGGGTGGGAGAGGTTGGGTAGAGGTTTCCGGCTGCCCAGACGGCGCGGGGGATCACGAGGGTTCCGGGGCGCAGGGTGGGGTCGAGGCCGCCGGCGAGGCCGAAGCTGATGAGGGCGCGGGCGCCGTCGGCGACCAGGCTTTCGGCGGCGCGTTCGGCGCCTTCGGGGGTTCCGCCGCCGATGGCGATGGGGCCGCAGCCACGGAGGAAGCGGGCTTCGGCGGGTAGGCCAACGACAAAGCCCGCCGTGATGATGGCGGGCGTGGACACGGGAGGGGTATTCATACGGGTAGTCTAGCGGTCCGGCCGCGAGGCGTCACAACCGCGGTGGGTGCGGTGTCACCGGACGCGCGGCGCACGGACGGGGCTCGTGGATCGAGCCCCGTCGCGGTCGTCGTGGATCAGCCGGCGGCGCGGCGCGAGCCGCCTTCGGCCTTCTTGGTCACCGTCGCGGCTTCGCCCATGATCCCGCGGAGGTCACGCAGGAAGGCGGTGCCTTTCAGGGTGCGCTGGACGAGCACGCTGCGGCGATCGGCCGGGTCCACCTTGCGACGGGCGAGGTCGAGTTCACCGAGGCGATCGAGCGCGCGGGTGATGGCGGGCTTGGAGACGTTCAGCGTCGCGGCGAGGCCGCGGACGGTGTGGGCGCCGTCCTGCAGGTAGCAGGTGAGGAACACGCCGAGTTGGCGGGCTGACAGGTCCGGGCCGTCGCGGCGCACGAGGGCGACGATCGTCTCCCGCAGAATGCCGACGAGTTGGTCCGCCGTGGGGCTAGCAGCCATTGGTCTATCCTTTCGCAGTGTGTTTGGTCTGTTCGGTCGTGGTTAATGAACGAATTGTCGCAGGCGATGAAAATTTGAAAACAAACGTCGCACGCGCAACGGGGCCGACACGTGATACGCCGTTCGCCATCGCGTTGGTCATCTATCTATCACAAGTTTCGGCACTGAAGCTATCACGAAAGCATGAAGGTCTGTTATTATTTGTTAATAAATTACTGAATCCGGCGGCTAAATCTTATCAGCCTGGTGCAAAACGGCCACGAATGGCGGCGGCCATGGCGCGCATGCCGGTCGCCTCACCGCCTTCGGGTCGGCCAGGCCGGCCCGAATCGTTCCAGGCATAGATGTCGAAATGGGCCCAGTTGGTCCCGGCAGCAATGAAACGACGCATGAACAGGGCAGCAACGACCGCACCGGCGCCGGACTTCGAGGAGACGTTATTGACGTCGGCGACGGGGCTGTCGAGCCAGTTGTCATAGCCGTCCCAGAGCGGCAGGCGCCACAGCGGATCGTGGACAGCGGTGCCGGCGGCGAGAAAGTCGGCAGCCCAGTCTTCGTCGTTCGCGAACAGCACAGGCAGATCAGGGCCAACGGCGACGCGGGCGGCGCCAGTCAAAGTGGCGGCGTCGACAAGCAGAGCGGGCGCTTCGTCAGACGCCTCGGCGAGGAGATCGCACAAGACGAGACGGCCTTCAGCGTCGGTATTGCCGACCTCGACGGTGAGGCCCCGGCGCGTGCGGATGACGTCGAGCGGGCGCATCGCGCTGCCGGAGACGCTGTTCTCGACACAGCCGATGCGAACCGCGAGGCGGATCGGCAGGTCGGCTTCCATCAGGATGCGCGCGAGGCCGAGGATATTCGCGGCCCCGCCCATATCCTTCTTCATGCGCAGCATGCCGCCGGAAGGCTTCAGATCATACCCGCCGGAATCGAAACAAACGCCCTTGCCACACAATGACACAAGCGGGCTCGCCTCCGTCGCGGCACTGCCGCGCCAGCGCAGGACGGCAACGACCGGCTTGCGATCCGAGCCGCGCCCGACTGCGGATACCGTAGGGTACGCGCTGTCGAGCGTGTCGCCACTGACGCGCGACGTGATGGCTCCGTAACGTCGGCCGAGCTCGATTGCGGCATCGGCGAGCTCGACCGGGCCGAGCTCGTTCGCAGGGGTGTTGATGAGGTCGCGCACCATCCAGGTCGCCTCGGCCTGCGCGAGCGCGTCGCGCTGCCCATCAACGACGAGACGGGCAGGCGGCCGGCGCGGGGCCTTGAAGCGGGTGAAGCCATAGGCGCCAAGGCAGAATCCGAGGGTCGCCGCACCCATGTCGAAATCGCCGGGCTCGATCCGCCAGCTGCCGCGCGGCAGGCGGAAGGCCAGCACGCCAAAGGGATGTGGCGAACGGTCCTGTCCGAGTCCCAGCACGGCGCATTCCACACCGCTCTCGCCGGGAAGAAGCACCAACTGCCCGCTGCGCGCCTTAAACGCGGCCTCACGCAGGTAGGCCGCCTGCGCGCCAGACAACGACGACAGGAAGGCGTCCAGGCCGGCTGGACGGATCGCGCAGATCGCACGGGCCGGTGTGCCGACGGGGTCGATAGGCAGGGACTGCTCGATCATCGGACGCTCACCTTGCTATGGCGCACATCGTGTGCGGAACGGGTTGCCCGATGACATAGTTGCCAAACAATGACAAGCCGCGAACACCGCAGAGCCGGCCGGGGAGAATTCCCTGGCCGGCTTCTGCGCCGGGGAGGTCAGGCTAGCCCACCGCGCCGGCGAGCGCCTGCTCGATGCCGCGCGCGAAGGCCGCCGGATCCTTCGGTAGGTCACCATCCTGCACGCGCGCGAGTTCGAGCAGCAGGTTCGCGGTCGCGCCAATGTCGGCGCCGGCGGATACCTTGCCGGCCAGCGATGCGATCAGGGTATGCCGCGGGTTTATTTCGAACACCGGCGGCAGCGCGAAATTCATCCGCCCGGCGCGGCGCAGCAGACGCTGCATTTGCAGGTCGGGCCCCTCGCCGGACGGCGCGAGGACGACCGCGCTGTCGACCAGGCGATCGGTCGGGCGGACGTCGCTCACCGCTTCGCCAAAGACGCTCTTTAGCGCGGCGACCAAGGCCTCGGTATCGACAGCATCACCCTGGGGTTCGCCGCCTTCGATTTTCGCGAGGTCGGCGGCGCTTTGAGCGACGGCGCGCAGCGGCTTGTCCTCGTAGCTCTCGAGGCGTTCGGGCCAGAAGGCATCAATGGAATCCTCGAGCAGCAACACCTCGACGCCGCGCGCGCGGAAGCCTTCGAGCTGGGCCGAGCCGGCCAGCGCGTCGGCGCTGTCGCCAGTGAGGAAATAGATCGCTTCCTGGCCGGGCTTCATCCGTTCGACATACTCGGCGAGCGAGACCAGGCCGTCGCCGTTGGTCGAGCGGAAGCGCAACAGGCCGGCGATGTCCTTGCGGTGGTCGGCATCCTCCCACACGCCCTCCTTCAGGATCGGGCCGAAGTTCTTCCAGAATTTGGCGTAGTCTTCCGGTTCCTTTGCCTTGTTTTTAAGCTCGGTGATCACGCGATTGGTCACGGCCTTGCGGATGCGGGCCAGGACTGGCGTGGATTGCAGCATTTCGCGCGAAACGTTGAGCGGCAGGTCCTCGGTATCGACCACGCCCTGCACAAAACGCAGCCAGGGCGGCAGCAACTCGGCCGCGTCAGTAATGAACATGCGGCGGACATGCAGCCGCACTTTCGAGACACGCTCCTCCTCGACGGCCTGGAACGGCTTCATGCCCGGCACGAACAGCAATGCATGGAACTCGATATTCCCTTCGGCGCGCCAGTGGAGCGTGGCCCAGGGGGTGTCGAAGAAATGACCGGTGTGGCGATAGAAGCCGTTGTAGTCGTCCTCGCTGACCTCGCTCTTGGACTTCCGCCACAGAGCGGTGCCCTCGTTGGCGGCCTGGTCCTTGCCGTCATGCGCGACCGTGATCGGCAGCGTCACATGGTCGGCCCATTTGCGGATGATGGTTTCGAGACGCGACGGTTCCAGATACTCATCGGCATCTGACTTCATGTGCAGCACGATGTCGGTGCCGGCGGTCTCGCGGGTCGCCGGCGCGATGGTGTAGGCGCCGCGGCCGTCGGAGGCCCAGGACCAGGCCTCCTCGCCGCCGGCCTTGCGGCTGGTGACCTCGACGCGGTCGGCGACCATGAAAGAAGAGTAGAAGCCCACGCCGAACTGGCCGATCAGGCTCGGCCGATCCTCGGGCTTGGCGCTCGCCAAGGTCTCGCCGAAGGCACGGGTGCCGGAACGCGCGATGGTGCCGAGATTGGAAATCATCTCCTCGCGGGTCATGCCGATGCCGTCGTCGGATATCGTGATCTGGCGCGCGGCCTTGTCCGGCACGATGCGGACCTTGGCGCCCTCAGGCGGCGCAAGCGTCGGATGCGTCAGGCTCTCGAAACGACGGCGATCGGTGGCGTCGGCGGCGTTAGCGACGAGCTCGCGGAGGAAAATCTCGCGCTCCGAATAGAGCGAATGGACGACGAGATCGAGCAGCCGCCCTACCTCGGCGCCAAAATCATGGGTCTCGACGGTCGTATCGTTCATCTGCATTGACTCTGTTGGTTGCGGGTGCGGCGGCGATATGCGTCGCCATTCCGGGGATTTCAACTCATGTGGGGACGCACGGCGGGAATTGCCGCCTTTTTTGGGGGGCGGGATAAGGAAGGCTCCGCCGGCTCAGGGCCTGGAGGCCCTGAGAACCCCATCCACTTACGCGGCTGGATTACTGGCCTTCGGTCGCAATCCCACGATCGCGGGGCGGGGAGTGGCGAAGCCTGTCAATCGAGTGCGACTGCACGATGGTCCGTGCGGTCGCGGGGTCGATTGCCTGCGGCGCTAAGGAAGGCGTTTGCAGCTGAAGAACGAGCGCCCAGCCGCGTGAGTCCACGGGTTCTCAGGGCCCGTGGCCCTGAGCCGGCGGAGCCTTTACTATCCTGTGAATCCTCCTGTTTCCCCTTGCATTTTGCACCGCAACATCGAACCATTCCCGTATGAACGGATTCGCTCAGCCGACGCGTTCCACTCCGATGCTTGGGCATCGTGTGAAGGCAGTTCTCGGGCCGACAAATACGGGCAAGACGCATCTGGCGATCGAGCGGTTGCTGGCGCATTCGTCGGGGATCATCGGGTTTCCGCTGCGGCTGTTGGCGCGCGAGAATTATGATCGGATGGTGGCCAAGAAGGGGGCGCGGAATGTCGCGCTGATCACGGGCGAGGAAAAGATCATCCCGCCCGGGGCGCGGTGGTTCTCGTGCACGGTGGAGGCGATGCCGTTGGATCGGCATGCCGAGTTTGTGGCGGTGGATGAGATCCAGCTGTGTGCGGATCCGGACCGCGGGCACATCTTCACCGATCGGCTGCTGCATGCGCGTGGCCTGGTGGAGACGATGTTTCTGGGGGCGGAGACGATCCGGCCGTTGCTGCAGTATCTGGTGCCGGATGTGATCGTGGAGACGCGGCCGCGGCTGTCGCAGATCACCCATGCGGGGCCGGCGAAGCTGTCGCGGTTGCCGCCGCGGACGGCGGTGGTGGCGTTCAGTGCGGCGGAGGTTTACGCGATCGCGGAGATGATCCGCCGGCGGCGGGGCGGTTGTGCGGTGGTGATGGGGCGGCTCAGTCCGCGGACGCGCAATGCGCAGGTGGCGCTGTATCAGGACAAGGAGGTCGATTTCCTGGTCGCGACGGATGCGATCGGCATGGGCCTGAATATGGATGTGGACCATGTGGCGTTTGCCGGGCTGTCCAAATTCGACGGGCATCGGCCGCGGCGGTTGTTGCCGCCGGAGGTGGCGCAGATCGCCGGGCGGGCGGGGCGCGGGATGCGGGATGGGACGTTCGGCACGACGGCGGAGTGTCCGCCGCTGGATGACGATATCGCGCTGGCGGTGGAGGAGCATCGGTTCGAGCCGCTGACGCAGCTGTGCTGGCGGAATTCGGAGCTGGATTTTTCGGGCATCGACAATCTGCTGGCGTCGCTGAACACGCCGCCGCCGCGGGCGGGCCTGGTGCGGGGGAACGAGGCGACGGATGTGGAGACGCTGGATACCCTGGCGCGCGATCCGGAGATCCGGGCGCTGGCGCGGGGGCGGCGGCGGCTGGCGTTGTTGTGGGATGCCTGCCAGATCCCGGATTTCCGTAAGATCACCGATGACAGTCATGTGCGGCTGTGTGCGCGGATTTTCGGGCACATCGCCAATGAGGGGCGGCTGCCGGCGGACTGGATCGCCGGGCAGATCGCGGCGTTGAACCGGGCGGATGGGGATATCGACACGCTGATGCAGCGGCTGTCGGGCGTGCGGGTGTGGACCTATATCGCGGCCAGGACCGACTGGCTGCCGGATGCGTTGCACTGGCAGGGGCGGGCGCGGGAGGTCGAGGACCTGCTGTCGGATGCGCTGCATGAGCGGCTGACGGCGCGGTTTGTCGATCGGCGGGCGGCGCATCTGATGCGGCGGCTGGATGCGGGAGCGGCGGAGGCGTTGCTGTCGGCGGTGACCAGGCGCGGCGAGGTGATCGTCGAGGGGCATGCGGTCGGGCATATCGAGGGGTTCTCGTTCATTCCTGATCCGATGACGGAGGGGGATGCGCGCAAGCTGGTGTTGCGGGCGGCGCGGCGGGCGTTGCGCGATGAGATGCCGCGGCGGGTGGGGCGGCTGGAGACGGCGGAGGATGCGGCGTTCGCGCTGCTGGCGGCGCCGGCGGGTGGGTTGGCGGTGAGCTGGGAGGGGGCGTTGATCGCGCGGCTGCGGCCGGGGGCGACGGCGCTGCGGCCGCTGGTGGAGCCGAAGGAGAGCGAGCATCTCGACGGGGCGCAGCGGGAGCGGATCCGGGCGCGGTTGCAGAAGTTCGTGGATGCCACGGTGCGGGCGCGGTTGGCGCCATTGTTTGCCGCGCTGGCGGCGCCGGACCCGACGCTGCGGGGGCTGTTGCATCGGCTGGGGGATGGGTTGGGCGTGGTGCCGGAGGCGGAGCCGGTGGTGGCGGCGCCGGAGCGGGCCAGGCTGAAGGCGCTCGGCGTGCGGGCGGGGCGGCATGCGCTGTTCATGGCGGCGATGCTGAAGCCGGGGGCGAATGGGTTGCGGGCGCAGCTGTGGGGGCTGCGGCATGGGATCGTGCCGCCGGCGTTGCCGCCGCCCTCGGTGGTGTCGCTGCCGGCGCAGCCGGAGTGGCCGGCGGGGTTTGCCGCGGCGATGGGGTGGCTCGATGTCGGGCCGGCGCTGCTGCGGCTCGATATCGCGGAGAAGCTTGGGCAGGAGCTGGCCTGGGCGGGTCGGGATCGGCCGGTGCCGGTGCCGGACGGGTTGCCGGGGCGGCTGGGGCTGAAGCCGGAGATGTTGCCGGCGGTGTTGCGGCGGCTGGGGTTCCGGCTGTTTCCGGCGGCGCCGCTGGCGGAGGGGCAGTTCGGACCGCCGGCGCCGCCGATGCTTTTTCCCCTCCGGCGCAAGGCGGAAGTCGCGGCAGAGGCGCCCGCCGTTGTCCGCGAGGGGCCGTTCGCGGCGCTCGCACTGCTGCGCCGACCCTAGGTTCTCTTATGAGTGGGGAGGACCGGGAGTGGCAGCGGCTCGACAAGTACCTCTGGTGCGCCAGGTTCATGCGCCAGCGGACGGATTGCGCCAGGCTCGCGGCCGGGGGGCTGCTGCGGATCAACCGGCAGCCGACCGACAAGCCGCATGCCAAGGTGCGCGTGGGCGACGTAATCACGCTGGCGCTGCCGGGCAATGGCGGCTTGGTGCGGGTGATCGAGGTGCTGGCCTTGGCGGTCCGGCGGGGGCCCGCGGCGGAGGCGCAGGGGCTCTATCGGATCATTCCCGAGGCCTCGGCCCCGCAACGCAATGCCGCAGTGCAACAGGCCCCTTGCGGCGAGGCCTGAACAGCGGCATATCGCCGCCGTCATAGCCACCTGGAGTGTACGCAATGACCTACGTGGTCACCGAAGGCTGCATCAAGTGCAAGTATATGGACTGCGTCGAGGTCTGCCCGGTGGACTGTTTCTACGTGGGTGAGAACATGCTCGTCATCCACCCCGACGAGTGCATCGACTGCGGCGTCTGCGAGCCGGAGTGCCCGGCCGAGGCGATCATCCCGGACAGCGACGACAAGGCGGCCCCCTGGGTCGAGCAGAACCGGCAGTATGCCGTGCTGTGGCCAAACATCACCCGCAAGGGCGAGGCCCCGGCCGACGCCGACGAGTGGAAGGGCAAGCCGGGCAAGGAGAAGCTGTTCTCCCCCGAACCCGGCACGCCCTGACGCCACCGCTGGACACTCCTGGCGCGCCTGCCATGCGCCTGGCCGGCGGATCAACGCTCCGTTGACGCGCCATAGCGGCTGACTCCCGGCTGTTTTTGTGTTACAGTCTCAGGACTGGCGCGTGATGCGATCAGAATTGACCGCGCGTGCCGTTGATCCGTCTGTAACTGTCCGCGCTCTACTGTGCGGCCGCCGGGACCGTCCCGGAGCCGCGCTGTTGGCTGTGGCGCCCTTGAACTGTCGACGCACGAGGTTTGGCATGAAGGCTTCCGCTCCGTCAGCATCCACCGGTTCCTCCCGCAAGCATGGCACCGCAGTCGTGCCGAAATCCACCACCAAACCCGCCTCCGGAGCCAAGCTGCTGCCGCAGAAAACCGCTGCTCCCGCGGGGACCAGGCCGCCAGGCAAGCTCGTCGCCAAAGCCTCCGCCGCGGCCGCGCCGCAGGCGGCGCCGAAGCCGGCTCCCAAGCCAACCCCCGCCAAGCCAGCCGCCAGCAAGCCGGCCGCGCCGAAGCCCGCAGCGACCAAACCAACCGCGACCAAACCGGTCGCCAACAAGACGGCCGTCGCCAAGGCGGTGCCTGCAAAGGGAGTCGCCGCCAAGCCGTCGCCCGCTAAACCCACCCCGCCCGCCGTTCCTACGCCGGCCAAACCAGTGAGCAAGAAAATCGAGCCTTCAACGCCAACCCCCGCCAAGCCCGCTCCCGCCAAGGCTGCCGACCCGGTGAAGACACCCGCAAAGGCCGCCGCTGGAGGGAGCCAGGCTTCCGCCCCGCCCGCCCCCAAGCCCCCGGCTGCCAAGCCGGCGCCTGTCGCCGCCAAAGGTCTCGCCGAGGAGCAGGTGCCGTTCGACACCGCGCCGGCGGCCCCCAAGGCCGCCGAGCCCTCGCCGCGCCTGATGGAGGCGCCGCGTCCCGGCCAGATGCAGATGCAGAATGGCCGTCCGATGCCGCCCTCGCGGGCGGCGGCGAAGGAAGAGAACTTCGTCGAGGGCGATTTCGTGGTCTATCCGACGCATGGCGTCGGCAAGGTCGAGAAGATCGCCATCGAGGACATCGCCGGCCATCGCCTCGAGCTGATCCACATCACCTTCGAGGAAAACCGCATGACGCTGCGGGTGCCGGTCACCAAGGCCCGCACCGCCGGCCTGCGCAAGCTCGCGACCCGCAAGATGTTCGACGAGGCGCTGGCCGTGCTCAAGGGCCGCGCCCGCATCAAGCGCACCATGTGGTCGCGCCGCGCGCAGGAATACGAGGCGAAGATCAACTCGGGCGATCCAATGGCGATCGCCGAAGTGGTGCGTGACCTGCACCGCAACGCCGGCCAGCCCGACCAGAGCTTCTCCGAGCGGCAGATCTACGAGGCGGCTATGGATCGCCTCGCGGCCGAACTCGCCGCGCTCGACCTGACGGACAAGCTGACCGCCATCAACAAGCTCGGCGACTTCCTCAAGACCGTCTGATCCAAGGTCGACGTGCCACGAAAAAGGGCCCCGGTGCGAACCGGGGCCCTTCTCGTATCCGCCGCGCGGGACGGCTCAGTCGTTGTTGTTGCGCACGCCCACGAGTTGCAGCAGGAACATGAACAGGTTGATGAAGTTCAGCAGCAGCTGCAGGCTGTCATAGACGCTGCGCCGCGCCGCCATGTCCGGCCCTTCGGCATAGGCATAGGCGACGTAGTCGGACTTGATGCGCTGCGTGTCGTAGGCGGTGAGGCCGACGAAGATCAGCACGCCAAGCACGCTGATGACGAACTGCATCCCGGCGCTGCCGAGGAACATGTTGACCAGGCTGGCGATGACGATGCCGAACAGGCCCATCATCAGGAAGCTGCCCATCTTCGTCAGGTCGGCCCGCGTCGTGTAGCCGTAGAGGCTCATGGCCGCGAAGGTTGCCGCCGTGATGAAGAACACCCGCACCACCGACTCGCCGGTGTAGATCAGGAAGATGTTCGTCAGGCTGGCGCCCATGGCCACGCAAAAGGCCCAGTAGAGCCCCTGCACCGTCGTGGTCGACAGCCGGTTCACCCCGATGCTCAGCACCAGCACGAAGGCCAGCGGCGCGAACATCGCGAGATAGGCCAACCCGCCCGGCACGTGCATCATGCCCCGCGGTGTCGCCACCAGCGGATAGAACAGGTTGATCAGGTCCGTGCTGGCAATGCCGTAGGCAACCACGCCGGTCAGCACCAAGCCGGAGGCCATCCAGTTGTAGACGCGCAGCATGTAGGCGCGCAGCCCGGCATCCAGCACCGCGGCCGTTTCAGCCGCGCGCGTGGCGCCAGAGTAAGTCCGGAAATCGGGACTGTAAGCCATGTCGGTTCTCTTCCCCTTGTGGGCTCTGATGCCCGCTGCGCCACATTTTGGAGACAGCTGGGATTAGTTCAAGCGAATTCGTTGTAATGTTTCGCCTTAGCCCCGCCAAACCGAGAGATCTACGTAATCATCCTTAGTCAGACTGCAACTCAGTGCGCCTCGGCCCAGCTGCGCCCCGTCCCGGTTTCCACCACGAGCGGCACCGACAGCGTCGCCGCCCCCTCCATCACCCGCTTGGCCAGCGCGGCGAGCGCGGGCGCCTCCGCCTCTGGCACCTCGAACAACAGTTCGTCGTGCACCTGCAGCAGCATCCGCGCACGCAGACCTGACTCCGCGAGCGCCGCCGGCAGCTTCACCATGGCGCGCTTGATGATGTCGGCGGCGCCGCCTTGCAGCGGCGCGTTGATCGCCTGGCGCTCGGCATAGCCGCGGCGCGCCGGGTTCTTATCGGCGATCCCCGCGATCCAGCAGCGCCGGCCGAAGGGGGTCAGCACGTAGCCCTTGTCGCGGGCAACCTCGCGGGTGGCGTTCATGTAGGTGCGGATCGCCGGGTAACGCGCAAAGTAGGCGTCGATATAGGCGCGCGCCTCGCCGGGCGAGATCTGCAGCTGGCGGGCGAGGCCGAAGGCGGAGATGCCGTAGATGATGCCGAAGTTGATCGCCTTGGCGCGCCGGCGGGTCGCGCCGTCCATGCCGGCCATCGGCACCCCGAACACCTCGGAGGCGGTGCGGGCGTGGATGTCCTCGCCGTCGGCAAAACTCTGCTTGAGCGCGGGGATGTCGGCGACATGGGCGAGCAGGCGCAGCTCGATCTGCGAGTAGTCGGCGCTGACCAGCACGTTGCCGGGTTCGGCGATGAACGCGCGGCGGATACGGCTGCCCTCCTCGGTGCGCACCGGGATGTTCTGCAGGTTGGGGTCGGTGGACGACAGCCGCCCGGTGGCGGCGATCGCCATGGCGTAGCTGGTGTGGACGCGGCCGGTTGCGGGATTGATCTGCTCGGCGAGCGCATCGGTGTAGGTCGACTTCAGCTTGGCGAGCTGGCGCCACTCGAGGATGCGCGCCGGCAGTTCGGCGCCCTGGTCGGCCAACCCTTGCAGCACCGAGGCGTCGGTGCCCCAGGCACCGGTCTTCATCCGCTTGCCGCCGGGCAGCTTCATCTTGTCGAACAGAATTTCACCGAGCTGCTTGGCCGAGGCGAGGTTGAAGGTCTCGCCGGCGAGGGCGTGGATGTCGGTTTCCATCACCGCCATGCGCGCCTCGAAATCGGCGGACATGGCGCGCAGGTCGGCCTCGTCGACCTTGATGCCGGCGCGCTCCATCTCCAGCAGGATGCGGATCAGCCGGCGCTCGACCTGCTCGTAGAGCGCCAACGCCTTGGACGTGCGCAGCCGCGGCCGGAGGATCTGCCACAGCCGGAGCGTGACGTCGGCATCCTCCGCGGCATAGGCCGTCGCGCGGTCGAGCGGCACCTGGCCGAAGGGGATGCGCGCCTTGCCGGTGCCGGTCACGCTGTCATAGCTGATCGGGGTATGGCCGAGATGCAGGCTGGAGAGTTCGTCCATGCCGTGCCCGTGGGCGCCGGCCTCCATGGCGAAGGAGATCACCATGGTGTCGTCGAGCGGCATCGCTGGCGGGGCGCCGGCGCGATGCAGGATGGCGAGGTCGTATTTCGCGTTCTGGAACACCTTCAGAACGGAGGCATCGGCCAGCAGCGGCGCGAGCGCGGCGATGGCGTCGGCGGGGGCGATCTGCGCCTCCAGCCCCTCATGGCGCAGCGGCACATAGCAGGCGCGGCCTGCCGCGGTGGCGAGCGACAGGCCGACGAGATTGGCCCGGAGCGCGTCGAGCCCGTCCGTCTCGGTGTCGACCGCGACCACGCCTGCCCGCGTCGCCTCGGCCACCCAGGCCTGCAGGGCCTCGATCGTGGTCACGCTCTCGTAGGGGCCGAACCCGTCGGCGGAGGCGACGGGGGCCGCCGTCTCGCCGAACAGCTGGCCCTGGGCGCTCTTGCCGGCATTGGGCTGCATCGCCGGGGGGGCCGCGCCGCCGTTGTCCTCGAGGCCGAGCCGCCGCAGCGTCGAGCCGAAGCCCTGTTCGCGCAGGAAGGCGGACAGCACCGCGTGGTCCGGCTCGCGCACCGCGAGCTCCTCGAGCGGAATCGGCCGCGGCGCATCGTCGCGGAGGATCACCAGCTGGCGCGAGATGCGCGCCGCGTCGGCATGCTCGATCAGCAGCTCGCGCCGCTTGCCAGCCTTCATCGTCGGCGCCGCCGCCAGCACACCTTCGAGATCGCCGAACTCGCCGATCAGCTGCGCCGCCGTCTTCGGCCCGATGCCCGGCACACCCGGCACGTTGTCGACGGAATCGCCCATCAGCGCCTGCGCCTCGATGAGCTTCCCGGGCGGCACGCCGAACTTCTCCATCACCTCGGCCGGCCCGATCGGCTTCTGCTTGATGGGGTCGAGCATATCGACCCCGTCGCGGATAAGCTGCATCAGGTCCTTGTCGGAGGACACGATCGTCGCCCGCCCGCCGGCCTCGGTCGCCGCCAGGGCGTAGGAGGCGATGAGGTCGTCGGCCTCCCAGTCGGCCAGCTCGATCGCCGGCACGCCGAAGGCCGCGGTCGCCTCGCGCACGATGGCGAATTGCGGGCGCAGTTCCTCCGGCGCCTCCGGCCGCTGGGCCTTGTATTTCTCGTAGAGCCGGTTGCGGAAGGTGTAGCGCCCGGCATCGAAAATGACGGCGATGTGGGTGCCGACATGCTCCTTGAGCATGCGCGCCAGCATATTGGTGAAGCCGAACACCGCGTTCACCGGCGTCCCATCCGGCCGCGTCATCGGCGGCAGGGCATGGAAGGCGCGGAAGATGAAGCCGGACCCGTCGATCAGGATCAGATGCGGCGGGGCCGGGCCATCGGCCATGTCAGTGGCCGTGGTCGTCGCCGGCGCCTTCGTTGAGCACATAGAGCCGCGAGCAGTACGGGCACATCACCTCGCGATCGGCGATGCGCAGGAACACCCGCGGATGGCCCAGCGCCCCGTCGCCGCCGTCGCACGGCACCGTGCGCTCGTCGACATGGATGATCTCGGTCGGCTTCGGTCCGGCGGCACCGTCGGGCATGGTGATTCTCGCGTGGCTGAAAGGGATTACCCGACTGCCAGGGATGCCAGCGGGCGCCGATGCATGATAACGATGCCACCCGTGCTTTCAACCATGCAGAATGCCTCCCTCACCCGCCGCCACGCGCTGCTCGGCGCAACCGCCCTGCTTGCCGCCTGCGCCACCGAAGCGGCCCTCCCCGGGCCGGTCGTGAGGCCGCCGGGGCTCGAGGGCGAGGCCTTCGTCATGCGCGACGGCGCCCGCCTGCCCTTCCGCGCCTGGCTGCCGCCCGGGAAGCCCGAGGCGGTCGTCCTCGCGCTGCACGGCTTCAACGACAGCCGCCAGGCCTGGGACATCCCCGCCCCCGCCTTCGCCGCCGCCGGCGTCGCCCTCTACGCGCCCGACCAGCGCGGCTTCGGCGCCGCCCCCGGCCGCGGCCTGTGGCCCGGGGCCGACGCGCTGGCCGACGACGCCGCCGACATCGCCGGTCTGCTGCGTGCCCACCATCCCGGCACCCGCCTGATCCTGATGGGCGAAAGCATGGGCGGCGCCGTGCTGATGCACATGGCGACCCGCCCTGGCGCGCCCCAGCCCGACGGCTACCTGCTGCTCGCGCCCGCCGTCTGGGGCCGCGCCCGCATGAACATTTTTATGCGCGCGGGATTGTGGACCGCCTCGACCCTGGTCCCCGGCATGACCGTCAGCCGCCCGCCGCCCACCGTGCGCATCATCCCCAGCGACAACGAAGATGCGATCCGCCAGCTCGTCCGCAACCCGCTGACCATCCGCGAAACCCGCTTCGACACATTGCGCGGCCTCGTCGACCTGATGGACGCCGCCCTCGCCGCCGCCCCCCTCTTCTCCGCCCAGAGCCTGTTCCTCTATGGCGCCAAGGACATGATCGTCCCCCCCGACGCCACCCGCGCCACCTGGTCCCGCCTGACCACCGGCCGCCGCGCCCTCTACCCCACCGGCTACCATCTGCTCTTCCGCGACCTCGGCCGCGCCACCCCGATCGCCGACGCCATCGCCTGGATCCGCGATCCCGCCGCCCCCCTGCCCTCGAACGCCGAAAACGCCGCCGTCACCTGGCTCGCCGACCAGGCCTGAGGTTACTCTTTCCCCGCGCCCGCTTTCGCGCTATGCAGCGGCCAACGGACCCGTAGCTCAGCTGGATAGAGCGTTGCCCTCCGAAGGCAAAGGTCGTACGTTCGAATCGTATCGGGTCCGCCAATTATTTTTCCGCGATGACAAATGCGCTCCTCGCCGGGCGGCCGCTCCCAGGTCTGGCAGCGATGTCCCCTCCTGCCGCGCCGAAAAATCTGCGCAAATATTGCTCGCCCACCCGGAAAACCTAGAGCGGTAGCCGATTTGATAGACGATCGGCTGCCGCTCTAGCTCTTTGTTTTGTCGAGTAATTTTATCCGACCCAGATGTTTCAATCTGGTCGGATGTCGCTATAACCGCAGCCTGATAAATTATTCCAAAATCAACAAGAATAACGTCTGCATCTGTTTCCAATCACGCCGGAAGCGCCCATTGTAATTTCGGGAACAGCACGGCAGAAAAACCACCAATGGCCAGAACAATCACCGGCGGCGACGGTACCGTCGCGACGATCACCTCGGCCATCACGTTGATCGCCACGGATGATCCGCTGCTGATCACCACTGGCGCCCAGGGCGCCATGGGCATCATCGAGGACGCAACCTTCGGCGCCATCTACGGCGACGACAGCCAGGCCTGGTCCATCACCAACGAGGGCACCATCAAGGCCACGGCCGGGATCGGCGTAACGCTGAAAGGCGCGGGCATCATCACCAACGGGTCCGCCACCCACACCGATGCCACCATCTACGGCAGCGATACGGGTATTATTGCCGGAACCCCCAGCTACAACTGCGCCACGGCCACATTCTACTTTACCGCCCCAAGCACCATCACCAATGACGGCACCATCACCGGCGCCGCCTACGACGGCATCCGCCTGCGCACGGGCGGAACTGTCATCAACGGCACCGGCATCAACACCGCAGCCCTGATTTCCGGCGGCAAAAACGGTGTCAACATCGGCATCGGTAACGGCGGCTACGCCAACGGCCCCGGCACCGTCACCAACCAGGGCACCATCCTCGGCAATGGCCAGAATGGCGTCTATCTGGCCCACGGCGGCACGGTGACGAATAACGGCACCGCGGCCTACATCTATGGCCACTACACCGGCATCGACATCGAGAACGACCCCAACGCCGTCGTCACCAACCAGGGCACAATCGCCAGCGACGCGCAGGACGGTGTGATCCTGCGCGAGGGCGGCACCTTCACCAATTCCGGCACTGCCGCCCTGGTAAGCGGCGGCTATGGCGGCATCCACACCTTCGGCGGCTACTCCGCGCTCACCGTGATCAACGACGGCACCGTGACCGCCGGCCGCACCGCCAGCAGCACCTTCGGCGCCGGTTTCACCGGCGGCACGCTGACCAACGGCAGCCCGACCGACACCTTTGCCCGGATCTACGGCTATGGCTACGGAATCGTCGCCGGTCCCACCAATCCCTTCCAGTCCGCCATCGGCGACGCCGTCATCGTCAACGACGGCACCGTCGTCGGCGTCTACAAGTCCGGTATACAGATGCTCATGACCGGCACCGTCACCAACGGCTCCCCGGGCAACGCCCTCGCCCACATCCAGGGCGGTCAGACCGGCATCTACGCCTCCGCCGCCATCACCGTCACCAACAGCGGCACCATCGGCGCCTACCGCGCCATCTCGCTCCTGGCCGGCGGCACCATAACCAACACCGGCACCGACGCCGTGATCACCGGCAGCGGCATCGGCATCTACACCAACCACACCCCCGCCACCGTGACCAACCAGGGCACCATTCTCGGCACCGGCACCTTCAGCTCCGGCATCGTTCTCCTGTCAGGCGGCAGCATCACCAACCAGGGCACCGCCTCCTACATCGGCGGCCAGTCGTCCTCCGTCTTCGCCGCCCAGGGCGGCACGATTGCCAATGAAGGCACGATCGTCAGCCAGACGGAATCAGGCATTGAAAACACGAACGGCCGCATGAAGGTCGTCAACGGGTCCGCCGGCAATACCACCGCCCGCCTTGAGGGCGGCTTCGCCGGCGCCTATATCCATGGCGCGGTCGGCATGATGTCCAATTTCGGCACCATCGCCGGCGGCGTGGACGGCCTGGCGATGGCCGCCGGCCACAGCACCGTCACCAACCGCGGCCTGATCTCGGGTGCCGGAGTTGTCGGCGTCTACCTCAAGTCGGGCGGCATCCTCACCAACACCGGCACCATCACCGGCTCCATGGGGGTCCGTTCCGGCAACAGCCCCACCACCCTCATCAGCAGCGGCACCATCATCGGTACCTCCGGCATCGCCATCCAACTCGGCAACGCCAGTGACCTCGTCGTCATCACCTCTGCCGCCGTGTTCACCGGCGTCGTCGACCCCGGCCTTGGCGCCGACGTGCTCGCTCTGAACCGCGGCGGCAACAACACCTTCTCGGGCCTCGGCTCCACCTTCATTGGTTTCGAAACGCTGACGGTCGCCGATCCCACCGCCAAACTGAAACTGTCCGGCGCCAACTCCCTGCAGGACAACGTCAACGTCAACCTTACCGGCAACCTGACCGTCATCGCCGGCTCCCTGAACGTCCTCGGCCAGCTCAACCTCGCAGCCATCGGCACAATCGGCGTCACCGCCACCGGCGCGATCGAGATCGGCACCACCGGCAGCCTCACCGCGGGCAAGATCGCCATCGCCAGCGACGGCGTGCTGCGCGGTCAAGGCACACTCAAGGGCGCAGTCGTCGACAACGGCCTGATCAGCATCACCGGCGGCACACTCACCACGCTCGGCAGCCTCTCCGGCAGCGGCATCGTCGCCCTGCGCGCCGGCAGCGCACTGGCCGCCCACGGCCCGGTCTTCGTCTCCAGCCTGGTCTTCGCCGGCGCCGGCACCAACGAAACCCTGGTCGCCGACAAATCCGTCACCAGCGTCATCTCCGGCTTCGCCGACAACGACGCCATCGACCTCACCCACTTCCTCGCCAACCCCGCACTCTCGAGCTTCGCGGCCAACACGCTGACCCTCGACAACGGCGCCGGCGGCCACGCTACGCTCCACTTCGCCCCCGGCTACAGCATCGCCGACTTCGACATTGCCCCCGACGGCTCCGGCGGCACCTCCATCGTCCACCACCTGTAGGGAACCATGGGGCCGGGCCGCATCAAGCGGTTCGGCCCCCTTTTGCTATCCGGCCGTCGAGTCCGGCGGCCTCAGCGCCCGCCGATCGCCGCGCGCACCGCCGACGGCAGGAACAGCAGCGACGCCACGGCATCGGCCAATGGCCCCGGCAGCCCGGCTACCCAGGCCTTCAGCCGCGCCCGCCCCGCCAACTCGCCAGGCCCGATCAGCGCCGCGGTCTCCCGCACCACCGCGAACTCCCGCCGCGCAAACGCGCTCTCCAACGCATCGAGCCGCCGCCGCACCACGCTCGCCCGGATCAGCCCCGCATGCTCCTGCATGCTCGGCCGCGACGCCAGCACGTATTCCAGCACCTTCGCATCGCCGAGATTCATCTTCTGCACACTCGCCGAGAAATTCCCCGCATGCCGCCGTATCCCCGCCAGCGGCGCCCGCAGAATGCCGATCGGCGGATGCTCGGCAATGCGCAGCGCCGTCGCAAAGTCGCTCCCCAGCATCCGGCTCGCCCCCTCGTCCCACCCCCCCTGCGCCACGAATGCCGCCCGGTCGACCACCACGCAGGAGGCGAAGAACGGCTGGAACCCCACCAGCCGATCCGCCACCGCCATGTCGAACACCCCCGCTCCCTCGCCGAGCGGCCGCATCCCCTGCCAGAACGACGCCGGCGCCGCATCGAACTTCCGCGCCGTCCCCCACTCCCCATCCTGCACGACCACAAAGTCGCAATACGCCGACAGCAACCCCGGCTCCCGCCGCCACAGCCCCGCCATCGCCTCAAGGAAATTCGGCCGCCACAAATCGTCGCTATCGCAGAACGCCACCAGGTCCCCCGTGGCCAGCCGCAGCCCCGCATTGCGCGCCACCAGGTCCCCCGAATTCTCAATCCGGATCGACCGCACCCGCGGCGCGTAGGACTGCAACACCTCCCACGTCGCATCACGCGAGCCGTCATCGACGACAATCACCTCGAACGGCGCCAGCGTCTGCCCAAGAATGGCATCCAGCGTCTCGCCGATCAGGTCCGCCCGGTTATACGCCGGAATGACAACGGAAATCCGCATCACCCGCCCCCCGCCATCCGTTCGATCACCATCCGGAACCACCCCGGCGCCCGCCGCCCCGCCACGAACGCCCCGCCAACCCCGCGCACCCCATCCCACAGCCCGGCCACGATCGCCTCCACAACCTCCACCCGCGCCCCCCGCAGCAACCCCGCCTGCCGCCGCACCACCCAGACCATCGCCCTGAGCGCCCGCGCCGGCCGCGCATGCTTGCGCCACAGCCGGATCTCATTGCGCGCCATGTAGTAGTAGAAATGCGGCCGGATCGCCGCCGCCTCGCCCACCCGCTTGGCCGGATGATAGACAATCGCATCGCTCACCAGAACGTTCCGATACCCCGCCAACGCCGCCCTGATCGAGTAATCCGTATCCTCCCAATACGCGAACAGCGCCTCGTCGAGCCCGCCGATCGCCTCGTACACCCGCCTGGGAATCAACATCGCCGCCCCCGACAACGTGATCCTCTCAGGCGACGTCTCCATGAATCCGCGCGACGTCTCCAGATCGTACGACGGCAGATGCCTCGGCACCGCCAGGTCGAACGTCCCGCAGCCGATCTGCAACCGCCCCGACCCGTCATCGTCCAACACCACCGGGCTCACCAGCCCGACCGCCCGATCCCCCTCGCACACCGCCACCAGCCGCCCCAGCGTCTCCGCCCGACACGTCGCGTCGTTGTTGAACAGCCAGACATAGTCGGCCCCCTCCGCGAACGCCCGCCGCAGCGCCAGGTTATTTCCCCCCGCATACCCCAGATTCGTTGCCGATTCGATCACCGTCACCCCGGCCTCCGCCAGCGCCGGCCCGATCGGCTCCGCCGACCCGTTGTCCACCACAATCAGTCCGAAATTGCGATAATCAACATCCCGCAGCGACGCCACCGCGCGCAGCGTCGTCGCCGTGTCGTTCCAGTTGAGAACGGCAATCACCACCCGGGGTTGCGCCGGCGCACCATCTGACATCGGCCGAACTTCGATCCGCTTTCGCTACTGCGCGACTTATAGACCACCCCACCGATCACGGAAGGGCGCCAATCCTACCCCGCATTCACCCCGCGCACCGCCCGCCACGCCCCCCGGATCGCCTCCGCGGTCCGCCGCGCATCCCCCTCCGTCGTGCTGTAGCCGCTCACCGACACCCGCATCATCCACCGCCCCCGCCAGTTCGACCCGCCGGCAAACGCCACCCCATCCGCCTGCAACCGCCCGATCGTCGCCAGCGTCAGCCGGTTCCCCTCCTCCAGCCCCCGCTCCCCCCCGCACCACAGCACCCCCTCGTTCCACACCACCCCGTTCACCAACTCCACCCCACCCTCCCCCCGCAACCCC
>Ga0164296_1000118_pt1 | contig 100303 bp, 88 predicted proteins | sample GEODES057metaG_FD_113533 | JGI IMG/M metagenome (GOLD analysis project Ga0164296, IMG submission 113533) | Dystrophic lake water microbial communities from Trout Bog Lake, Wisconsin, USA - GEODES057 metaG | ecosystem: Environmental > Aquatic > Freshwater > Lake | place: USA: Trout Bog Lake...
GAAACTGACCAGTTAAAAATGCCATTCCATGACAATATCCGTGGCGAAAATTATTATCAATAATCTATCACTCACAAAACAAATAATATGAATGAACTAACACTGGACAAAATGCGTAAAATGAAGTTACTGGGTATGTACAGGGCTTTTAAAACCAATCTGGAAACAGAGACCGGCGAGTCCTATACACCCGATGAAATTATTACCCATCTCATAGATGCAGAATGGGATGAAAGACAGAACCGCAATATTGAATATAAAATAAAGAACGCCCGCTTTAGATATAAGGCTGCGTTAGAAGACCTGTATTATCATGAAGAACGCAACATCGATAAGAACCAAATGATGCGTTTTGCTGATTGTAGTTTTATTGATAAAGCAGAATGCATACTGATCACCGGCAGCACAGGTATCGGTAAAAGCTATATAGCCTCTGCTCTCGGTTACCATGCCTGCAGCATGGGATACAAAGTAGTGTACTATAATGTACCCAAACTTTTTTCTAAACTTAAAATGAGCAAAGCCGATGGTTCTTATCTCAAAGAAGTTACCAAAATAGACCGGCAGCATCTATTAATACTTGATGACTTTGGCTTACAACCCCTCGATGCACAAAGCAGGGTGGTACTAATGGAACTTATGGAAGACAGGCATGGTAAAGGAGCTTTAATCATCACCTCGCAAGTGCCGGTAAGTAAATGGTATGATATTATCGGAGAACAAACAATCGCTGATGCTATACTCGACAGAATTATACATAATGCTCATCGCTTGGAACTCAAAGGAGAATCACTAAGAAAAAAACGACAGCTTAATAATGAACTTATTAATTAAATTTGATAAAGAATACAAACGAAAACAACATTGAAATTATTAACCACTAACATAACTGAACTGAAAATCTTCGCCAGCAATATAGGTGGTCAACTTGCCTCGGCTTGATGTGGTCAGTTTAATCGGCTTTTGCAAGGGGGTGCTGAAATTATTTCATTCATCAATTTTCGATCTCCTTTATAAATAGAATTTCGAATAATATCCCAAATTTGTTTATCCGACCATTTAACATCATCAGAAGATTTCGGTGTTTTGAAATTAAATATTTTATTACTAAATGTTTTCTTGGTTTTTGTAGGTATGTTCCTTTCATTTAGAATATGACTTATAACCTTTACACCATTCCCATTTTTATAAAGAGTAAAAATCTCCTTTATAACCTTCGATTCTTCATCATCAATAACCAACATTTTTTTTTCATCCTTTTTGTAACCATAGGGCAAATAAGCACCTCCTCCGGCTCTACCAGTTTTAGCATTTCTTAATAACCCGGACTTCGACCTAACTTTAAATGTTTCAGCTTCAAGATCCGCATACTCTATCAACACTTGTAATATGATATTCATTGTCATATTCCTTTTACCATTTTCTCCCAATGTTCTTTGACCGAGAGAATGTATGTAAACAGGAACCCCCAAATCTGTTAGATAATCGATATCTTTTCTTGTCTGTGTAGGATTTCTTCCAATTCTCGAAATTTCAGTCGTGTAGATACAATCAAAGTATTTGTGATTTTCTCCTACTTTTTTAAGTAATGCTTTAAACTCTATTCTATCATCCTTTTTTTTATACCCGGAAATTGATTCGGCGAAAATTTCAATTTCATTATCTGAATAACCTTCCCTTTTAATTACTTTAGTTAAATCATCGATCTGTCTATTATAATCTTGTTTACCATCGGAGGTTGAAACCCGAGCGTAAATTGCGACTTTACCTTTTCCCATAAAATCATTTTGAACAACAAATATACACCACCAACTTTATTACACCTATTGATGCAGGCTTAATTGGAGGAGGTAGTATTCCTCAGCCAGGAGAAATATCGTTGGCACATAATGGCGTATTGTTTTTAGATGAGTTACCCGAATTTAAGCGAACGGTACTAGAAGTAATGCGACAACCGATGGAAGAACGAAAAGTAAGCATCGCCAGAGCCAAAGTAACGCTCGAGTTTCCCGCCAACTTTATGCTCATTGCTTCTATGAATCCGTGTCCCTGCGGCTTTTATAATCATCCCGAAAAAGAATGCACCTGCCCTCCTGGTGCCGTTCAAAAATATTTAAACAAAATTTCAGGTCCGCTACTAGACCGAATAGACTTGCATGTAGAGGTTACGCCCGTTTCTTTCGGTGAGCTCACCGATAAAAGCAGTTTATGCGAAAGTTCCGCCGATATCAGAGCTAGAGTGATAAAAGCTAGAGAAATACAAACAGAACGCTATAAAAATACCAATGGCATTTATGCCAATGCACAAATAAATAGTAAACAACTTCATCAGTTTTGTGCAATTGACCATCAGGGCGAAACACTACTCAAAAAAGCAATGGAAAGATTAAACCTTAGTGCTAGAGCTTATGACAGAATTTTAAAAGTGGCTAGAACCATTGCCGACTTAGCCAATAGCCAAAATATTCAACCCGAACATTTGGCCGAAGCTATTCAGTTTAGAAGCCTTGATAGAGAAGGCTGGGCTGGTTAAAAAATAATCTTATTTGCCATTCCCTATTTTATTCTGCACCTTTGTAGCATTCCCACTATTACTACAAGGTTTGTTGTAATATCATCTTTCAATTTTTTACATGTACGTCGCTATTTGGAACAAATACTTACCGATTATCAGAATCTTATTAAAAAGAGCTGTTACAGCCGATCAAACCCTTGATCTCAACAGAATAGATTTTGAAAGAGCCGGAAGTGGACGTAAGGCGGGCTATAAATTTTTGATAGAATTTAATAAAGGCAAAGTGGGCAACATCATTAGTGGTATTCCACTAGCAGCAGACCTAGCCTTTATTATGCAGGAAGACTCCGCTACAAAAAGCATATTATTACTCAATAATTATCATATTTCCCTTAATACGCAATTTAAACTCAGTATTAAGTTCACGGGTGCAAATCCAGCAGTTGAGTTAGACGAAGATGATTTAAGCAATGATGGCATCTAATTTTTAGACTTTTTTCAGTGCAACTAACTATGCGCTTCCTCGCTACAAGGTGGCTATTTATCTGCTAACTAATTTTTTAGATAAGGGAGGCTACTTCGCAACCTAGAAAAATGTTGAACCCCTATTTTGAGGCAATTACTATTAAATGGGCTATTTCTTGCTTCTTTTTTAGTAGAAGTTGCATCCATTTTATTCCAGCATTCTTTCTACCCAAATTCGAGACTTGTTCGGATCAAGTGCCTGCATTTAGGCACTTGATCCGAACAAGTCTCGAAGAAATACCCTGTTTTGTTAAACTGTCTTGTACCGAAAATGAGGGCTAGAAAAGAAAAAAGCCTTAATTGGCTAAATTTTCCTAGTTAGATCCATAATTTGAATAGAAATATTTTAATGTTGCACCTAGTAATAAGGGTATAAAGAACTACTTGATCAGTAATTTATCAGAAGACCTATTTTTAAATTTAACATTATCAAGGGTTTAGACTGAACTTTTCTCTTCCCAGATAGTTGTACATTGTTGAAAACAAACCGAATAAATGAAAATATTATTACAATATCTGAAGCCTTATAAATGGACCATCCTCTTAGCATTGGTATTAGCGGCCATTAACCAAGTATTCTCGATGCTTGATCCGCTTTTTTTTGGTAAGATGTACGACACTTTTGCCGTTCATCCTTTCGAAAAAGGCAGGTATGTAGTTGAGCATATCATTAATGAAAATGGCAAAGCAGAGGATAGAAAAATATTCCATCCAAGTGGCACTAGAACCCAAGCCGAATTTCTTTGGGGCGTTTTAGGTTTCCTAGGTATTTTAATGGGTGTAGCCATGGTATCTAGAATTGCAAAGGCCTTTCAGGATTATGTGGTGAATGTGATCGTGCAAAAATTTGGCGCTACCATCTTTACCGACGGATTAAAGCATAGCATGAAATTACCTTATCAAGACTTCGAAGACCAGCGGAGTGGTGAAACCTTGTCTATTTTAACAAAGGTTCGTGCAGATACCGAAAAATTTATTGGTTATTTTATTAATGTGCTTTTTGGCATCTTGGTAGGAATTGTAGTGGTATCGGTTTATGCATTTAGCAAGCACTGGAGCATCATGCCCACCTATACAGTAGGAATTGCTTTCTTATCTTGGTTAACCAATGTGCTTAGCCGAAAAATTAAGAATATCCAAAAAAACATTGTTAAGGAAACAACGATGCTTGCGGGTACCACCACCGAAAGCTTACGCAATATTGAACTCGTAAAAAGCCTTGGCTTAACCGATCAAGAAATAAAACGCCTCAATAATAATACTTATAAAATTTTAGGATTAGAGCTACGAAAAGTAAAAAGTATTCGTGCCTTAAGTTTTGTGCAAGGAACCTTTGTAAACATGCTAAGGCAGTTTATTATGTTTATTTTAATGTGGCTAATATTTAATGGCAAATTAACGCCCGGCGAATTAATGACCTTAACCTTCTATAGTTTCTTTATTTTTGGACCTTTACAAGAAATTGGCAACATCATACTAAGTTATCGCGAAGCAGAAGCTTCTATCAACAACTTTCATAACTTAATGAGTAGACCTGCCGATCATATTCCAGAACATCCTAAACATATTGGCGGAATAGAAGAATTAGAATTTAGAAACATTTCATTTCAACACCAAACAGCACAATTTAAGGCCTTGGATAATATTTCGTTCGACGTGAAAACAGGCGAAACTATTGCCTTCGTGGGACCTAGTGGTGCAGGAAAAAGCACTTTAGTAAAACTCTTGGTAGGTTTATATCGACCACAAGAAGGAGAGATATTCTATAATGGGATTAATGGAAACGAATTAAACTTCGATGAGCTTCGCAATCAAATTGGGTTTGTAACACAAGACACCCAACTGTTTGCTGGCACCATTAAAGAGAACTTATTATTTGTAAGTCCCAATGCTACTGAAGTAGATTTAACTGATGCTTTAGAAAAAGCTAGTTGTAATAAGCTATTGGAGAAAGCCGAGAAAGGTATTGAGACAATGATTGGCGAAGGTGGCTTAAAACTAAGCGGTGGAGAAAAGCAACGTATCTCTATTGCTAGGTCGTTATTACGGCATCCACGCCTGTTAATATTTGATGAAGCCACATCGGCATTAGATAGTATTACTGAGGAAGAAATTACCAATACCATTCGAAAAATTTCTGAAGCCAAAGAACAAATTTCTGTGATGATTGCACATAGATTAAGCACCATCATGCATGCACATAGAATTTATGTTTTAGAAAAGGGTTCGGTGGTGGAAACAGGTAGCCACGAAGAACTATTAGCAGAAAAAGGATTGTATTATGCTATGTGGAGACAACAAATTGGCGAAAGAAAATTAATGACAGTAAGTTAATAATTTCTGTATCAACTTTACTCGAATTTCTTCTTAATAAATTCCATCATGCTTGGATTTTCAAGCCCTTCCATATCGCCTAATGAAAGTTCGAGGGCTTTGGTACTGAGCTGTATTTCCCAGAAGGAGAATAGTAACGATAGTATGAATAATAAAAGGCTAATGGCGAACGAAATATGGGCCATGGTATTATAATCAATATAAATAAAATACATACTGAAGATACAACTCAAGAAGCTCAACACACCCAATGCCTGCATCCGTTTTACAAGCTTTAAGCGAAATCGGATACTTTTGATTTGTCCATGAATGATGTGCTTATGCTCCTGATTTTGATACTTATCGTGTAGATGACGAATTACACTCGACAAGGCAAGAAAACGATTGGTATGTGCTAACATTACTAAACTAATAGCAGGAAACAATAGTGCAGGTGTATTAATGGAGATATCCATAAAAGTAGTTTATAAAGCCCTCATCTATAAGATTAACAAATTAAAGTTACAGATAGAAATGAGGATTATGACGATTTTTTTAAACTACTTGAAAATGGAAAATCTAATTTAAACGAGATATTTCTTCCCATATTATAGATACCATGTGCTCTTGGATCGGTAGGATAAGGTTCAAAATATTTTAGGCGGCTTAAATGATCTTGGTAAGTAATATCGAATAAATTATTAGCAGTGATATATACGCTACATACCGTATTTCCTGCTTTATTGGTAAGATTACCTCCCAGGCCTGCATTAAACAAAGTATATCCAGCTGTGCGTGTTTCGGTACCATAGGCCGAGAAAACTTGATCTTGATTGGCATAGTATTCCATCTGTGCTTTCATAAAAGCATGCTTTATTTTAAATGCTTTAATCTCAAAGTCTAGTCTTAGTTCAGAGGTACCATGGATGGGTGGAATAAATGGTAAATATTTTTCCGAATCGGCAACAGGCTTTCCGGCTATGCCCTTATTAAACCCATTTACCACCGATATACTATTCTCGAAATGTAGCGTTTTATACGGATGAAGGTCTACATTTAATTCGCCCCCAAAAAGGTTTGCGCGTGATGATTGAAATTTAAAAGTTTGGTTACCTGCAACTATGATAGAGTCTTTTCCGTTTACCCCAATTAGTTTTTGATTATAAATATAGTTGGTAATAAAATTGTTGAAAAGGCCTATTTGTATTACGGCATATTTGGAGGCAAATACAAGTCCTATATCTTCCTGCAGAGAAAATTCGGGCTTTAAATTGTCGTTACCAATCTGATACATATTTGTTCCTGGATGCACTCCATTCGCAGATATTTCGGCAATATTGGGAGCCCTAAAACCTCTAGCTATATTGGCTTTAACAGAAATTTTTTCATTAAAATTATAGGTAGCTCCTACACTACCCGAAATACCAGCAAAGGCTTGGTGATAAGAAGAGAATGGTTTAATCGCACCGAGGGTATCTGCACCATGAACTGGCATATCAAAGCCATTTAAGGGGTTTGTTTTTGTATATAATTGATCGTTACTAAAAGAACGAAGATCGTATCGAATGCCGCCGGCAAGATCTAATTTTCCAAAACTTCTTTTTGCCATGGCAAAGGGGCCCACATCAAATTGATGATAAGAAGGTATAATAAAATCGGTTCCATTCGTGCTAACATTTTTTTGCAACATACCATTTGCGCCCACACTAATTTCCCAATTATTGATGTCGTGCAAATGGTACTTAAGATCATAGGTAAGTGAGTTCAACTGCAAAAAAAGACCAGGAATTGTATTGAATACCGGGTGACTAAATTCTCTACGGACCCCTCTTTGAAATCCAAAATTCACGTCTAACCGATTCGTTCCAAGGGTAAAGTTATTGGTAAGATACAGGCGGTAATGTTCTACATGTTGATGAATTTTCTCGATCCCATAGCTATTCAGGTCTGCTTCCGAAACGATTTGTCGAACGGTATCTGCTTCCGTTATTTGGCGTGTAAAACGTCTAGTAAGGCTATCTCTACTCCCATCGGGTATTTCTTGAAGATCGTTGAACATAACAAAATTTAAATGCGAGTACCCCCATTTTCCATGAATACCCAAGGAAGCATTAGCATCTGTTTCGTTGAAAGCAGTTCCAAATACACGACCATCAACACTATTTTGATAATTAGTGGCTTGTTTGTGCGAAATTCTTGCCATTGCTTCTATTCCATTCTTTGTAGCGCCCAACATGGCGGATCCTCCAAGATATTTATTGTTCGACTGATAATCGAGTACGATATCACGAATCATTTTTCCTTCAGCAGCTGGTTGTGTTGGAATTAAATTAACAACGCCAGCCAATGCATCGGAACCATAACTTAAACTAGCAGGGCCTTTTACTATTTCTACTCTGTCAATAGTATATTGATCAACTTCAACTCCGTGTTCATCGCCCCATTGTTGTCCTTCTTGCCTAGAGCCATCATATAAAGTAAGAATTCGATTATAACCCAAGCCCCTAATAAAGGGCTTTGAAATATTGGGGCCAGTTGTTACAGCGCGTACACCGGGTATTCTTGCGATGGCATCAATGGCATTCGTATTTAAGTTAGTAACAAGATAATCGTGGTTTACCGAAATAATGGGTACTGGATTGCGCTTAATTTGTGTAGCTTTTGAAGTTCCTGTAACCACTACTTCATTTATTTCGGTTGCACTCTCTTCAAGTTCAAAGTTTCCAAAATACAGTTGATTTTTAAAAACAATTGTTTTAGTAATACTCTTATACCCTTCAAATTTTACTTCTACCAAAAAAGTGCCGGATGGTAATTTATTAAACCTGAATTTACCTAATGAATCGGTAACGGTTGCCAATTTCAAGTCGGGAATGGTAACAGCAGCTCCCTGCAATGGGAGCTTTGTTTTTGCATCTAGAACAGTTCCTTGCATGCTGGCATATTCACTAGTAGCAGTAACTACTAAAGGAGCAAACGCAAATAAGCAAGTATTTGTAGCTAATAAAAATAATAATGATAATATTCCAGTTTTCATACCCTAATTAAATAATGAACATGGCCAATACCTGCCAATAGCTATTTTAATTTATTGTTTAATACGATCTTATTTATTTTAGATAGTCTAGGATACCACAATTTTTATACCCATCAACTTTTTAAACAGTAATGGTAAATAGTAATAACCAAGAAATAACCAAATTTGATGCTAGTTTTCGAATCCTGCTTAGCATTAGTAAATACCTATCTAACAATACGTTATTAAACAACAAAGCAGTAGTTTACAAAAACTGTTCCATAATCAAAAAAAAAGAAACTATTTTATATAAATTCAAAAAGAATAGGAAAAGACAAGGAAAAAGAAGAAAGATGCAGCATTCAGAACAAAAATATGTCTTACATTTAAGGGTAAATTTTATCCTTCCATGACGGAACAAGCAATAATAGCAGGTTGTTTGCAAAATGATTCTACTGCACAACGTGAATTGTATAACAGGTATAGCCCCAAAATGCTATCGGTTTGTTATCGATTTGCGCAAAACAGAGAAGATGCCGAGGATATGTTACAAGATGGATTTATAAAAGTATTTACACAAATGCATACTTTCCAAAATAAGGGCGCATTTGAAGGTTGGATAAGAAGAATTATCGTACATACCTGCATTAACTTCTTGAAAAAAAATAAAAAATTTAACGACAATATAGATCTGGCAAATGCACAAAATTTGTACATCAAGGAAGAAACGGTTCCTTCTATCATGTTGGGGAAGCAAGTAATTGAGTGTATCAGACTCCTTCCAATGGGTTATAAAACAGTGCTGAATTTATATGCTATTGAGGGATTTAGTCATCGGGAAATTGGCGATATGTTGGATATTGAGGAGAGTACAAGTCGCAGTCAGTATACTAGGGCTAAGGCAATGCTTGAAACTATCTTGATAAAAAGAAATATCATTGAAAAACCAAAGGAAGATTTCAATTGGCTTGCAGCTTTGGCCTAATAGCAGCTGTGAAAAAAGGTTATGAAAAGAAATTATTACCAAGACGACGAGATGGAACAACGGCTTAGAGAAGAACTCATCGATGAAAAGATGTATCCTTCTGAGCAGGTGTGGGAGAATATAAGAACCGAAATTCATGGCAATACTGCTTGGCCAGCCCTTAGCTTTACTGGTCTTTTTTTGATTATTATACTTACTATTTTTACGGTTTATAATTATCCGCCTAAAAAAATTATTGATAACCCCAATTATAGCGCTGCCCAAAATAAGGCATTGATAGATCGAAAAGAAAATAGGAACCTTACAGACAATACGAAACCGATGGTAATGGAGGAAGATTTACGATCACAAATGGATCCTAACCATTATACAAATAAGGCATTCGAAAAAATAAAAGATTCAGCTACTGTTACAGCAGTGGTAGTAGTCGAAAACAAAACAATCCTTACAAATAATTTGATAGCCATTAAATCGCATATTGATATAGAGCCCAATACATCACCCATAAAAAATAATAAGAGCATTATCGCATACCAACTCACTGATGCAACTAACAACCAGAACCTCACAAATAGTAAGGATGGCAATACCTATTCGAACCATAGCGCTGATTTGTCGATGAATAGCTTATCTAAAGATTTACTAAAAAGTATAAAAAACAAGGTTAAAACTAAAAATACAGATTCGGCCACAACAGCTTCATTGAATCCGGAAAACGAAAATCCTGTTGAAGATAGCTATCTTAAAGATTTTGGCTACGAAGCCGTAAAAAATAAAAAGCAACTATCAAGATGGGCAATACAATACTATTTTACGCCTTCGGTCAGTTATAGAAAGTTAGCAGATGACGAAATAAGACTCAACTATATGCCTTCGGTTACCACCAGTAGTATAACAAATGTTCCTATACTTTCGGCGAATAGTCAACCAACCAGTATTAATACTACGGTACGTCATACACCAGCCTTAGGGATAGAATTAGGGAGTAATATTTTATATACCCTTACACCCATATTTAAATTAAAAACTGGCCTGCAATTTAATATTAGGGAGTATTTTATTGATGCGAGTCAGTCTTTTGGGATTGCAACGATTGCTTTTGTTCAAAACAATCGATTAGATTCTGTAACCATGTTTTCTACTTTAGGTAATAATATAAATGGGATTAATAGCACAAAAATAAATACTAAGCTTTACCAGATATCGATTCCTATTGGCTTTCAATTAGACTTAATACAAGGAAAAAAATTAGGCATCAGTGCTAGTGCTTCTATACAGCCCACATTTACATTGAACAAAAATGTGTACATGCTCTCTACCGATTATAAGTTTTATACCAATGGCGCTGACTTTTTCAGAAAATGGAATTTCAATACTAGTGCGGACTTAAATATTACGTATAAAATAGGCGATTTGAAGTGGTCTGTAGGGCCTCAAATACGTTACCAGCACCTTCCTACTTACACAGACATTTATCCCATTAAAGAGTACCGTTGGGATTATGGTTTAAAAATAGGTGTAACAGCGCCCATTAATAAATAATCTATTTAATTTTTGGTATAACTATCGCTGCGAAGAAATAATTTTACACTATGTATAACTATTTTATTTCGTTACTCTTACTAGTAGTCCTTTCCTCGTCTTGCCAACAAAAGAATATAAAAGGGGCTGTTGATGTACCGAATAATACCACAGCCATCTTTCCTGTTAATAACTTTATACAAACCGATATTAACGACGTTTTAGCAACGCCCTACTCGATTTACAAGCTCACAACAAAGAAACCAGCAGAAAGAAAAGATTCAATAGCGGTTTCAAGAGAAACCTTTAAATTATTGGCTAACCAGTTTCTGCAAAAAACTATAGCTACCCCCACACTGAGGCCCTATTACCGCGAAACCGTTTTTCATGATTTGTCAACGAAAAGTATTACCATTACTTATTCAACAGTAAATCACGAACTCAATGTTCAACAAGTTTTAATTTTATTGGACGATGCAACCAATAAATTAAAAAGGGTATTTATACTTTGCACAACAAATAATAAAGATTCTTCTATAACTGAGCAGTATAATTGGAAGGCAGGTAAAAGCTTTCAGATTAATAGGTTCATAAAAAGAAAAGAAGGTAATGATACTGAAGAATATAATACTGTTGTATGGAACGAAAAATCAGATAATTAGATGAAGGCAGAAGCGTTTCAAAATATTGTTCAAACACTCCCACATCAACCGGGTATTTATAAATACTTTTCAAAAGATAAAGAGCTCATTTACGTTGGAAAAGCAAAAGACCTACGAAAGAGAGTTAGCTCCTATTTTACGAAAACCTATACGAGCTTTAAAACACAAGAACTAGTTCAACGCATTCATCAGATTGAATTTACCATTGTTGATTCGGAGCATGATGCATTTTTATTAGAGAATGCATTAATTAAACAGTTTCAGCCAAAGTATAATATACTTCTGAAAGACGATAAAACATATCCCTATATCGTTATCAAAAAAGAGCGTTTCCCTAGGGTTTTTTTAACTAGAAAAAAGATAAATGATGGTTCCGAATATCTTGGCCCCTATACTTCAACCGGCAATGTAAAAGAATTACTCAACTTTATTAAACTGTATATCCCCCTTCGAACTTGTAAGCTTAATCTTACAGAAAACAATATCCGGAAAGGGAAATTTAAAGTATGCCTTGAATATCATCTTGGTAATTGTAAAGGGCCATGTGCAGCCTTACAATCAGAACAAGAATATGCAACAGGCATACAGCAAATAAAAGAAATTTTAAAAGGTAACTTTAAAACAGTAATAGAATATCTAAAAAAAGAGATAGAAACTTTTGCGCTTGATTTAGCATTCGAAAAAGCTGCAATGGTTAAAATGAAAATAGATAACCTAGAAAACTATCGTTCCAAATCGGTAATCGTTAATAGTCACCTTACCAATCTTGATGTATTTTCTATACTAAAAGACAACCAAACAGCTTATGTAAATTACTTAATGGTTCAAAACGGCACCATTGTTCAAACCCATACCGTACAAATAGAAACAAAATTAGAGGAAAGCGAAGAAGAGGTTTTAAGTTTTGCCATCATGAATCTTCGACAAACCTTTAATAGTTTATCGAACGAAATCATTGTTCCTTTTCTATTAGCATATCCAGATAAAGACATCACGATTACGGTACCCAAGGCGGGTGATAAGAAGAAATTATTAGACTTATCTAGTAAAAATGTAAACTACTTTAAAGAAGAAATAAAGAAGAAGAAAATATTACGCTTAGAAGATAAAACCGATACAGAAAAGAAAAATGTTTTATACGAACTCAAAGAATATTTACAATTAAACGAATTACCTACACATATAGAATGTTTTGATAACTCGAATTTCCAAGGAAGTTATCCTGTTTCTGCCATGGTTTGCTTTAGAGATGGTATGCCTAGCAATAAAGACTATCGCCATTATAATGTAAAAACTGTTGAAGGTATTAACGACTTTGCCACGATGAAAGAAGTGGTTTTTCGACGGTATAGAAGGTTAATGGAAGAAAATAAATCATTGCCCCAATTGGTGATTATAGACGGAGGGAAGGGCCAATTAAGTTCTGCAATGCAAAGTATCCATGAGTTGGGTTTAAAGGGCAGGATGACGCTGATTGGCCTTGCTAAGAACGAAGAAGAGCTATTCTTTGCTGGAGATTCTACTTCTTTAAAACTTCCATGGGATAGCGATAGCTTAAAACTAATTAGAAGAATTAGAGATGAAGTACATAGATTTGGTATCACCTTCCACCGAAATAAAAGATCAAAAGGGACATTCAAAAATGAATTAGAAAATATTAATGGTATTGGTAAGGAAACTGCTAATCAATTATTAAAAGCTTTTAAATCGGTAAAAAACACACAGCATAAAAGCCTGCTAGAAATATCAGCCATCATAGGAAATTCCAAGGGGAGATTGGTATGGGAACATTATCATAAAAAAATATAATAGCCATTTATAAAAAGGGCCAGGATAGAAATCCAGCCCTTTCTTTAAAATCCAATATCCTATGAAAAACCATTACAAATATAATTAATAAATAGAAAAAACATTAAATAAATATATAATAATATCAGTGTTTTAACTGTATTCAATTAATGAAAAAAAAGGAAGCAAATAATTGCTTCCTTTTCAATAAGATGTAGACCTGACTAATATTGCCAAAGGTCTTGTTCGTAGTTAAATATTTTTTCTTTAATTTTTTCGCCTTCTAATAATCTGAATAGCGGATCATTTATGTAATCCTTTAATTTCAAGTCTCTTAGGTTATTAAGGGAACTTTTAACGGTATAACTAGTATACATATGGCTCTCGAATAAATCTTCCCAGCTCATAGCAGAACCAAAATTTTTGGGGTTATATACCCTATACTTTGCTAAAATAGGTCTTAAATCGGGGTAATATACCCAGAATTTAGGGAAGGTTTCGTTTCCTAGTCCTTCAACACGCTTACCCTTCACTAAGGTGGGCATCATTGGTGCAATTCCTAAAATTCTTCTTACCATTCTAGAAGCCTCTTTATCGAAAATAATATCTTCTTTAATTTGGAATTGATAGACTGAATCTACGGGAAATTCAATGGCTCTAATTTGATATTCTGTAATTTTATCGGGATTGTCTAAATCGCCTCTAAAAGGAACCGTATCATAACCTCCAGCATAATCTCTTAAGAATTTTTCTTTTGAGATAGGAACGGAAAAGCGATCATCTTCGAATGCAGTAACATTTCCTTCTACAATAGCTTTATATAGAATAACAAAAAACAATTGACTACCATTATCCTCCACACGAGGATTTCTAAACACCTGATTCATCTTTTCTCTAGTGTCAATGATGCTCCATAGTCTTTGTTTATAAATAGCATCATCCTCTCTAATATGGTCGTATGGAAGTGGCGTACGGTCTTTAACAAAGCTTTCATCGATACCGTTGTCATTACGCAATGATGGCTTAATGGAATCGGTTAATGGGTTACCTCCTTTTGAAGTAACAGTTACATAAGGTGCCGCCTGAGTTTTCTTAATGCCTGTATCAGCCTTATTGGTATTGGCTGGTGATACAGCAAATGGATCTGCTGTTTTATTAGTCCCTACACCAGCAGGCTGGTTGCTACTTGGTATAGGATTACCAAACGGATCTAACTGCTGTGCTTGAGGAGCAGAAGTTTTTTTTGTAGTTTTCTTTCTCTGCGCAGAAACGCCTATAGCAATAAATGCTGTAAAAGCTAAAAGAAAAGAATATTTTGAAAATAGTATTTTCATGATGCACTAATTTATTGTAAAACGATTCCTATTGCGTTAAATTAAATGCTGCTGTACCCTCTAATTTTCTGGATCCACCAGGTCCATTTACAGTAATGTCTGTAAATATAACCGATGAACCAGCTTTACACATTTCTATGATTTGCTTAGCTTCAGCGCTAAAATAAGCACCATTTACTTCAGCAAATTTAGGCCCAGTAGATTCAAATCCTTTACCCGTACAAATAATTACATAATGGGTAACAGTATATTTTACACCTTCGAAAACAAAATCTTTTAATTCAGCTCTTACCCCTGCATTTGCTTTGAATGCATTTGCCGAGATTCTTCCACCACCACTAGTACCCACCATTGGTGTTGGTAAGGGAACATTTTTTACTCTAAATACAAATGGCGTTGTTTTACCATCCATCGAAACATTAATGGTGGCTGTACCCGGGTTTTCTACATTTACCGTGTATTTACCATTTCCATTGTCTTTAATAGAGCCATTATCGATCGTAGCTTTGATAGCTTCTGCCCCCTTTGAACCTCCAGAAATAGAAACTGGATTATCTAAGCCCACATACAATACTTTTACGGCATCGGCACTTACACTAATTCCAGTAGGAGAACCAACTGAATATTTTATTTCATAATCTCTAAAATCTGGTTTACCTGTTGATTGATTAAAGAATTCAATATGCACTTTTTTAGAATAAGAACCTGGCCCTCCAACTGAAGTTTTATATTCTGCAGAACCATCAGCCTGTGGTGTTGCTGAACCGCCGTCTACCGTTACACGAGGATTTGCCGCTTTACTAAAAGCACCAATACCTGCTTTAATGTCTAATTCTTGACCTGGCATTAAGTATTGAGAATTGGTGCCCACCAATGGAACATACTGATCAAATACAACTTTTACTTCGCCCACTTCTTTATGACAAAATTCAATCACTTGTGCTTCACTATTTCTTACATCATTTTGGAATTTGCTTAAGATGGTTAATGCAGCCACTGTAGGCGTCATATGAAAATATGCGGTGGACCAGTCATTGTTACTTGCCGCATTCTTAGAGGCAGGAATAGTTAAGTCGATGGGTAAAGTAGCTGAAAACTCTTTAGCAATCTCTGGATTCAATGCCAATAGTTTTTCTTTCAAATTTTTTAACTTACTAAATAATTCTTTGCCCTTTCCTTTTCCAATAGGAGCCTCTTCTACTAATAAACGGGTAGCTGCTTCTAGATTATCTTCTTTAAAAGTAGTATCTGCTGGTGGATTATAGCCAGCTTCTTTTTTTAACTCTAGCTTAAGAGATTCTATATATTGGTATACTTCATCGGATGATTGCTTTGCCTGATCTGCCAAGGGTTTCCATGTCTCTGCTTTCTCTTTGGTTTTGGCATCTTTTAATAGCTCGTCTAAAGAACTCATTAATTGGCTATTCTTATTTTCAATAATTCCGTTAGAATTCATTAAACTGTTGTCAACAGTTTTAAATGCATTCAATATTTCGGATGACACATTTAATGCAAGTAGTGCGGTAAGCACCAAATACATAATGTTGATCATCTTTTGCCTAGGCTCCTTAGGTAATGACATATAATAAATCCGTTTTAATAAAGTAGTTTAGAATTGATTTCCCAAAGCTATCTCTAGCTTTAGATTGGGCAAACTATCTTCCCTGCATAGCAGTAAGCATACTACCATATACCTGATTCAATTTGGCAAGGTTATTTGCTAAGGCATTGATTTGCTCTTTGGCTCTCATTGCATCGTCAGCACTACTATTCATTGCATCAGATGCCTGTGCCAATTTACCATAAAACTGATTTAAAGCCTTTAGATGGTTATTGCTTTCTTGCAATTCTAGTTCGTAAATAGTATTTAAAGAAGATAAGTTCTTTGTCAAGACTTGCACCTGTGCATGAAATTGTTTTGTACTTTCAGAAGCAGTATTAAAGGCTACCAATGAATTGGTAACTTGTGTTACTGCACCAGTAACTGAGCCCAAGGCAATTGCAGCCTCCTTTGTTTTAGAAGAAAAATCAGAGGTAGACTTCACAATATCACCCACTTCACTTATTTGTGCTACTGAATTAGTTAGGCTATCAAAGCTCCCTTTAAGATTTGTAAGATTAATACCTGATTTTGAAAGAATTTCATCGAAGGTTGGCACTGCCGATGGTGCAGCGTTTACATTACCAGGCTTGATACCAGGGATATGTACTTCATGATCATCCATATAAGGGAATATCACATATAATACCGCATAACCTAGGAAGATCATTGCCTCGGTGGTTAAACCAATTTTAAGCATCACATCTGCAATAGAGGTGTGCAATATTTTCTGTAAAGCACCATAAATTACTACTGCTGCACCAACAGAAACACCAACATCGAACCATTTACTAACCTGAGGAGGAATTTTAGCTGCCATTGTTATAGATTTTTAATTTAATTTTTGGGGGTAATGATTTAAAAGTACAGAAGCTATATTTTGATAAATAACTTTTGATAAATTTTTATAAAAATTCTTCTATTGTTTGAATTTTAGTTGAACCAGTTATTTTTTTGCCCTAGGAGCCAAGTCAATTACACAACGGAATCCAATATACGATTTTGCGGTATCTTGATATTCAAAGGTTCTAGTACTAGTTTGCAAAAAGTATCCCACATCTTTCCAGCTTCCGCCCCGAACCACTTTTCTTTTCATTAATGGAGAATCAGAATCTTTTGCATCGTAGCGCACATCAGGACTCATATCGGACATTAGGTTATAAGCACTTTCATTAAATAGTGAACTTGTCCATTCCGCAACATTTCCTGCCATATTATACAAGCCATAATCATTTGGCCAGTAGGCATCTGCTCTAACTGTATAAAAACCACCATCTTCGGCATAATTACCTCTGCCTGGTTTAAAGTTAGCTAGTAAACAACCTTTTTTATTTCTAATATACGGACCACCCCAAGGAAAAGGAGATCCGGCACGACCACCACGGGCTGCATATTCCCATTCTGCCTCACTAGGAAGCCTGAAATCGCTTTCTGGAGCAAATTTCTTCTTCTCCAACACAGAATTCAAATAATGTGTTCTCCAATGGCAAAAAGCAACTGCCTGTTTCCAGTTAATACCCACCACCGGATAGTTTCCAAATGAAGGATGCGCATAATACCTTTTTGTCATAGGCTCATTGTATGAATAAGAAAAATCTCTCATCCAAACCAAGGTATCTGGATAGATAGGCTCGTCTTTTCTTACAATGAAATTTTTTCTAGCAATCCCAGCATTTTCTCTTTTGGCAGCCTCGGAAAGCAAGAAGATTTCCATCCGATAAATAATTAGCTTAGGGTCTATATCTGCCTTACCATTTAATCGATTATCAGGGGCTAGAATTAATTTATTTCCTAATTTTTCTAAATTAGAAGCGTCATATTTTATGGTATGTGCTTTTGCCCAGTCAATAGCAATAGCAGAATCACCACCATTACCCGAGGCACCTGCAGAGGCTTTAAAATAACCTAACTCTTTGGCGGCTATTGAATCTCTTACCCAATTTACAAATTTTCTATACTCATTATTTGTGATTTCTGTAGCATCCATCCAAAAGCCAGGAATGGATACCTGTCTATTTCTCGCGCTATAGTTGAAGGTAATATCTTCGTCGCTTGGCCCCATATGAAAGGTTCCTGGCGGCACATATACCATCCCACTAGGCTTAAGCAAGCTCGGCTTAGCTGCAGGAGCAACACCAGCATGTAATTGACCATCATCTACTACAGTCTTTGTTTTATTTTTTTTAATAAAACAAGATGATAGCGCCAACACTAATGTCGAGAATAAAATAAGATTAAACCAGTTCTTCATCGTATTTACTATTATCAGGTAAAGACAAATATATGGCTAAAATTGGCATAGCTAATACCAATTTTAGTTTGTTTAGAATAATTTTTTTCAAAGGGTAGAAAATATACGATACGCTATAGATTAAAACTGTTGCTTCCAATGCCTTTTGGTGGCAACAAGGGAGAACTTTTGTGCAAAATAAGTATTTCAATGTTATAGTTTTGCAAAAAAAGTATTTAGATCAAAAAAAGCTGCCTCGCAAGCATAGTTTTTACACAGAAAAAATGCTGCATTTGCTTCTTTAAATTTCCCATTCAGTAATGGGAAGCTCGATTGATTGGTTTGCGTTGTTTGTAGTATTTTATTAGGTAAATATCTTCTGACTATTTCGGGAAGATAGGTAAAGGCATCTTTCCCAGCTACTACCACCTCATTTACCCCTTCAACTACTAGTTGCAATATTGATGCCCACACTCCAAACGAAGTTGGATAGCTTAAGATAACCCTGCCTAGCGATAAAACTATCTTTTTTGCCCGAATACCCCATTCCGGTTGATCGAAAATGATAGATAATATTAATAAATTCAGGGCCATTACTGCATTGCCCGATGGGGTGGCCCCATCGTACACCTCTTTTTTTCGCAGAATTACATCTGTTTGAGCTTGATTTGTAAAATAAAAATAGCCAGTCTCCTCCTCACTAAAATTTTTGATAACATATCTTGTTATCTCTTTTGCCTTGATTAAATAATCGGTATTTCCCGTAATTTCCTGCAGATGAATATATGCCTGAATAAGGTAAGCATAATCGTCTAAGAATGCCGATATTTTGGACTGTTGTTCTTTATAGGTATGATGCCAACTACCATCTAACTGTCTCATTTTAGTTTCCAAGAATTTCATATTTCGGATAGCCAACTCTTTATAGCTATCATCAGCCAACGCTGCATAAGCTTTACAACAAGCTACATTCATTAAAGCATTCCAGCTAAGTAATAGCTTATCATCGAGTTGAGGCCTAACGCGCGTTGATCTTACTGCTAGTAATTGACTATTCCATTTGGAAATTTGTTCTTTAAATTCAAGTAAGTCGATTCCTTTCTCGGTCGTAAAGGCCTCAGCATTTTTTTGAACCCATAAAATATTAGTTCCTTCCCAATTACCTAGCTCAGTTACACCATAATATTCGTAAAAAAGGTTAGCATCATGGCCTAAGCATTCTTCAATCTCTTTTTTACTCCAAGTATAAAATTTCCCTTCCACCCCTTCGCTATCGGCATCCAATGCACTATAGAAACCCCCTTCTGCTTGAAGCATTTCTCTTACAATGAAGGCCATTGATTGCTGGATGGCTTCGGCATATACTTTTTTCTCTGTTAGCTGATAGGCTTCACTCAAAACACCCATTAATAATGCATTATCGTATAACATTTTTTCGAAGTGAGGGGCTAGCCACTTATTATCGGTACTATACCTCGAAAAGCCACCGCCAACCTGATCATAAATACCGCCACCAATCATTTTGTCAACACTTAATAATGCCTGTTCTAATGCGTTTTGATCTTTCGTAAAATGGTAATGCCGAAGTAAGTACTGAATACAATAGGTTTGAGGAAATTTAGGCGCTTTACCAAAGCCACCCCAGCTTTCATCGGACTGCTTTAAAATATTTTGTGCAATCGTATCACAGCTTTCTTTCGTAAACAGTGTTGTGGCCAACTCTTGTTTTTGGCTTTGTTTTTCAATACCAAAACTGTTAGCATAAACTAGGTGTTCCGTTAATTTTTCTGCTTGCGAAAAAACATCCTTTCTCTGTTCTCGGTATGCTTTTGAGATACGGGTCAAAATATCTTTCCAACTTGGCTTATTATAAGCCGCAATAGGCGGAAAGTAGGTGCCCCCATAAAATGGCTTTCCTTCGGGTGTTAGAAACACATTCAAGGGCCAACCTCCCGATGAAGTCATGGATTGAACTGCATCCATATAAATCTGATCAAGGTCTGGACGCTCCTCCCGGTCAATCTTAATATTAATGAAATGTTCATTCATCAATGCTGCAGTTTGTTCCTCTTCAAAGCTTTCTCTTTCCATTACATGGCACCAATGGCAGGCAGCATAGCCAATACTAACCAATATGGGCTTATCCTCGTCTATAGCCTTTTGCAGCGCTTCCGGGCCCCATGGAAACCAGTTAACCGGATTATGGGCATGCTGTAATAAATAGGGACTTGTTTCGTGAATGAGTTGATTGGTATGCATGATGCTGATTACTGAATGAATGAAGGTACTAACATAAAAAAACCCTTCAAAAAATTGAAGGGTGCTACATGAAATTATGGAATTATTTATTAGTCATTGACCCTAAAAAAATATCTAAGGCCGCTGCCATACTAGGCATTTTGGGTGCAGGAGCCATAATCTCGATCTTCAAGCCAGCTTCCTCAATAGCTTTAGAAGTATTAATGCCAAAAGAACCCAATATTGTTCCATTTTGTTTGAAGGAAGGATAATTATCGAACAAACTTTTTACACCTGTTGCTGTAAAAAAGCAGATTACATCAAATTTTTTGACCCCCATCACTTCTGTAATATCGTTACTGACTGTGCGGTACATGAAGGCTAATTGAAACTCACAATTATTATTTTTCAACCAGTTCACAATCTCATTATCCTGTTGATTTTCGCTACAGATATAAAGAAATTTCTCGTTCTCTTTATGCTTATTAATCACATCGAACATGCTTTTATTGGTGCCATCAGCTCCATAAAAAACTTTTCGTTTACGGTATAAAATAAATTTCTGTAAGTATAGGGCTACTGCTTCGGTGATACAGAAGTATTTGGTATCCTGACTAATAGTTACTTTCATATCCTCACACATTCTGAAGAAATGATCAATAGCATGTCTACTAGTAAATATTACGCCAGTAAAGCTAGCAATATCTATTTTTTGCTTGCGGAAGTCGCGAGAGTGTATCCCTTCAATCTTGATAAAGGGATGAAAAACTAGTTCCAAATTGTATTTACGCTCTAGCTCGAAATAAGGTGATTTCTCACTTTCGGGCCTTGGCTGTGAAATTAAAATTCGTTTGGCAACTTTTTCTGTGCTTGAATTTTTAGTTCCGATTTTTGCCATGCGATTATACGAGTATTAATCTGAATTAAATATTATTACCCACGTAATTGAAAATAAACTTATATATCAATAACAAGGGTAGTATCTCTACCGCACAAAGGTAAAGAAAAAAATGTAAGGCATTCACTTTCAAGTCATGACGAATAGATCCTAGACTTACTAAATAACGATACAATAACATAATTCCTACCAAAATCATTGATACTGTTATAGATATTTCAGGAATTGGGGACGAGGAGAACGACATGAGTAACAAAAAAGGGACCAATAAGATGCCTACAATTTTATTACACATAAACACAATGAAAAGGTAAGTATTAGCAGCTTCTTTAGCATTAAAAACCCAACCTACAAAAAGAAGGAATAAAAATTTAACTGCATAGATGATACTCAGGATAGCAGCAGCATACAAGAAAAGTAACCAAAATCCAACAGGATGGATACCATTAATTTGTGCTATTAAACTAATATAAAGACCCCCATTTATAAAAAATAGCAAATTCATGGCCAAAGAAGCAAGATTGTCTTGTACCAACATCTCTTTCGTTTGCCTTTGACGGAACTTGGTTTGAAAAGCTAATAATAACAAAGTATTAAAATACTTGGGAAATGTTAACCGAATTACAGCCACAACAAATACTAAACCAACTAGCAAATAGAATAGTGCATCTTTCGTTTCGGGCAGCTTTACTTTTATAGTCATAAATAAAGGCTGCTTATTAAAAGGCAAATAAGCTATGGGCATAATGGCTTTATAGCTTGCTGTATCTTGCTCATGTTTTCTTTGGAGATTCATAGCAAGAACTTTGTTGAGCGAATCGCGCTTTAACGAATCTAGCCGCAACGAATCATTCAATGCAAAAACACTCGATAGAGAGTCTTGGTGAGCGATGGTGTCGGTTGTCACCATGACTGGAGCTTTTTTTATAGAATCGGCCTTTAAATGGATTTGTTTGTTTCTAGATGAAAGCAATTTGCCAGCATTTCTTCGAACAGAACGTCGCAATTGTATAGTTCGCTTGCCTCCTTGTTTTGGAGAATCGGCATTTTGGGCAAATATTTGCACAAAATAAAAAAACAATAAAAATATAATACCTGCTTTTTTCACTACTGATATTTGCACAAAAATATTGAAGTACAGCTATGAAAATTTAAAAGATGCTCACAAACTGTAAATCTTTCTTTTTGGCATTCCCTAAAACAAAACTTTGAGAAGCCTATTTTCCCACACTATTTAATACTTTGTTTAGGATAGGCATCTATATTTAATTGATACATAAAGATTTTAGGCCCAAAAGAAAAATAGAATAGGATTTGGGAAGAAAGTTACTTTCCTTACCTATTATCTGGCTTTCGCTTGATCGCAATGTAAACTTACGCAACTTGGCAGTTTTTAAAGTGAAGGCTGATGCAAAAGGACAATAAGAGATTTTTTGGGAATGAAAGAACTGGGTTTCCCTATTAAAGTTTGACTACAGGAACAATATTGGCTATCTCAAATTGGATAGAAAAATATCTATTGGTTTATCTCTTTCTGAGGGAAGGTTTTATGAAAGTAGCATTCAGTAAAATTGGAAAAGGTGATTATAATTCTTTCAAGAAAAGCGCTTTTAAATTGTTTATAAATATTTGAAAAAAAATTTTCGTGGCATTTATACTGCCATGAGCGTTGGGAACTTTGTAGTCAAACACTATTTTTTATCTCATTTAAACTGCAGTAATAATGACCAGAAAATTAGTTTTTCTGCTTTGTCAAAACCGACCAAGGTTGTAATTTTTTAAAAAAATATTAAAAATGAAAAAGTCAAAATTAATGATTTCTAAAATGGAAAATGCAGAAGTTCTAACAAGGAGCCAGTTGAGAAATATACTAGGTGGCGCTGTAATGATAACAACAGTTCCAGGCCATATAGGAGGCGGCAATGGTTGTTTAAACAAGCCTTGTACGTATTATATTGAAGGGGTAGGGACATATACTGGCACTTGTGGAGGTAGAGATGGATTTTGCTGGTGTATGACAATTGTTGGACCCTATATACCTACATCAAACGGGGGTGTTAGCCGTTGTAAGGCTTAAAATTTATTTCGATAATTATAATTTTGCCAAGCGGTTGTTTAGACAACCGCCTTAGCTCAAATTTTTTGTTGTGACTACCTATAAAATTATTCTGTTCTCTTATAAATTAATAGTTGAGCTTAATAATTTAAGAGATCTGACCAAGCGTATTAGATGGCTTCCATGCATTTGCATTGTCTCATTATCATTTTTATTATCCTGCCATTTAAAATCACAGCCCGACAATATTATAGTAAAGATTATTTTACCAAAAAACAAAACAAAAAGTTTTCTTGGAAAGTTTGTGTATTTAATAGATGCTAGCAAACAAGCAGAAATTGATTCGTTACTAGTGACAGGTGATACAATTCTATTCAATAAAAAATCGAATACCTCCTTTGTTCCATTTATGGTATCTGTTAGCAAGTTGGATACATTTAATGGACATGCATTTTTTAGACCTTTTGGATTTTCAAACCCGTATTTTAAGAAATCTTTTTACTGTTACTTTTATGTAGATAAAGGCATAACTATTATAAAGCCTTATTTTATGGATGATAATACTATTCAATCAAGTATTAGTGGAAGTAAACAAAATGTACCCTATTTAAAAAATATCGAACTAAAATTACCAGGAAACGATTCATTAAACAGGCAATCGATTATCGATAGAAATATTTCAATCATAAAAGAGTATCCATACTCAGTCGATATTCTAAATCAATTATTTTGGTATAAAGAAAAGTTTTTAACCCAAGATTTAAAAAAGCAATTAACCTACTTTGATGATAACCTTCAAAAGTCGCAGCTCTTTAAAGATTTTGCTGATTACTTCACCATTTCTTCTGTTTTTGACAAATCTTTTCCTTCTTCCATAAAATTAGAAGATAAAAATGGGAAATACCAAGAGATGGGAAACAAGCATTCAGTTTACAATTTAATTGTCTTTTGGGCTAGTTGGTGCGGAGCTTGCCGAGCCGAAATACCTAAGTTAAAAAACTTGTATAAGAAATTTGGCAATAAGGGCTTGACAATAACAAATATTTCTATTGATGGTGAAAAAAAAGATTGGTTAACAGCCTTGGCAAGAGAGAAAATGCCATGGAAACAATTGATTGCAATAGATTCAACAAAGACAGTTATTGATATTAATTACAATATTAAAGTAGTGCCAAAAATGTATTTATTTAATAACAAAAACCAACTTATAGGAACATCAGAAAATAATTACATTTCAACAAAATTTATAGACTCCTTAATTTCAAAAGAAAAGGCTAAAATGAATGATTTCTAAAATGGAAAATGCAGAAGTTCTTACAAGAAGCCAGTTGAAAAATATACTAGGTGGTGCTGTAACAACAACTATAGGTAAAAGGAAATGCGCGGGCAACGGTGGATGTAGAGGTTATACACCGGCCTGCTGTACTTCAACAAATAACTGCTGTTATGATTCCTTAGGAAGATGTTGCAGTAATTAAACATGGCTTACTAAGTGGTTAAACAATGGCAGCCACTTAGTTTTTAAAAAAAGGATTCCTGTTTTTTAATAGGTATAGTAGAATATGAATTAAAAAAAGGACAAAAAGTACACAAAAAAACAATTCCCAATAATTGAAATTACCGCTATTTTGTTTACTCCCTAATTATTAGACATGCTAAAAATAATCATTACTATGTTACTCGATTTATGCTATAATAAAAAAAGTTTTTGCCTTTTATTAGCATTAGTAATTTCAAATTTATTATTTGCGCAAAAGAAATTTAAAATAGAACTTGATGCGCCATGCTACATTAACGACACTTTAATATTTGCTCCACTCATTATTGGAAATGGCTTCGAAGAACTCTACCAAATCAAATTAAAGACAAGCAAAAATATTATTGATTTTGGTAAACATTTTGGCTTTGGAAAAGCCGCTTACCAAATAATTATAAAAGAAAAAAATATTATTGAAGGAGAGATTGATTATCCCATGCCTATTTCAATTCAATTTGTTAATACAAAAACTGAACAAATCTATTTAACATCCCCCTTTTTTTTGGACACAGGTTACTATAAAATAAGATTACCAAAAATGTTCAATCTGTACGATGTTAAAATAAACTCCCCTTCCAATAACGAATACTCAAATTTTAAGAAACTATTTTCAGCCCTTTATCTTAAGCCAAAAGAGGAGAATAATTTTATACCCTTAATCGATATAAACGAAAAGGAAAAAAGAGTTGCGGCTTACCTCAAAAACAATCCAAACTCCTATGTTGCTTTGTGGGAAATAATTGATGACTATGTTCGCTACCGTTATCATTATATTTATATAGATAATTTGCTGCTATTTTCAACTGAAATAAAAAAAACGGAATTGTTTATGAAGTTTCAAAGGAAACTTAATCTTGAAAAAATGATTACTGTGGGTAGTAAATTCCCCAATATACAATTCGACAAAGAGAACTCTTTGACAGAAAAAGACTTTAAAAAGTACAAATTAACATTTATCGATTATTGGTCTACTACCTGCATACCTTGTATAAAAGCGATGCCGAAAATGCTGGAAATATATAATAATTATCAGCATAAAGGCATTAATTTCATAACTATTACAGCCGAGAACGAACCAAAAAAAATTGAACTGGCAAATCACATCCTTAATAGAAACAATATAAAATGGACAAACTTTTTTGACATCCATAAGGAGTTTAAAAACAAAACTGGCGCTACTGCGTATCCGCTCCAATTTTTAATAGATTCAACCGGAAAAATCATTCTAAGAGTTGAAGGTAATTTAGAGGCAATCAAGAAAGCTATTGATGATAATTTGAAATAAATCTTTTAGCAATTCCCTTTTTCTGTTTATTCATATTTATCTTTATTTATTAACTAATCAAATCATGGCAGGCATCTATATTCATATCCCTTTTTGCCATCAGGCCTGCCATTATTGTAATTTCCATTTTTCCACCTCTAAACAATTAATACCGGAAGTTATGAAAGCTATCTCGAAGGAGGCTTTCTTACGAAAAGGATATATTACCGAAAAGGTAGAAACCATTTATTTTGGAGGAGGAACTCCATCACTTTTGTCGGCTGATGATTTACAATATACCCTTGAAAGCTTAAGGAATAACTTCCAGTTTGATGAAAATATAGAAATAACATTAGAAGCAAATCCCGACGATATTATTGAAGAGAAACTAATTGCTTGGAAGAACCTAGGAATTAACCGTCTAAGCATTGGAATACAATCTTTTTCAGAAACCGATTTACAATGGATGAATAGAGGGCATAACAGTAAGCAGGCATTAAGTTGCATTGAATTGGCCATCTTGCAGGGTTTTAATAATATTACTATCGACCTTATCTATGGCACCCCTACCCTAAGTGACGAGCAATGGCAAGCAAATGTTCAGACAGCACTATCACTCAATGTTTCTCATCTATCCTGTTATGCACTCACTGTGGAGCCAAAGACTGCCTTAGCTTTACTCATACAAAAAAATAAGAAAGAAGAAGTGGATGCCGATAAGCAGGCTCGCCATTTTGAATTACTCATGCAATGGATGCAAGAGGCTGGATATGAACATTACGAAATCTCTAACTTTGCCAAACCTGGCTACCGTAGTAAACACAATAGCAGCTATTGGAAAGGTAAGCATTATATAGGCTTAGGACCCTCTGCACATTCATTTAATGGCGTTTCACGTGAATGGAATATTGCCAACAATGCTTTATACATCAGTAGTATTGAACAAGAATTACTACCCCACGAAATAGAGCATTTAACACCCGCACATCAATTGAACGAATATGTTATGACCTCCTTAAGAACTAGCGAAGGTTTGTCTGTAGTGCATACTGAAAATAACTGGGGAAAAGAGAAATTAACCTTATTGATGGATAGTGCTCAAAAATGGATTGAATCCAATCATCTCCTCTTGGAGAATAATTTTCTGAGACTTAGCAAGAAAGGAAAACTTTTAGCAGATGGCATTGCGTCGGATCTATTTCAATTATAAATCTACATCTATTGTGTTCAAGCCAATATACATGATGACACGAAAATCCAATCATGGGAGTATATCTTGCCACAAAAAAGGGTTCCAATAAGCTTGATCTGTTATTAGGCTTTATACCAACAAGCCTTCAATTTTTTTAAACCCATCTTCTGCTAGTAGCTGTTCCCATAAAATTTCATAAATAGCAGTAGCAATAGGTATTTCGGCCATCACTAGTTGATTGGTTTTATGAATGCACTTACTAGCATTATAACCTTCTGCAACCATGTTTAACTCTAATTGAGCAGCTTTTACACTATAGCCCTTGCCAATCATATTACCGAAGGTTCTATTTCGGCTGTATAAAGAGTAGCAGGTAACCAATAAATCGCCTAGATACACAGAGGCTGCATAATTAATATTTTTCTGTTCCTCCTCCGTCTCATTATTCCAAACAAGCTGCTTTAAGAATGTAGCCATTTCATCGGCGCAATTAGCAATATAGACACTTAAAAAATTATCGCCATACTCTAACCCATGTGCAATACCTGCCCCTAAAGCATAGATGTTTTTTAAAATGGCTGCATATTGTACGCCAATTACATCGTGGTTTATAACCGTATTTATATACTCAGTTTTAAAGTGTTTAGCAAGCATTCCTGCTGTAGCCTCATCAATACCTGAGAATGTGAGATAAGATAATTTTTCGGCCGCAACTTCTTCTGCATGACAAGGACCTAGCACTGTAAAATAATCATTTAAAGAAACATCAAACTGTTCGGATAAATAATCATTTAATAACTGATTGGTAGTGGGAAGAATTCCCTTGATGGCAGAGATAATTTTCTTTCCCTCAAAGGCTTCTCTTTCCAAAGGCATGAGCACCTCTACAATATACGCCGATGGAACCGCTATTAAAATTACCTCACTATTCGAAACAACCTTATCTATGTCATCGGTCAGTTGTAGTTGGGCAGTATTAAAATAAGCACTACTTAAATAATGCGGATTATGTCGCCTCTGTTGAATGTGATGTATAGTCTGTACATTACGTGTATGCCAATAGATGGTATTGCCGTTATCGGTAAGAATTTTTGCAAGGGCTGTTGCCCAACTTCCACTTCCTATAATCCCAAATTGCATGTATACAATTTTTATTAATGAATAACCAACATAAAAAGGAAGTTTTTATAAAGAAGACCCCATACCTAAGGAGGCTTTTACTTCACTCATTTTAGCTAATTTTTTTTATCATCGTATAACTTATCTTTTGCTGTTACTTTCACCTTGTCACCATCTTTTAAGGTTTTACTTACCGTAGTATAGGGGCCCACAATAACTTCATCCCCTTCTTTTAAGCCTGCCGCAATTTTAATATAGTTTAGGTCTTGAATTTCTGTTTTAACTTTTACTTTTTTCACTACTCCAGTTTTATCTAGCACAAAAACTACTTCTTCTGTTGCATCATTAGCAGCTGTAGATTTTGTATCTTGACTACTGCTCTTATCGCTTTCCTTTTTATCTTCTTTTTTGTCGACTGATCCCTTCGTGTCACCCTTCACGTCGCGTGTAGTTACTGCATTCAAAGGAACACTTAACACTTCTGATTCTGTTTTAGTTTGAATATCCGCACTAGCACTCATTTTTGGGCGAAAAGGAAAAGGCTTCCCTTTTGCTACTAAATCTTTATAACTATCGGGCAATAGTCGAATGTGTACGGTATAGTTGGTTACATCGGTCGTTGATGTTGTTGAAGTAGCGTTTGGATTTGCAATCTTAAATACAATTCCTTTAAACTTTCGATTATTGTATGCATCGATCTCTACAATCGCTGTATCGCCAATCTTAACTTTAGGAATATCGTTTTCACCTACATCAACCTGTGCAACGATACTTGCCATATCAGCAATACGCATAATTTCGGTACCCACACTAAAACTATTACCAGAAATGCGTTCTCCTTTCTTTACATCTAATAAACTAACAACCCCATCCATTGGCGCAGTAATGGTAGTACGAGACAAATTTTTATCGGCAGTTTGCAACTGTGCTTTAGCACCTGCAATATTGGCTTCCCCTCCTCTAATACCCTGCAGAGCCGCATTATAGCTTGCCTCTGCACTCCGTAAAGCTTGCTCACTCGTTTCAAATTCAGACATGCTAATCACTTTATCTTCTAATAGCTTTTTCTGCCTATTATACATACTCTTTGTTTGATCTAAGGTGGCTTTTAAACCTACTAGTGCCGCTTGGTAATTCGAAACTTGAGCCTTGGCTTGATTCACAGCAGCCACATTTTGATCGCGCTGTGTAGCATAAATGTCAGCATAAATTTTTGCTACCACTTTTCCACGCTTTACGGTATCTCCTTCTTCTACATTTAGCTCTACAATTTCCCCACTAACATCCGAGCTAACCTTTACTTCTATCTCGGGATACACCTTACCACTTGCTGTTACTGTTTCAATGATAGTTCTTTTTGCAGCCTTCTCTGTAGCCACTTTAATACTTTCATCCTTACCAATGATTCCTGCCAACTTTAATCCATATAACCCTCCTACTAATACTACTAATCCAATAATAATCCAAAGCAAAGTTTTATTCATAAAATATATTGTTACTCATTTTTTAATATAATTCAACCAATCTATTACTCCCTTAATTTATAGTTTAAGTCCTTGCCCTTTATAAAACTCAAGCAACTTCATTTTGAATACATAATCATACTCACTTGCAATTAACTGCAACTTTGCTGTCTGTAAATTATTTTGATTTGTAATGAGATCTAGGGTTCCAAGAAGTCCTACTTCATATCGTTTAAAAGAAAAATCATATACTTTTTGCGCACTAGATACATTTTTTTTACTCGCATTTAATTTTTCTAAAGCATTAACAGCATTCGTGTAGGCTGTATAGATATTTTGCTTTAGCGTTTGGTTTGCCTGGTCCTTTTGGAGTACGGTAGTTTTTAAATTAAGCTTCGACTGTTCATAGCTAATACGAGATTGTCCATTATTGAATATAGGTACACTGAGTCCGAGACCTAAGCTTTGACGAAAATTATTACCTAACTGGTCAAAATACTTAGTATTAACAGTAGCATAGTTTGGGTTAAAATAAGGATTAGAGTATACCGTATAATCAGTTCCATTTACCGAAACCTTTCCAATGGAGGAAGCAGGAACCAAGGTTGATCCATTTTGTTCAACGGTCTTATTATTATTATTATACGTTGTTCCTAAGGAATAACTCCCAAAAAGAGTAGGATATAAGGAAGCTTTATTTACTAAAATATTTTTTTCAGCAGCCTTAATCTTAAACTCATTTTCCCTTTGTAAAGGTTGATTGCTTAATGCCAATTGATATACGACTTCCGGTTGTAACTCGCCAAAATTTTCAACCGGTATTTTATTAGCACTTGGGGTTTCTACTTCAAAAGGAATAGAAGCATCAATATTTAATAGTGCTTTCAAGAAAAGTATATCCTGATCGAATATTGTTTTATTGCTAATAAGATTACTACTGTCCGATGCCAATTGTGCTTCTATTTCTACTAGGTTCAATTCTGGTAAAACGCCAGCTAATACTTGCTTGTTAGTAATATCTAGTTGCGTCTTTCTTTGTGCTATTTGCACCTCACTAACATTCATTTGCTCTTTTGCTGCCAATACTTGCAAATAGTAGGTTGCAACATTTAAAGCTACATCATTTGCAGCCCTTTCTACATCAATCAATGCAGCCTGTGCATTAAATTGTGATGCAGCAATATTATTTTTTAGCTTATTCCAGTTATAAATCGACACATTGCCACTTAACCCATAACTCTGAGAAAATAAATTCGTATTGGTGTACTGGTTGGTGGTAGGATCAATAGATCGGCCAAACTGTGGGCCTGCATTGGTACTAAAAGAGGCTGTAGGATATTGGTAGAGCTTAGCCTGCTGTAACTGTAAATTACTAACCCGGGCTTGCACATCGGCCTGTAGTACAGAAATATTGTTTTTCATGGCATAATCAACACACTTTCGCAAATCCCATTTTTCTACTTGAGCTTGCACAGATAACTGTAGCGAAATAGTGAATGCCACTATCATGATAAGGTACTTCATAGTTTAACAAAATTAACGGTTTCCTCAACACTGACTATTTTTTTCGACAAGCGGAAAGCTAAACCAAAAAATTGAGCCTAGAATCAGGAGAGATGGTTTATTTGTGCAAAAGCCTGATCCAAATCTTTTATCAAATAATCGGCCTCCTCTAGCCCAACATATAAACGAAGCATCCGGTGTTCTATACAACTAGCCGTAAAAGCTGCTGGTGCGATCCCAGCGCATCTAGGTATTATCAAACTTTCGTATCCACCCCAACTAACAGCCATCAATATATGTTTCAACGATTCGCAGAAAAGTTCAACTGTTTCAATGTTTTTTGCTTTAATAATAAAGGTCAATAACCCACAAGCCCCACCCATTTGCTCTTTGGCTAATGCTAGCTGTGGAAAGTTGTCCTCAAACGGAAATATAATTTGCTCTACCATGGATTGCCCTTTTAGATACGCTATAACATCATGAGTAGTTCGGGTTATTTTTTCGAGCCTTGCTGTTAAGGTTCGTAATCCACGAATAAGAAGCCAAGCATTAAATGGTTGAATACCGCTCCCTACACATAAATATTCGCTATTAAAAATACGTTCTATGATAGCTTGGCTACCACATAATACGCCAGCAACGGTATCGCTATGTCCCCCAATATATTTTGTAGCAGATTGTAATGATAGATCAATACCTAATGCTATTGGTTTTTGATAAATGGGCGTACAATAACTATTATCACAAATAGTAATAATATGTTGCTGTTTGGCCAATTTGGCCACTGCCGCAAGATCTTGTAATTCGTACGTCCAACTATTGGGCGACTCTAAGTAAATGACAGTTGTATTTGACTGAATAGCTTTTTCGAAATTTTCTACCAACTTACCATCTACATAGGTAACTGTTATGTTGAAGCGAGGCAAAAGGGTATCAAATAATTTTTTTGCCCATGTGTATGGATCTCTGACCGATATAATATGATCACCACTTTTTACATTCGCTAAAACAGCTGCAAATATGGCGGCGGCACCACTATTAAAAACCAAGCAATCCTCAGCGCCATCTAATGCAGCCAACTTTTTACGAAGGATTTCCACCGTTGGATTTAAGCCTCTACTATATAACCAGGTAGAATATTCATTGGCAAAAGCTTTTCGCATTGCATCAACTTTCGCAAAAGCAAAGTTTGAAGTCTGTATAAGGGGTGGCGCAATAGCCCTGAAATAGTTCTCTCGATCTTCAGCAAACTCATTGAGTATATAGGATACATCCATCTTATTTTTCAGTTTTAAGAAATGAGGAGAATTTTATTTAGTCAAACTCAAATAAATAAATCATGAATCTTGTCTCTGTTTTTTTGCTTGCCTTTTATGATAAAAAATAAAATATACCAACACAAAAAATACAAGTAAGCTTACCCCCATCAATGCGGCCATTGGATTGTCGATAACAACCGCTGTTGCTACAAAGCCATACGATAAAACAAACAGTATGGTAAGCAAGGGTAATACTTTTTTTAAAGACCCTGTTACAAAGGCATCGCCTTGTTTTCTTTTTCGTAGAATAAATAAAGTAGCCGCAGAAGTACTCATTCCAATGCAGTCTAGGAAAATACTAAAGCTTAATACATTATCAACACCTTTACCAAAGAAAGTTACAGCAATTGTTATGAATGCATATACCGTTAATCCCGGAATCAATGCATCGGTCTTTGGATGGCGATAGGTAAATATTTTAGGTAATAATTTTTCTTCGCTCATAGCATACATCACCCGTGGATTACTGAGTAAAACAACATTTACATAGGCTAATACACTTAATACCATACATAGATCAAATACCTTTGCACCCGATTTCCCAAACCATGCTTCACACAACAAAGCACCTATCGCATTTGCATTTTTCATTTGGTCGAAACCAATTACTTTAATATAAGTATAGTTAATAGAAAGATACAAAAACAACACCACTAAAATGCCAATGACTATGCTGCGCTGCATAGTAGCAGACGACTTTACTTCGCCGCCAAAATTAATAGTTTGCTGATAGCCACCATAGGTAAAGGATACTGCCACCAAACTTAATATCAATAATAATCCTGCATTGTTGCCGTTGTATCGATAAACAATACCTGCATTATAGCCATGGGGCGCAACAGTTAGTCCTGTAAAAAAAGTAGAGATTAGTAATAATATCAATGCCACTTTAACCACCATTAGAAAATTCTGGGTACGACTACTCGTTTTTAATCCTAGCAAGTTTACCCCATAAAATAATGCGACGGCTGTTGCCGAAACAGCCACATTGAAATACGTGCCTGATGGTTTTCCATATAAAAAATCACTTACGTAATCGGCACCAATTAAAGCAACCACCGCCAATGAGGCCGCATTGCTAATGAGTATCAAAACATTTACGGTAAATCCGATGGACGGATGGTAGCAATAAGAAAATATTTTATAATAGCCCCCCACCACCGGCAACCTTTGCCCTATTTCGGCATAGGTTAATGCACCACATAATGCTACAAAGCCCCCAATTATCCATGCAGCAAAAAAAATAGTAGGTGTGCCCGATTTGGCGGCAATGGTAGCAGGTGTTTTAAAAATACCCATCCCAATTACTAAGCTCACCACAATAATCGTAAGACTGAATAGATTTAATTTTTGTTTTTCGGCCATATATTTAGCTTAGCAATAAATATAAGAAAAAAAATGATTAAGTTGATACTTGTAAATTTTTAGACCCTTTGCAAGAAAATATTTACAACCTATCTTTCCTCTAAAATTATAATCTGGCTTTTATGCAAACCACTAAACGAAATGATTACATTACTTGGGACGAATATTTTATGGGCGTAGCTTTACTGTCGGCTAAGCGCAGTAAAGATCCCAACACACAAGTAGGTGCCTGTATTGTTAATTCAAAAAATAAGATTGTTGGTGCCGGCTATAATGGTTTACCTACTGGCTGTAACGACGATGACTTTCCTTGGGGTAAAAAGGGTAATCAGCTTGAAACCAAATATCCATTTGTTTGCCATGCCGAGCTAAATGCCATCTTAAACAATATTGGGATAGACTTACAGGGATGCAGAATTTATACCGCATTATTCCCCTGCAATGAATGTGCAAAAGCGATTATTCAATCTGGCATTACCGAGATTGTTTATTTATCGGATAAATACCATGATACCGATAATTTCATTGCATCTAAAATGATGCTAGATAAAGCAGGTATCCATTATCGTAAAGTAATAACCACGATCCATAAAATTGAGCTCTCCTATAATGAATTGGATGTATAAAGTTGTGCCTGGAAATACCAATCATCGCAAGAAAAAATGATTGGCTTTTCGGGCTAATAACCATTATCCAATCGTAAATTTTTGCTGCAATCACATTCCTACAAAGCCTGGTTGTATTCAGAATTTGTTCGAGACTTATTCGAGACTTGTTCGGGTCAAGTGCAGGAATTCATACAATTTACCCGAACAAGTCTCGAATAAGTCTCGAACAAGATAGTACCCTAAACTATGTTTGAACTGCTGACTAGAAAAGCATCAGCTAAAAAATAATCTTTCGAACTTTAAATAGGACATTTCTCGTGATAATTAATGAGTTCTATTGGGGTACGCTCAATAACTAATCCGCCATAATGTAGTTGTACTTGGTCCAATACCGCTTCTATTTCTGCTACCGTCATAAGAGTAACTAATTGACTTCTATATTCTTTAATATTGGGTAAGCCTTTTAAGTAGTTGGCATAATGACGACGCATTTCAAAAATACCCACTATTGGCCCCTTCCATTCGAACGACTTATGCAGGTGTTTTTTACAAACGGCAATACGCTCCTCAATACTAGGAGGAGGAAGCATTTCGCCTGTTTGCAGGAAATGTTTTATTTCTCTAAATATCCAAGGATAACCAATGGCAGCTCTGCCAATCATAATACCATCTACCCCATAGCGATTTTTATATTCAAGTGCTTTTTGAGGAGAATCAATATCTCCATTACCAAAGATGGGAATGTTAATACGAGGATTGTTTTTTACCTTGGCAATCAACGACCAGTCAGCCTCGCCCTTATACATTTGCGAACGAGTACGGCCATGGATAGCCAATGCTTTAATACCGGTATCTTGTAAACGTTCGGCTACTTCTTCAATGTTACGGCTATTATCGTCCCAACCTAACCTTGTTTTTACAGTAACAGGTAATGAGGTAGACCTCACAACGGCTTCGGTAAGCCTAACCATCAAATCAATATCCTTCAATACTCCTGCACCGGCACCCTTACTCACTACTTTTTTTACAGGACATCCAAAGTTAATATCCACTAGATCGGGCTGAACCGCATCTACAATTTTTGCACTCAATGCCATCGCTTCTTCATCGCCACCAAAAATCTGAATACCGATGGGACGCTCATAATCGAAAATGTCTAATTTGGCCCGGCTCTTAATGGCATCACGTATTAATCCTTCACTCGAAATAAATTCGGTGTACATCAGGTCTACGCCATTATCCTTACAAACCGCACGAAATGGGGGATCACTTACATCCTCCATAGGAGCTAGTAATAAAGGAAAATCGGGAAGTTCTAGGTTGCCTATTTTTACCATTCGTTAAAACAATTATCTTTCCATATTGGAAAGTGTTGCAAATTTACATTCTTATTATTCAAGTTAGTGTTATGACAGAGGAACAATATTTACCCCAAGATGGTGGAGATAAAGAAATAATTAATATTCGCACCGATAAAAATCAGCCACTCATTAGCTATTGGGGGCAAATTGGCCTCCTAATAGGGTTCACAGGTGCTGGCTTAATTATTGGCTCATTTTCATTTGTGCTCATCTGGAGGCTCATGACGGGCAATAGTATCGTAGACCTAGAAAAGAACCTGAGCAATATTAAATATACCAATGCCATCAGGCTTGGGCAACTCATTTCCTCTATCTTGATGTTTTTTGTACCCGTATTTTTTTACGCCTTAGTGGTCAACCGAAGACCCCTTCAACACTTAGGCTTCAGAAAATTAGCTAGTATAAAACAAGTAGTATTAGTCATAGTAATTGCAGCATTTGGCTTTCTATTAAGTGGGGCCCTATCCGAAGTAACGCAATTAATACCCCTTCCCAAATCATTAACAACCTTATTTAAAAGCTGGGAAGATAATTCTAGTGAGCAGGTAATGGCAATAGTAAAAATGAAAAATTTAGTAGATTATCTATTTGTCCTCCTCGTTATTGCAATAACACCCGCTATTGTAGAAGAAACATTATTTCGTGGAGGCTTTCAGCAACTAATTGAAAAATGGTCTAAAAATATATGGATAGCCATTATTATTACTAGCATTTTATTTAGTGCCATTCATGGTAGTTATTATGGTTTTTTGTCGAGAGCTGCCTTAGGCATCATGCTTGGATTTTTATTCTACTATAGTAGAAATATCTGGCTAAATATATTCATGCACTTCCTTAATAATGCAATTATTGCAAGCTATCTATACGTGATAACGAGAAAGGGTGAACTTACAAAAGAAGCCATGGATGATAGTCTGCATATGGGCTACCCTGCTATTCTAATGACGATTTTACTCATTATCATTTTATATGCATTATTTAAAGAGTTTAAGAAAGAAAGCATGCGCATCGGGGCAGCGTTGATGGAGGATACTATTTCAAATCCTGGAGAACGATTAGGATAATAATACCTTATCATTTACTTTTTATTGTTAGAAATACTACCCACACCAGAATAACACCAAACATTGCTGAAATAATCATTTAATTATTATACCCAATTATTATAAAAAATATGGCTTTCAATCTTCAAACATTCAGAACTAGAACACTTACAGCTGTAATCTTTGCTGTAATCATGCTCTCTGGTTTATCTATTAACGAATGGACCTTCTTTGCATTATTTACGATCATTCATTTTGGCTGTTGGATAGAATATCAAAAAATTGTTGGGACCATCTACGATTCTTATAATCAGATAAGCCGTTTTCATAAGTATGGCGTTCTATTATTGGGCTGGTTTTTTATGATCTGGATGACCCATAATACCACTAAAATGGGCACTGCCACCTTTTATGGCATGGGTTGGTATTGCATGACCGTACTTGTCATGTTTTTATTGGCCACCGAAGTAGTATTTAAAAAGAATTTGAATCTGAAGGCTATTGGTTATTCGGCATTGGGATTAGTTTATATCTCATTAAGCTGGGGATTAATGATTGCATTACGCAATAGAAGTGCTGACAATTACGACTTAAGCCATCCTAGCTTTAATTATGGGGCACTCATTCCTTGTGGCGTAGTTTTTTCGATCTGGATGAATGATACCATGCAATATATTGTTGGTAGTCTATTGGGCAAAACGCCCTTCTCGAAAATATCGCCCAAAAAAACATGGGAAGGTACCATTGGCGGATCTATTTTATGTATTGTAATCATTGCTATTTTAGGATCTAGCATTGCGGTAGCGAAAGTATACAGTGTGTTAGATTGGACGGCAATTGCTTCCATTGCAGCCATTACAGGCACCATCGGCGATTTGGTAGAAAGTAAATTAAAACGCATGGCTAACATAAAAGATAGCGGAAATATCATGCCCGGACATGGGGGTTTCTTAGATCGTTTCGATTCTTTACTATTAGCTGTTCCATTTGTGTGGTTGTATGTACATTTGTTCCTCAAATAAATAAAATGAAAATTCACAAAGAAGGATATCGGTCCATTGCCATTGGAGCATTAGTTTTTGGCATTATTAATGTTAGCTCATTCTCATTTTTATCCGAAGAAATGTCTTCGTTGGCAATGGCTATTTTTGTGGTTACCCTTGCCCTATTATTATTCCTTATTTCATTCTTTCGTATACCCAATCGTATACTCACAGTTAATGATAATCAGATTATTTGCCCTGCAGATGGCAAGGTGGTTGTAATTGAAGAAATTTTTGATACCGAGTATTTTAAAGACAAACGCATTCAGCTAAGTGTTTTTATGAGCCCTGCCAATGTACATGTAAACCGCAATCCAGTGAGCGGAGAAGTGGTATATAACCAGTATCACAAAGGAAAATACCTAGTAGCATGGCACCCTAAATCTTCTACCGAAAACGAAAGATGGAGTGTGGTGGTAAAAAATAATTGCTTTGGAGAAATTCTTTATAAACAAATAGCAGGTGCACTAGCCAAACGTATTTGTAATTATACCACTGTTGGCCAGCAGGTTCAGCAATCAGAAGAATATGGTTTTATTAAATTTGGTAGTCGTGTAGACCTACTTTTACCATTAGGAACAAAGATTCATGTAAAGCTAAATGAAGTAGTAAAGGGGGGGGTAACGGTACTAGCTAGCAAGAATTAAAGTTGTTTTATAATGCCCTATTTTTTTTATATTTACGCAACTAAATCAATTGTCTATATGAAAAAGATACTACTAATGGCTACAGTTGCCCTACTCTTAACGGGCACTACTTTTGCGCAGCAAAAAGAAAAGATGAAATGTACCAAGGAATGTTGCAAAGGGAAGGACTGTAAGAAATCGGCTAGCAGCGATAAGGACAAACAAATAAAAGCTACTAGCGTAACCAAGAAATTATAAGTCTAACACCACAAAAAAACTAAAAGCCCCATTGTAAAATGGGGCTTTATATTTTTCTTCGGCGCTAAAAGCCGGGATATTATTTCAATCCTTTCTCGTCAGAAACAGTAAGTTTCTTACGGCCTTTCGCCCTGCGGCTGGCTAATACCTTACGGCCATTGGCAGTTTGCATACGTTGACGGAAACCATGAACAGATTTACGACGACGTTTATGCGGTTGAAATGTACGTTTCATAATAATTTTGTTTTACTAACCCAATAATTTTATTTCAACTTCAACGGTGACCACCATGCCACAGTTTTGTGAAAGGACGGCAAAGGTAAGGGCTTGAACTTAAATTTTGAAAGAATTTGAAGGATAATTTTTATGACCTTAGCTCAAATACATGAATTTAACGGTAAAAGCTCAACTGCATTGGCTTTCCATGAACTATTTACTATGCTAGAAAGCCGCAAGATCAAGATGTTTTGACACAATAGCAGTTCCAAAGAAAATAGCTGCCTGCCTATCAAAGTCTGCTGTTGAGTCGGTAGTATAAAAATCTATCTTTTCTGCTTTACTGCATTTTTGCGCTATTTCTGGATGTCGGTGTAGGTAATTAACTAGACTATTGGCAACGATATCGGCTTGTGAAACTATTTTTATGCCTGGATTTAGATATTGCTTTATTTTATCGATGATAAGTGGGTAATGGGTACAAGCAAGAAGAACGGTATCAATTTCATTGGATTGCCTCATTAAATGACTAAGATATTTTTTTACAAAATAGTCGGCCCCCTCCGATTGATGTTCATTATTTTCTATTAAGGGCACCCACATAGGGCAAGCTTCCTGATAAACCGTTATTTCTGGAAAAAATTTTTCAATCTCTATTGGATAGGAGCCCGACTGAACGGTTCCAGTAGTTCCAAGAATGCCTACTTTTTTTGTAGCCGAATAATTACCAATAATCTCGGAAGTAGGCCTTATTACGCCCAATACTCTCTTGCTAGCATCCATTTTTGGTAGCTCATGCTGCTGAATTGTTCGCAAAGCCTTTGCAGATGCAGTATTACAAGCCAGAATAACGAGGGGACAACCTTGCTTAAAAAACCATTCTACAGATTCTAATGTATACTGGTATACGGTCTCAAAACTTCTGGTTCCATAAGGAGAGCGGGCATTATCGCCCATATAAATATAATGATACTCAGGCAGTTGCTTAACTATCTCTTTTAAAACAGTTAGTCCACCATACCCACTGTCGAAAACACCAATCGGTCCTGTTGTATCCATATAACAAAAATAAGAACCATCCTGCATAATACAGGATGGTTCTTAGCTATTTAAAAAACTAAATGATTAGTGCTTTACAGCTGGTTTTGTTGTAGTAGCAGGTTTAGCTGCACCACCAGTAGAACCAGTACTTAAACCTTGCGCCTTTAATGCATCTAGTACATCTTTAGGCAATGGCAACTGAAGCTTCTGAGCTACTTTAATAGAAAGATTATCGGCCAATGGACCAGGAATCAATAGGGCATCTTTCTTCAAAATCCAAGTATACTTTTGTTCTACAATGATTTCTTGTAATGCAGCATATACTTTTTCTAAGTAGGGTTGCAATAATTGATTTTGCTTATTTTGGGTCATTTGCTGCGCATATTGCTGCCAGTTTGCAATTTTGTAATAATGCTGAGCAATCTCTTTTTGCATAATCTGCCTTAAAGAAGCATTCAATGTAGCAGAATCTTTTTTAAATGTACTATCCTTACGTTTGAATTCGCTTATTTCATAATCGCGTTCATTACCTAAAGAATCAATTTGATACTGATTAATGAGGGTATCAATTTTTTGGATACCTGGGAAAAGGCCCAATACACTTTCCTCGTCGAAAGAACCTATTTTAACTTGTTGAGCTTTTGTGTTGCTGCTTATTAAGATACTTACTGAAAAAGCCACACACGCTATTAGAATTTTCTTCATTGTGGATGTTGTTTAATATTTGTTTTGATGATTGGTTTTAATTTTTAATCCCCATTTCTCTGAGCACTTCATCGCTCTTATCTAATTTAGGGTCGGCAAATATAACGGTAATTCCTTCACTTTTATCTAGTACAAAATCATAAGATTTGGCAACAGCTATTTTTTGTATGGCATTATATACTTTATCTTGTATAGGTTTAACAATATGTTGTCTTTCTTTAAAAAAATCTCCTTCATAACCAAAGCGTTTCTTCTGAAGATCTCGCACTTCTTTTTCCTTATTAAATAGCTCAGCTTCGCGTTTCTTTTTTAGTTCATCGCTCAACATATATTGCTCTGCGTCATAATTTTTGTACATTCTATTCAGTTCGCTTTGCTTATCATCTATTTCTTTTTGCCATTGGCTACTAATATCCTGTAATTTTTTATCTGCTTCCTTATATTCAGGAATTTTATCTAGAATATATTTAGTATCAATGATGGCATATCGTTGTGCTGTAGCCGACCATATGGTTACAGAAAATAAAAAAAATATTAGCAATAATTTCTTCATCACATTTTTATTTGAAGATACTACTTTCTTAGGAGCTGCTGCTCATTATTCGGGTTCAAATCCTAACATAAATGTGAATCGTGATGCATTTTTCAAGGATCCTCCTGGTGTAATACGATCTAGCCCAATACCATAGTCAAACCCTAATAAACCAAACATTGGAAGGAAGAATCGCATACCTACACCAACAGAACGCCTTAATTTAAAAGGATTATAGTCTTGTATCGAATACCAACCATTGGCTGCTTCAAAGAAACTCAAAGCATAAATTGTACTGCTTGGATTCAAACTTAAGGGATACCTTAATTCCAACACATACTTATTAAACATGGTGAAGTATTCGGTAGCACCAGATTGGTCTGGGTTTACTTTCGGATCCGATGTTTGGTAAACTGGATAACCTCTTTGAGAGATGATATCGTACCCAATTAAAGCGTATTGATTGCTTAAGCCGGCATCACCCACCTGGAAACGTTCGAATGGAGAGATTTGTAAATTTGAATTGTATCTACCCAAATACCCGAATTTGGCGGCTACTTTTAATACCAATTGCTTATTATGTTCATCCCCACGAGGTCTTCCAAATGCAGTATACCATTCGGCATTAAAACGCCATTTATGATATTCTATCCACTTATACTTCTGATTATTATTATTAGCATCTGTTTGGATAGAGGGATCGAATAATGAATAAGGGGGTGTTATTTGTGCACTCAATAAAATATTGGATCCACTTCTTGGAAATAAAGGTTGATCTACAGAATTTCTTTGCACAGCAAGCTTTAAACTAAAGTTATTAGAGAACCCATTATTAAAATTGGGTAAATTAACCGGACTAATATAATAGTTTACAAGGTGATACTGAACATAACTTACACCTGCAGATAAAGAAAAATAATCATCTGGCCATTTAATTTGCTTACCTAAACTAACAGTAGCACCCGTAGTTTTCAAATAAGAGTTATTGGCAGCCGTGGAAGAATAAGTGCCTGTTTGTGGATTATACGCATTTGCATACTTCGTATCATAAATAGAAAATGATAATGAATTTCTCTTTTTACCACCTAACCAAGGTTCAGTAAAAGAGAAATTATAAGAGCGGAAGGCCTTACCATTACTTTGTACGCGCAAGCTCAGTTTTTGTCCATCACCCATTGGTAGAGGATCCCAAGAGCCTTTCTTAAAGAAATTCTTTGTTGAAAAGTTATTAAAAGTAACACCCAATGTTCCTGTCAGCCCAATCGTACCACCCCATCCGGCACTCAACTCTAGTTGATCACTAGATTTTTCTTCTACTGCCCAGTTAATATCTACCGTTCCATCATCTGGATTTGGCACTACATTAGGATTAATTTTTTCTTGATTAAAATAGTTTAGCTGAGCCAATTCACGTTGTGAACGAAGTAATTCGGTACGACTAAATTTTTCTCCTGGTATTGTGCGCAATTCCCTACGTACCACATACTCTTTGGTTTTCTCGTTACCTGAAACACGAACATTTTTTATAGTGGCTTGTGGCCCTTCTACAATTCTTATTTCATAATCGATGGTATCGTTATAAACAGCTGTTTCTACTGGATCGGTCCTGAAGAATAAATAACCATCATCCATGTATAGACCACTTATATCGGCTCCATCTGGAGAACCTTTGCCTAATTTTTTATTTAATACATCTAAGTTATAGATATCGCCCTTTCTAATTCCTAAGATATTAGTTAGTAAAGAATCGGGGTATTTCGTATTTCCCCTCCAAGTAATATTACCAAAATAATATTTATGCCCTTCACTCACTTGAATATCAATATTTAAAGCACCTTTTGAGTTTTTATACACTGTATCTTTTTGAATAATGGCATCGCGATAACCAACCGAATTATAGTAGCTCAATAGCTTTTCTTTATCTTCTAAGTACTTTTTATCGTTGAATTTTGCCGAAGTAAATAGTTTTATACGTACATAGGGATCTAGCACTTTTCTTGTTCTTGAAAAAGTTAAAAACCCTTTGTCTCTTAAATAATCTTCAAAAGTATATTTATGGAGCGGAATAAACCCACCGGAATCATCTGGCGGATAGAGCGTTAGCCTTGATTGCTCTTTGGTACCTTTTAATTGCTTTTTTATAATGGCATTATCTACCGTATTACCTGCCAAATTGATATTATTAATACGAACTTTAGTGCCTTTATCTATATTAAAAATAATGTTCAACGAATTATTAACGTTGGTATCTCTCTTTTGATCAATTTTTACTTTTAGATTCTGATACCCTTTCTCTGCATAATATTTTGTAATAGCATCAACAGCCGTACGCTTCATATTCTCAGTCACCACGCGACCAGGCACTAATCCTGTCTTTGTTGTGAGATCATCCCCTTCTCCTTTCCTGATTCCCTTAAAATAAAATTTAGAAAGTCTTGGTCTTTCTGTTACAGAAATTTCAAGATCTATATTTTTATCTACTAGCTTAGTAATATAGATTAAGACATTGCTAAAATAGTTTTGACCCCATAATTTATTAATAGATTTAGAAAAGTTATCGCCTCCAGGAATTGTTATTTCATCCCCAATATTTAACCCTGCAATAGAAAGTAATAAATTTTCATCAAAATATTTGTTACCCACCACTTTCACCGATGCAACCTTATATTTTTTGGGGGTTTTCTGGCTAAAGATATTGATAAGGTCTGCTTCAATAGACGTAATAGTAGTATCGGAAGTTTTTTCCTGCGAGTATGCTAACGTACTAACCATACTTGTAACTAATACCAGCAATAAAAATTTGTACACGTTCTGCATCCGTTTGGGTTTATATATTATTTGCCTCAAGTATTGCATCAAGCAGCTTTTGGCTATTGTTTTAGTGTATTAAGTTGGGCAAATTAAAGCGGAATATTTAAAAGTCTTTGTTAAATCAACCGATAAAATAATAAAAAAGGTTAATCTCAAGCTAATTCTGCTTCGTTTTGTATCTGTTTTCCAGTTTTCCCAAACCGTCTTTCTCGGTTTTGAAAGTCAATGATGGCCTCATAAAGGTTATCTTTTCTAAAATCGGGCCACCTTGTATCGGTAAAATAGAGTTCTGCATATGCCAATTGATATAACAAAAAATTACTAATTCGGTATTCTCCACTCGTGCGTATCATTAGTTCTGGATCAGGAAATTTGCTTGTGGAAAGATATTGCTGTAAAGTATTTTGGTCGATTGTATCGGGATCTATATTTCCCAATTTTACGTCCTTCCCAATACTTTTTACGGCATGTAATAGTTCCCAACGGCTACTATAGCTCAGCGCCATGATCAAGTTAAGTCCTGTATTCTGGCTGGTCATTTCTAATGCCTCATTTAATGCTTGATTAGCCAATGGTGGCAACATATTCATATCGCCAATCATATGTAGACGAATATTATTTTTGTTGAGCGCTGGAACTTCTTTACGAATTGTATCTACTAATAAACCCATTAAGCCATCTACTTCGGGCTGTGGCCTATCCCAATTTTCAGTGCTGAAAGCATATAAAGTGAGATACCCAATTCCCAATTCAGCACAACCTTCTACAATAGTACGCACACTAGATACCCCATGATAATGCCCATAAAGCCTATCCTGACCCTGTTCTTCTGCCCAACGTCCATTACCATCCATAATGATGGCAATATGTTGCGGTAACCGACTTTTATTAATTTGTTCAATCAAAGACTGCATGGCTTTCCCTGCATTTTTAGTTTAACAAAAGTAGTGAAAGGATTTGTTTGATCAGAGAAAAACAATTCATCATTGAACTGTTATCGATGAATCACAAGTCAAAACTATCGAAAATGGTTAATTATATGTTGGACAACGATAAGATTGCAAGTTAAAGGAGATACCAAATTGCAGTGTAACAAACGAGTCGTTTTGACCATTCCCTCTTTGCCGGCCTTTAATGCCAATGGGCGACAAGCCTAATTCAGGGCTCCTATCTTGTAACAAATAGCCGATACTTGGATTTCCATTCGCATCTGGAGGAAAAGCATCTGGCGCATAGGTTCCGCTTACATCATCTAGATATTTTGTATTCGTAAAGCGATAAGTAATCTCGCTAAAAACATTCATAGACGTATTTAAGGCATATTTAAATCCAATACCTAATGGAATGCACATCGCAACATTACTATATGGCTTCAAATTGGGATAAAGTGGGCTACCCTGCCCTTCGGTACCAATGGTTCTTAAAAAATATTTTGTTCCCTGGTAATAGGTATAAGGATCAAATGAAAATACACCTATCCCTAAACTAACATAGGGCGTAAACCTAAATTCGCTAAAACCGGGATAAAACTTAAAAAAATTAAAATCCCCACTAACACTTAGCTCCCACACATTTGTGTTGAAACTAAGATTTCTTTGCTGCTCTACCACATTCTTACTGTTCGCATCAGAGGCTCCTAGAAAAGCATAATTACCAGATAGCTTCATACCTACATAATTATTAAATTGTTTACGGTAAAAAATACCAGCAGCCAATTTTGAATGCGCAATAGAAGCACTAGTATTTAGATCCCCAAAATACTGAGCTGCCCCTACAGAAATGCCCATTTCACCTTGATGAACGAAACTTTCCAATAGCTGTGCCTTAGCCGATTGAAGTAAGCTTAACAAAAAAACAATGATTGCTGCCTTCTTAAACATTTTATTAATTATCTCTCTTTAAAGTTGAGGCTTTATTTTTATACAAAAAGTTAATTTCGCTTATCTAGACCCCAGGTAAGTTTTGTACGCAGGGTAGATAAAAAACTGTTCTCATTTAACCTTACCAAGTTAACCGTAAATTTTTCTTTCTTAACGGCCAACTGAATATTAATATCAACAATTTCTCTTCTAGAATCCATTACACATATAAACTGTTCAGACCTTCCCTCCACTTCAAACGAGATCACACTACAATCAGATACTACAATGGAACGGACATTTAGATTATGAGGCGCCACTGGGGTAATCACAAAGCTGGAAGACTCTGGAAACAAAATAGGCCCATTGCAACTCATATTATAACCTGTAGAACCTGTGGGTGTAGATACAATTAAGCCATCGGCCCAATACGTATTAAGAAACTCTCCATTTAAATAAGTATGAATTTTAATCATAGGAGATATATCTCTTTTATGTATCGCAAACTCGTTTAATGCAAAAGGTGCATTACCAAATAATGGTAAATTCGCATCCACATGAATTAAGCTTCTTTTATCTACAACAAAGCTTCGGTTTACTAAGGCATCTACTGCACTATCTATCTCATCCTTACTAATACTCGCTAAAAAGCCTAATCTACCAAAATTGATACCTAAAATGGGAATATTGCTGTCTTTAACCATTGTCACAGAGTCTAGAATGGTTCCGTCGCCACCAATGCCGATTAGGCATTCAAGATCCTGATCTAAATCCTCGGGCAACTCAAATGGCTTGATTTTCTCTATTAAATGCATTGGCAAAGTAAACTGCGACAATAAAGGACGATAAATGAGTACCCCAATATGATGCTGGTCCAAAGCTTTTAATAATAGCTGCAGTGGTATATCTTGATCTGCGTCTAAACCCCTACTGTATATAGCTACTTTCATTGGTTATTTTTATTATTATATTGAATACTAACACCGGCGCTACTGATGCTAAAACCCACTTCTCGCATGTAAATATAACCCATTGTTTCCGAGTTGATTAAAGCTCCATTCAAATCGAAATACAAAATCATAAATAGAAACCACATCTAAGCCCAGTCCCCAAGTATGTAACAGTGTATTATTGAATACGTTATTGACTGTATAGGGCGTATAACTATACCCAAAATCACTATAAACTTTTGCATAGAACCTAAATGGAATTTTGTCGTGGGTTTTGGTGCGAATGGGATTTTTATATACATACTTAAATATCTCCCTATGAAGGGTAAACTTACCCAAAAGACCGGCCATTCCATCTACCACATAGTATTCCATACCTCTCATTTGATAATAACTATACCCAAATAACGATTGGCTAAAGAAATAATTATTAAAGGGGAATTTAATGCTTGCAGCAGCTTCAATATGTATAAAAGTTTTGGGGGCGATCGTTTTGGCATAAAGGCCATGTACCCCTACTTGCCATAGATTCGTAATGTGATCGAGCCCCCTTTTGTAAATAAAAGCTTCTGCTAAATATCCTTTGGTTGGGTAATCATTATAATCAACATCGCTATACCTGAAATAATAACCAAAATCAATATATTTTATACTAGTTAAGTTATTGGGATAATAGCTAGGGTTTATTTTCAGTACCGTATCTGCAATCCATTCATCATTATAGGATATTCGAAAATAATGCCTTATTTTTTGTTGGGGTCTAAACGAATAAGTTAGGTCGTATCGAGTAATACTTCTCAAATATTCATCAGTAAGGTTGAAAAACAACTGCTTATTGGTAATATCCGTGGCATAATTAATTTCCCTTTGACGTGAATAAGTATAGCCTATATTAAATCCCTTTGTTAAGGCTTTGTCAATAAAAGGAAGTTCATATCTTAATGTCACTTGTTGACTATATCCATCTATTAACCACACCGTTAACTTATCGTTCTGCCCACTAAAATTATTTTGTTCCACTTTAATGCCATAATTCACTCGATCTAAACTTCTATTTTCATCTACCCACCACTGGTTAAAATTACGATCTACCAATCTAAAATAAGGTAAAGGAAAAAAATACCACCTTTCTTTTACATCTACCTGAATATAGACTATATTTCCTACTATACGTTCTATATAAACACTATCCTCTACAAAGAGTGCCGTGTTATAAATGAGCTGTTCCGATGCTAGTATTTTTTTTTTCAAATCCCCCCCCAAGATTAAATCGCCTTTTTTAAAAGCCATTTCCCGAAGTATAATCTGCTCTTTGGTCTTTTTATTACCCGAAATTTTAATGCCGCCAATATAAAAATATTCATCTGCACACTGTTTCGCCGAGTCAATTACCAATGTAGATGCTGCACTATCCTTGTGGTTTGTAGATTGTGCTACCAAACTGGTGGTATAGCAAAACAGCAAAAAAAAACACAAATACCGCATCTATGTGAATAATTAAGTGAAAGTAAATGTATGATTTAGTATTTAGGACTGTGAAAGTTAAAAAGAAAAATAACAAAACGCTAAGCCAGTCATATCTTAACCAATTTGTAAAAACATACCCTAGATATTCAAGTAAGCTATTAAATGATGATAATTTTCTTTGAGCTCATTTGCATACTCCTCTACACCAAAATAATAACGCACTGGATAATCAAATCGTTGAAAAGTAGACACGATGTCGCTTACCTCAACTCTATTAATTTTAATGGTCACCAATATTAAACCCGTACCTTCTTCAATGGCAGTATTAAGCTGAGTAATATAAGCGTCATTGGTTTCAACTAAACGAGCTATTTCTCCAAAAGAAAAATTACGTTTTTCTATTTCTAATACAATAATTCCACCTGGTTGTTCACATCCGATATAGTCAGAAACAGCTTTTAACAGCTCTTTTCCAGTAATAATTCCAATAATTGCTAACGCATCGTTGACAACAGGCACAATTGATAAATTAAATTCTGAAGCAAGCTTAACAGCAGCAAAGAAATGCTCCTGCCCTTTTACAAATCTTTGAATAAGATTTTCTTTTAACTCGGCAATGGTCATCTGCCCATCTGCATCTAGTAAATCTTCTTTGCAAATAATGCCCGCCAATTTTTCCTGATTTTTTACAGCTAGGTGCTGAATATCGTAATCTTCCATCAAATGCAAGGCAAAAGAGGCTTTATCAAAAAAGTTGATAACAGGGTATTCAGTTTGTATTAGTTGCGATGCTAGCATTGCTATATTCTGTTATTACAGACATTAAAAACTATAGAACTGTTGCAGCAGATTTTTTCAACTTATCTAGAAAACGGCCCAAAATTTCATTGAACTCATTTGGCACTTCCATCATGGGAGCATGACCACATTTATCAATAAAATACAATTCACTATTAGGTATAAGCTTATTAAACTCTCTACCTACAAATGGAGGTGTAATCGTATCATTATTACCCCATATTAATAAAGTGGGCTGCTGAATTTGACTCAGTTCCTCGCCAAGATTACTTCTAATGGCACTCTTTGCCAATGCAATAATTTTAATAACTTTTATACGGTTATTGGTTAACTCAAACACCTCATCTACCAGTTCCTCCGAAGCCATTGCTGGATCAAAGAAAGTAAGTTGGGTTTTAGTTTTAATATATTCTCGGTCCCCCCTCTTTGGGTAGGTATCACCCATCCCATTTTCAAATAATCCAGAACTACCTGTAAGCGTCAACGACTTTATCTTTTCGGGATGCTTTAAAATGTGAACCAAAGCCACATGACCGCCTAAAGAATTACCCAATAAATGAATTCCACTATACCCTCTTAATTCAATAAAACGCTGTACATATTTTTCTAGCCCCCCTACAGTGGTATGAAAAATATCTAGTTCAAACAAAGGTAATAAGGGAACAATTACTTTAAAATTACCCCGAAAATACTCTATCAAATACTCGAAATTGCTAAGCGCTCCAAATAATCCATGTAATAAAAGCAGGGGTTCTCCTTCTCCTTCTTCTATAAATTTGAACTTATCGTCTTGTTTTATTTCGTATGTCATAATCAGTTTCTTATGCAAGCAGTATTGTCAACTAGTACAAATAAAAGGAAATTTCGATTAATAAAGTGAAATTATAAGTACTTGTTAATTAAGAAGTAATATGATGTATGCTCAGATACTCTGTTTAGGAGTCCTCGCAGCTGCTTAATTAGGCACTTAAATGGTTTAATGGGTAATCCTACTAAAAAAGGTCTCGAGTTCTCCAAACATATTTTTAAATAGTGGTATAATTAACCCAAATCCATTTATCATTTTAGGCCCCCATGGCTCTATAAAGATATAGGACTTTGAGGCAACAATTGTTTCTTGCTTAAGGACATGTATTTTTTCGGCATAAAAAAGTATCACACTAAATAAGGTAATGTAGATGGCAGCATAAAATAAGATGCCTCCTAAACGGTTTACCCAACCCATCAATAATAGTTCAACACTTTTCTGCAATAAAACAGCGCCCATACGAAGCAACAGTATTACAGCCAACATTACAAGTATAAAGGAAATAAATGGCAACCATTGTGCCGTAATACCGCTTCGATCATGCAACCAAGAGGCTACTAAGGTAGACAATTTCAAGGCAGCTGCTATTCCTATGAGGATAGCAAAAAAAGAACAAATCGCTACAATTAAACCACGATTAAACCCTTTAAATACGGCCAAGATCATTAGCACCACAAATAGTACATCTATTATCATCTTTACGCAATTAAATACTAAGCGTTACACTATTAAAATCGGTTATTCCCTATTCCGATTTTATGTTCACGACTTCAAAGCTATTGATTCAATAATTCTTTTACAGTAGCAGCAATGGTTTTACCATCGGCCTTGCCTCCCAAAGTTTTTGTGGCCACACCCATTACTTTACCCATATCAGCCGGTGATGAAGCCCCTAAATCAGTGATGATAGCTGTAATTGCCGCCTTTATCTCGGCATCGCTCAATTGCTGGGGTAAGAATTTCTCAATAATAGCAATCTCTTCTCGCTCTTTTACCGCAAGATCTTCCCTCTTTTGTTGCACATAAATGTCTAATGAATCTTTACGTTGCTTTACTAATTTTTGTAATAATTTTAATTCGCCTGCTTCATTAATTTCGCCATTAGCACCTGGTTCTGTTTTGGCTTTAATGATTTCGGCTTTAATGGCACGTAATCCTCGCAATCCACCTTCATCTTTAGCTTTCATAGCTTCCTTCAATTCAACCATCACTTGTGTTTCTAGACTCATATACTTTATTTTTTATGTTCTTATTAATTTTGCTGCAGCTAAAGTTTATTTTCCTTCAATTGCAATTCTTTGAATTTTCGTTGAAATTCCTTTGCAAAATTTTTGATGTCATTTACTAGTTCTTGATCGTGGGTAGCACGACTATAAGAATCGGCCATTCCTAAGAAAGCTTGATAATAAAAGTCGGCCATCTCATCTACCATCATCGCATTGGTCCACAAATCAACACGAAGGGCACTCTTGTCGGCACCATCCCAAAAAGCAATCATCATGGCTTTTGCTTCTTGCATATTTTGGATACTACTATCCGAAGCAACCCAATTTATTTTTTGGGGCACTTTATCTTTATCTAGTTCTACATCGATTTTAATGGTTGAAGTATGCATCTGTGTTAAGTGTTTTAGTAAGATAGATTGCAAATGTAAGCGGAAACAATTATTTTGGCGATGCTACGGTTGTTAAAATGCTCTGCCACATCAATTCGGCAGTTCTATCCCAACTGAATCTAGCTGCTTGTTGATTACCTGTAGCGATTAACCGATTGCGCATAGATTCATCTTTATAAAGCTGCATCATTTGGCTAGCTATCCCTTCTGGATCATTTGGATTAGCATACAAAACGGCATCAGTCCCTATTTCAAGTAGACTACTAGTATTACTAGTAATAACTGGCACATTTGATTGCATTGCTTCAATGATTGGCACCCCAAATCCTTCAAAAAACGAGGGAAAAATCAAGGCATAAGCCGATGCCATAACAGCAGCCAAATCGGCTTCATTCAAATAATGGAGTAGCACCACATCATTTCTGTACTTATAGGTTTTTAATCTCTCTACCACATCATCATATTTCCATGCCAATCGACCTACTACTAAAAGTTTCATACTACTGCGTTGTCGCCTTTTGAAAATTGAAAAGGCTTTGAGTAGATTCATTAAATTTTTGCGGGGATGAACACCACCCACAAACAAAAAATATTCTTTTCCTTCAGCAAATAGGTTCTTTGTTTGTTCTTGAATAAAGCTAGCCATGGGCTTAAAAATTTCCTTTGCAGCACTATAAATAACGTCGATTTTATGCGCTTCTATATTATAGTGGGCTATAATATCTCCTTTTGAAAATTCAGAAACGGTTGCAATATGCTTGGCTTTATTCAAAAACCTTTTTGTGAAGAACTGATAATAAAATAAATGTTGCTTTGCAATAAAATGAGGATAATGCTGAAATGCTAGGTCATGAACCACTAATAACTGCGGAACTTTTATTGTTAAACTACAAAAACCATAGGGTTGTACCAAAACATCTGGCTGTAAACCGCGTAATGCCAGCGGCAGCTTTATATCGTACCAATATTTAAAAGAAATTGGCTGTCGAGCCTTAGGTGTTATCACAATTGGCTTTACATTTTTAGAAAAAAGGAATTCCTCGTCATAAGGGCGATCAAACAAAAAAAGAAATTCATGCTGAGGATACTTCATTGCAAGTCTGCTAAAGATTTCTTGCACAAAATAACCATAGCCCTCTAACTTATTTTTTTGTAAAAAAATGGCATTGACTGCTATACGCATAAGATAACAAAGGTAGTTTTTGCAAAACAAAAAACATTGGTCCAACAAAAAAGTATCGAATCCTAAAGTTTCAATCAAAAGGCCATACGATTGAAGCATGAGGTATTATCGATCTATGAATCTTCCCCAAATATCTACATCTTTTCCACTTGTTGATGTAGTTCCTAAACTTGTTTACTATTTTTACGCTATGGATTTACAACAATTAGATTTATTTGCTGGGTTTGAACAACCTATTGCTGAGGCAAAAAGCAAGGTTGTATTTGCCGACAAACAAATTAAAGTACGCATAAAGGAAAAGAAACAAGCCCCCCTGGTGGTAGCTGAAGCAGTCAGGGAAAAGCCAATTGTAATTATAGACAAAACTTCTAAACGTGGGCGTAAATCTACCAAAGAGATCTATACATCGGTCGACTTGATCCAGGTTCCTGAAGACGCTATTTTGAACCAAAAACTCTATTATAGTATTAGTGAAGTGGCTGGCTGGTTCAACGTAGCCACCTCGCAAATACGCTATTGGGAAAATGAATTTGACATTTTACAACCACGCAAAAACAGAAAGGGCGACCGTTTATTCCGGGTACAGGATGTAAAAAACTTACAACTTATCTACTATCTACTACGCAATCGGAAATTTAGTATCGAGGGCGCAAAAGAATACTTAAAAGGGAATTTAAATAAAGCGCATATTAACCAGCAGTTAGCCGAGTCATTATCGAAATTTCGTTCTTTTCTACTTGAACTGAAAGCCAACTTAGAATCATGAGAAATATATTTTCTGTTACCTTCATCCTTGTACTTTTAAGTTGCACTTCCTTACATCGCACTACCTCAAAAATCAAGTACCGGATTGTTCCCGATGAAAAGACTAAAGTTTTAAAGGGTGTGATTAATAGATCTATTATAGAAAGCGATACAGCCTTTGCGTGGTTTAAAGAAAATATGAAATGGGGTCAAGCCGATTCCTCGGCAATCACATCTTTTCAAAAAAACAAAGATAAGTTTACCCTGCTTGTTTTTGGAGGCACTTGGTGCCATGATACCCAAAATCTTTGGCCCATATTTTATCGACTCATTGACAAAAGTGGCTACCCAGAAAAGAATATAACACTGATTGCTGTTGACAGAAAAAAGAAAACCCTATACAAGCTTAGTAAAAAATATCGAATTACGAATGTGCCTACTTTTATTGTACTAGCGAAGGGTAAAGAAGTTGGACGAGTAGTGGAATATGGAAAATATAGTGCTATTGATAAAGAAATAGGCGAAATAGTTAGCACCCTAAAATAACTATTTTCGGGTAACAACCACATCGGTATTTTTCGCAGAGAGGTCTATCTGATTGTCTTCTAATAATTCAATAATATTAAGATTAATCTCCTCGCGCAAAGCAATAAAATCTGCTACATTTTGTGGCATAGCGGTATAATATTCTACCAAAACCGTATGTGCAGTTTTACCCGTATCCATTAAATAAACAAGCCAACTACTTAGGTTTTCCTTGTCTTCCATGACTTGCTTTAGCAACCCTATAAATTTTTTAATTTGTGCGCTAGACGTAGCTAAATCAATTTCTAGCTGCAGTTCTACTTTTCGTTCCGTTCTAAGGGTAAAGTTATCAACAATACTATCTACCATTTGTTTATTGGGAACCGAAATATAGGTTTTACTTTCTGTTCTAATGCGTGTACTTCGCAAGCCTATCTTCTCAATAATACCCGTGAAATTCTGAACCTTTACTAGATCGCCCATAACAAATGGCTTATCAAAAAAGATAATAAAAGAGGCAATGAGGTTCTCCAAACTTTCCTTGGTGGCTAGGGCAATGGCTGCCCCAACAATACTTAAACTGGTAAGCAGGTTACTAATATCTTTATTAAAAGCCAACCGAAGTATTAATAAAAATCCAATGATCAGAAGTAGCACTTTAAAGAAATCCTTAAAGAAAACGATCAACTGATTTTCGCCCTTGTCGTCGGTAATACTAGCTTTCTCCTCTAATATTTGTGCTATAAACTCAATAATTCTAATACAAAGCCTAATAAATACCACCACTACAATGGTTACCCCTATTGCATTAGCAATATGTTCGGTGGTAATATGAAATATTTTGAAATTAAAAGCTTCCGGAAAATCAAGCCTATCGAGTGCTGTAATGGTAATGAATGTAATTAAAAAGTTCTCTATAGGCTTAATGACTAAGTTCAAAAATGCCTCTTTTCTAGGCGCATTTTTACGATTCGTAATGATACCCAATAATTGCCCTGCCAGATATTTCGAAATCAGCCTTTTAATAAAAAGCATCAGTAATACCGTACCCAAAACATAGAGGTATGCCTGTATCGAATTGTCAAATAAATTATATCTAAGTATTTCTTTCATAGTACCCAAATAATAAGCTAGTCTAATTATGCATCATATTTTTTTAGTTCAACTACCCGACCATCAAAACTTGCATAAGTAAAGTTACGTATCCAGTCGCCAAGATTAATATAGCGGCTACTTTCGCTCAATTTAAAATCTATGGGATAATGACGATGACCAAAAATAAAATAATCGAACTGTTCTTTTTGTAATACTTCCTTACAATAAATGATTAACCATTCGGCCGTTTCACCTAAAAATTGCTCATCACTCATCCCCGTTTTTGCCCGGCTCTTACTACTTAAATAGTTAGCTAAACCCAATCCCCAGCTAGGGTGTAACTGACCAAATAACCATTGGCAATACTTATTTCTAAATATTTTTTTAATAAACTTATAACCATAATCGCCAGGACCTAATCCGTCGCCATGACCTATATAAAAGCTTTTTCCGTTCCACTGAAAAGTTTGAGGCTCATAATAAACCGCAATATTTAATTCATTTTGAAAATAATCTGTCATCCACATATCATGATTACCTACAAAAAAATGAATGGGTATTCCTTTATCTGTTAGCTCAGCTAATTTACCTAATATTCGTACAAATCCTTTAGGCACTACTTTTTTGTATTCGTACCAAAAGTCAAAGATGTCGCCCACAATAAATATGGCTGCCGCATCTTCTTGTATCGAATGTAAGAAGGCCACTATTTTCTTCTCTCTTATTAAGCTACTTTCATAGTCGGGTGCCCCGAGATGAAAGTCGGAAAGAAAATATATTTTTTTATTGGGCAGCAGCGTAAGGTCTTGCACTAGTTTAAATCTTTCGATAAGTTGATTAATTTTTTTTGAACCAAAAAGTCACAATCATCTGCCTGTTAAGTTTACAATCGCCAAATAATACTTAAGCAAACAAATCAATTAGTTCCATTCATTCAATAGCCTCCTCGAAGGCGCCGTTATTTTTTTATCTACTAATAACTGCTTTTTGATAGCTGCAAGATAATAAAATTTATACCTGTAATTTAGTCTGGCTAATTTAGTTGTTTCAAATGTTCCAATATATCGCCCGAAACTATACATGTCGTATTTTCAATCGTTTCATTATACCAATAAATCCATGCTTTAGTAAAACTGCCTTCTAGGAATACTAGGGTTAGTTCCCTTCTATATAAAGGTGTTTCATCGGCTTCTACTAGCAGTCCCTCATAATCGTCTAGTTGTGCCATACCCACGTTAAATTCAGCCTCATTCTTAATTTTATATAGTTCCCCCACTATAAAATTGTTTTCTTGAGTAGGAATTGCAGCTGGATAATTCCCCAAATCAAATAGCATCCCCTTAGCCTTTGCAGTGCTCAAAAATGTAAAATATTGGCTAATATACCTATGTGCCTCACCTGGAAAGTCGCTGCGCAAACTGCCATATACAAATATTGGATAAATACTACTCATGCCAATGTTTTGATTAAACTAAAGTAAATCTCTCTAATTACGAAAGTAAATGTAAAATAAGAACACTAAAATTTATTACCATAGGCTGTTAATTAGTAATATTTAACTATCGCCCATTACCTCATTCATAAAAAAGCATTATTTGCTAGTTATCGGTATTCACATAAACCAATTGAAATAGGAGTAGCCAGGATTTAATTACCGCCACATATTGCAACTCACACAGGTTAAATGAACTGAATTACAATCGGTTAAGATATTTAAGTGCTGAGGCTCAGGAAACAGATGTTACGGCTTGCTGATCTACCAGAAAGCAAAAAACTTCTTTAGGCCCATGTACCCCCACCACCAATGTTTTTTCAATATCGGCGGTACGGCTAGGACCTGTAGCTAAGCTTACAAGCGAAGGGATTTGATGATTATATTTCTTTGAAAGTAATTGTAACGCCTCTTTAATATCGTATACCAACTGATGGGTAAACGCAATACAGATATGAACAGGGGCATATACACTGGCCGTTCTTCCAGTTTGTTGGGCGCTACTAATAAGCATACTTCCTGTTCTTGCCACTAACGATTCGCAGGTAGTTATCGATGCATCGCAATTGTCTAAATCGGTCGTATATAGTTTGGCAAAGCCACTATTACTGAATATTTCTAGTAAAGCATCTTCGGCACAATAGATCTTTTCCCATTTCCGTGATAGCGCTAAATTATTCAGTTGTTGTGCCAATTCCTGTTCATCAAAACAAAAAGAAAAGCGGCCTTGCAGCTTCGTAAAATTCTCCGCAAACTCCAATTCAAGTTCTTGAAGGGAAGGTTGAAATATACTTTCATTGCCTTCGCTTTGTAGAAAAGGCACAGGCACTGGATAAACCAGTGCCTGTCTTATTTTTTTTAAAATATTCTCTTTTGCTGTATTTGCCATCATAGGGTTGCAGTTACAGTTGAATGATTATTTGGTAGCTTCCGCATCATTTTCAGGAAGGCGATCTATATGGGTCGAGACTAGATCCGCTGCAGGCACAGCCGCATTAGCAGCTGCTTCAATAGCGTCTTCTAATATCTTTCTTTCTTCAAATGGACGCTTACCAATCAGCTCTTCCACATCGCTCTTATGAAGCACTTCCTTATCTAATAAGGCCTTTGCTAATTTTTCTAGTTCAGGCTTTTTATCATTAATTAATTGAAGCGTGCGCTGGTAAGCTTCCTCAATAATAACTCTAACTTGATCATCGATCATTTTGCCAGTTTCTTCGCTATAAGGCTTTGTAAAAGTGTTTTCTGCACCTGGATCATAAAAACTTACATGACCTACTTTTTTACTCATCCCATAAACGGTTACCATACTATAAGCAATCTTGGTAATTTGTTGCAAGTCGTTGGCAGCACCAGTAGATATTTTACCAAAGAAAATCTCTTCGGCCGCACGACCACCCAATGTCATACAAATCTGATCCATCAACTGATCTGTATTATATAAATACTGTTCGGTTGGGGTATATTGGGCATAACCCAATGCCGCCGTACCTCGGGGCACAATAGTAACTTTTAATAATGGATAAGCATATTCTAGAAACCAGCCACAAATAGCATGTCCCGCTTCGTGATAGGCAATAATTGACTTTTCATGGGGTGCAATAATCTTATTTTTCTTTTCCAAGCCACCAATCACACGATCAATAGCATCTTGAAAATCAATCATTTCAACGGCTTCCTTGTTCTTTCTTGCAGCAATTAAAGCGGCTTCATTACATACATTCGCAATATCAGCACCCGCAAAACCAGGTGTTTGTTCGGCTAGTTTATGAACATCTAATTTTTCGGAAATCTTTATCGGTAATAAATGTACTTTAAAAATAGCTTCCCGACCTTTTACATCTGGTTTATCGATAGATATTTGACGATCGAAACGTCCAGGACGTAATAAGGCAGTATCTAATACATCGGGGCGATTGGTAGCAGCAAGAATAATGATGCCGGTGTCGCCACCAAAACCATCCATCTCCACCAATAACTGGTTCAATGTATTTTCTCTTTCGTCGTTACTCATAATGGCATTTCGACCTCTGGCACGTCCAATAGCATCTATTTCATCGATAAAGATGATACAAGGTGCTTTTTCTCTAGCTTGCTTAAACAAATCTCTTACACGACTAGCACCAACCCCTACAAACATTTCTACAAAATCGGAACCACTTAGGCTAAAGAAAGGTACTTGTGCTTCGCCAGCCATTGCTTTTGCTAACAAGGTTTTACCAGTACCCGGAGGGCCAATCAAGAGTGCCCCTTTGGGTATTTTACCTCCCAAAGCAGTATACTTTTTAGGATTTTTTAAGAAATCTACGATTTCCATTACTTCTACTTTCGCTTCATCTAGTCCGGCAACATCGGTAAATGTGATATTTACTTTTGCGCCCTTATCAAATAAGGTTGCTTTAGATTTTCCGATATTAAAAATACCGCCCCCTGGGCCACCGCCCCCTGGGCCGCCACCACCCATCTTACGCATCAATAATACCCATAAACCTACAATCACTACCATAGAGATGATTGTACTTACAATGGGTCCACCAAACCAATCCTGGTCTTCTTTTACGATCTGCTCTACTTTAGCAACCGATGGATTTTCTTTGTAGAAATCCTTCATATCGTCCGAAAAGACTTTCCAATCCGTTACCTTAAATTGAAAGATAGGAACCCCTTTAACAGAAGCTGGGTCTCGTTTCTGCTTTAATAATTTCTCATACAAAGGCTTTACAATACTATCCGATTTGATATAAACTTTTACAATGCCTTTATTGGTAATTAGATCCAATTTTTCAATATCACCTTGCAGAATCATTTTTTGTATATCCTGTTCCGAAACAGGAGAGGCTTCTGGGTTAAATTTATAAAAAGTTGAACCCACCAATACCGCAAAAATAATGAGGTATATCCAGTAGATATTAAATTTAGGGCCTTTGCGTGGCGTTTTATCGTCGCTTCCACCGCTAAAAGGAAATTTGGGTGTTTTATCGTCTTGTGCCATATTTTTTTACTTCAATTATTAATATTTCTAGTAGTATCCGGTTTTGTATAACATAAATATGCTACTCATCATGACCTGTTAATAAAGCATCGCTCCACATTTCTTCTAGCTTATAGAACTTGCGTGCATCGGGCTGCATCACATGCACCACCACAGTAACATAATCTATCAATACCCAATGTAAGGCTTGTTTACCCTCATGTTTATAAGGCGCTTCTCCACAAAATTCTTTTACCTGATCTTCTACAAAATCACTAATCGCCCTTACTTGCGTGCTACTAGTAGCCTGACAAATAATAAAGAAATCCGAAACCGCTTCAGGTATCTTACGCAAGTCTAAGCTTACAATTTGCTCCCCTTTTTTATCTTGGATTGCTTTGATAATGGTCTTAAGGATTTTTGAATTTCTGGTAAGTTTAGTGCCAGAACTTTTTTTTCGATTGTCTAAAACAGAAAGCGTTGCCAATAAATAATGATGTTTGTTTATGAAAAAATATGTTAGGTACCCGTTTAAAACAATTGAATTTAAACAATATTTAGTGTTTCAAATTTAGCCTTTTGGGCATTTTTCAACGGTATTATGCTTATTTACCTATTTTGTTTTAATATCCGTCTCTAGAAAGATCTCAAAACAAAAGCATAATGAATTTATCTTCGCCAAAAGTAAGATTTCTTTGTCATCAATATCCATCATAAATACTATTGGCTATCCTTTCACAGAATTAGATGAAATAGATAGTACCAATAACTATGCCTTTGACCAATTACAGGCAAATTTGGCTGCACATGGTGCGGCCTTCTTTGCACATAAACAAACAGCGGGAAAAGGACAGCGCGGAAAACAGTGGGAAACGCAACCCAATAGCAACCTTATCTTATCTGTAATACTAGATATGTCATTCTTTTCGGTCAATAAGCAGTTCCTCTTAAGTGCAGCAATGGCATTGGCTGTACATGACTTTTTTAACAAATATGCAGGCGATGAAACCAAAATAAAATGGCCAAATGATATTTACTGGCGTGACAGGAAGGCAGGTGGAATACTAATAGAATCATCTATTACTGCTGGGAAACCAATTATTGGCAGTTGGAAATGGGCCGTGGTTGGTATTGGAATTAACATAAACCAAACAAGTTTTCCTACCAATTTAGTAAATCCGGTTTCCTTAAAGCAAATTACGGGTAAAAGCTATGATACAGTAACACTAGCAAAAGAATTATGCCACTATCTTGAATTTCGTTACCAAGAACTTAAAAATGGAGAATCAAAAAATAGTATTGACACGTATAACCTGCACTTATACAAAAAACAAGAAACTGTAAGGCTCAAAAAAGAGAATGCCGCTTTTAAATGTAAGATCGAAGGCGTAAATAAAAAAGGAATGCTCTTAGTAACTGGGGCAGCTAAAGAAAGCTTTACATTTGGCGAAGTGTCGTGGGTATTATAATAGGGCCTCTATTCTTTTAGCTAATTCCCTATCTTTTTCTGTAATCCGATTACCCAATTCATGCGTATTTAGCCAAATTTCCACCTTATTGTACTGGTTAGTCCATACGGGATGATGACCCATCTTCTCTGCTTCCATCGCTACCCTTGTCATAAAAGCAAAAGCCTGGGAGAAATCTGTAAACTCAAATTTTTTATACAATGCATTATTTTCTTCCACCCACATACTTAAACAGTTAAGATCAAAAACTAAAAAACCATATTACCTTTATTCTTTATTTTCTCGTTGGTTAACTCGGCCACCAACTGAACACCGGCTATATTTTTAATAGCTTGCTTTATCCAATTGCATTTCTCTTCATCAACCAAGTCGCCCTTCATTAACCATAAGAAATCCATATGCTTAAATTCGGGTAATAAATACTCACCATCGCATTGATTATGATATAAATAATGAACCAAAAAACTATTGGGCTCTACCGATTGATAGATACTAAAATAATAACTTCGCTCTTTTTTCTTTAAGTGAATTTCAATTTCGGGATTCAATCTAAAGTCAAACCCAGCCAGCTTATTCAAAAGCCAACAAAACTGATAATTCTTTAAGGGGGCTATAATGCCTAATAGACGTGTATCTTCAAAGAAATCCTCATTCAATGAATCAATGTCTAAGCGAAGTTTGGAAATAGTCATTTATAAAAATTGAATATCAAATTCTTTACTTTCTCCTTTACGTAGAATCCTTAACTTAGTCTTATCGCCTTTATTAAACTTGCCTAAAATCTTCATATAACTCATTACATCCACAAACTTATACTCACCCAATTGTAAAACAATATCGCCTACCTGCAGACCAGTTTTCTCGGCTAATTTACCCGGACTAATTCCATCGATTCTAACGCCTGTGCCCGTAAATCCATAATCGGGCATGATGCCTAAAGTTACTTTAAAAGTGGTACTACGACCCGTTGTTGTTTCGGTAGTTTTTGCAAAGCTAAGCTTCCCTTTGTCATCGGCTACCGAAATTAACCGATAAATGTATTGCACAATGGCTCTTTCACTGTTATAATTGATTTTATCCCAGCTATCAGTAGCCTTGTGATAATCGGAATGACTACCTGTAAAAAAGAATAATACAGGAATATCTTTTTTGTAAAACGATTCATGATCACTAGGTCCACTTCCTGCACTGTCGAATTTAATAACTAAGTTATTATTGGTTGTATGCTTAAAAATATCATCCCAGGTAGGCGATGTGCCATAACCGCCAATAGTTAATTTATGGGCCGTGTCGTAGCGACCTACCATATCCATATTAATCATATAGTTGGCGCTGATGGTTGTAGTAGGATGCTCAAGCCAGTATCTACTGCCTAATAGCCCTAATTCTTCGGCCGAAAAATGAATCACGAGATAATTATTGTTTTTAGGAGCCGATTCTTTTAATAAACGGGTTAACTCAATCAAGGCAGCCGTACCACTGGCATTATCGTCAGCACCATGATGTATTACATGGCCTGTATCAAGGGCATTCTTATCTTCCCCATAACCTAAATGATCATAATGCGCCCCGAGTATTACTGTGGTGGCAGCATTATTATTGATATACCCTATTAAGTTTCTTGCCTTTCTAAGCTTTTGGCTAAAGCCCACACCCAACGATACCGGGATGGTGGCTGTAGCATCGGTAAAATACTGCTTGAAACCCTCTGCTGTAATATATAAAACAGGTATAGCAACCGCTATCGACTTGTCATTTTTATTAAATAATATATTATCAATGAGTGGAGAGCTATTATATAAAATCAATGCCGTTGCCCCTCGCTTAGCACTCTTCATCGCCTCTTTTTTGATGGCTTCTTCCATATCAAAGTGCGGATTTTGCTGATTTTCTTCTAGTACATCTTTCAAATCGATACACCAGGGTTGCCCAACTTCGTTTAAAGATAATGCCAATGAGGACCTCGTTGAGTTGGTTGCACTAAATGCCAATGGAAAAAAGTCTTTGCCTAGTGCTAATTTTTTACTGTTCACCATAAGAAAGGTTGTCGCCGTATCGGCTTGCTTTCCCTCATCAATATCAAATTCTTGCACATAGCCATCAATGCCCTTGGGCTCCAAACCCATTTCTTGGTATTGCTTACTAATGTAGGCTAATGCTAGTAACTCGCCGGGCGTTCCTGCCCTCCTACCCTCTAAATTATCGGCTGCTAAATATTGTATATGTGCTTGTAGACGATTCACAAGTACCACATTTGCTTGTTCTTCCTTGATTATTTTCTTTTTTTTGCTTTGTGCAAGCGAGCATAGCGGCAACAATATTAGAAGCAACAATAACTTTTTCATCCCAACAAATAATTTAATTATTGCAAAAATATAGGTACCATAGCTCTAATTGGTGATTGTATAACAAATATTCTTTTCCCAACCTCGTAACCTTATCCTACGCTTCACAGTTACATTTGCCACTTAATACTATTTTGACTAAACCCGGACTACATATTGCATTAGTGGGCAACCCCAATAGCGGTAAAACCTCTTTATTCAACGCATTAACAGGCTTGAACCAAAAAGTGGGCAACTTCCCGGGCGTAACAGTCGACAAAAAAACTGGCACCATTCAACTTGCCGACAAATCAAATGCCGAACTCATTGATTTGCCGGGAACTTATTCCCTTTATCCTCGTCGTGCCGACGAATGGGTTTGTTATAAAGTATTAATGAAGGCCGATGAAGAGATAAAAGCCGACATCATTTTATTGGTGGCCGATGCAAGCAACTTAAAAAGAAACCTTCTTTTTTGTAGTCAGATCATTGATCTTAAAGTGCCTGTAGTAGTGGCGCTCACCATGAACGACCTTGCTGCTAAAAAAGGAATTAAAATAGATCTTGAAGGCTTACAAGCAGAACTGGGTGTACCCGTAGTTTCGGTAAATCCACGAAAAAACAAAGGCTTACAACAATTAATGAAGGTTGTAACGCAAACCGCACAACAACAATGGATATCGCCTAGTACTAGCTTTATTGATAATAAAAATTTGGCACCCGCCTCTATCGAAGGTGTTAAAAAACTTTTCCCCGAACTTAGCGATTATGCGGCCGTACATTATTTGATTAATCACGAAAGCTTTCCACTCGACCAACCTACTCAAGACAGTATCGAACAAATAGAAATAGAGAATAAGTTTAATCCTACAAAAACACAGGCCGAAGAAATTTTGCAACGTTATCAGCATATAAAGCTGATTATGCAGAAGAATGTAGTGGAACCCAACCCATTGGAGAAAAAAATGTTTACCGACAGAATCGATGATATTCTGCTTCATCGCACCTGGGGTTACCTCATTTTATTATCGGTATTGTTTTTATTGTTTCAGAGTGTTTTCTGGCTGGCCCGATTTCCAATGGATAGCATTGAATGGGGCTTTAAAATGATTGCAAATTACCTAAATGCCCATCTGCCTCAGGTATGGTGGAGTAATTTATTGGTAAATGGCGTAGTGGCCGGACTCAGCGGCATCATGGTATTTGTACCTCAAATCATGATTCTCTTTGGACTCATCACCCTATTAGAAGATAGTGGCTATATGGCGCGCATTAGCTTCCTAAGCGATAAATTGATGCGCAAAGTGGGCTTAAATGGCAAAAGTGTAATGCCCATGATCAGCGGCTTTGCCTGTGCAGTACCCGCCATTATGAGTGCGCGTAATATCGAGAATAAAAAAGAGCGACTACTCACGGTTATGGTAACCCCTCTCATGAGTTGCAGTGCAAGACTACCTGTATATACCATCCTAATTTCGCTAGTAATACAGGATAAGTTTTATTTAGGTTTCCTAAGCCTTCAAGGCATAGTCATGATGGGCCTCTACATATTAGGCGTAGTAATGGCCCTTATTGTGAGCTATGTCATGAAGGGCTTCATTAAAATGAAGGAAAAAAGCTTTTTTATACTAGAGTTACCCATTTATCGTGCCCCCAGATGGAAAAATGTAGGTATCACAATGATCGAAAAAGCTAAGATCTTCATAGTTGACGCAGGAAAAATCATCATGCTCATTAGCCTACTCTTATGGTTTTTGAGCTCTTTTGGACCTACCCATAGAATGAATCGAGTAACGGAAAAATATGCCCTATTAGATCAACAGTTTCCCCATGCTACCGACTCGTTGCAAAGGCATTTCTCATCCGAAAAATTGCAAAACTCTTATGCCGGCATTCTAGGTCAAGCTATTGAACCTGCTATTAAACCCTTAGGCTACGACTGGAAAATAGGTATTGCGATTATTACTTCCTTTGCCGCTAGAGAAGTTTTTGTGGGAACAATGGCTACACTTTATAGCGTTGAAGCCAATGATGATTCATCACTACGCGAAAAATTGCAGGCCGCTAAAAACGAGGATGGCTCCAAAGTATATACCCTAGCAGCTGCCTTATCATTGATGGTATTTTATGTTTTAGCCATGCAATGTATGAGTACTTTAGCTGTGGTAAAACGCGAAACAAGGTCATGGAAATGGCCTGTAATACAGTTTTGTTATATGACCATCCTAGCCTATGTGATGAGCTTACTCGTATATTGGCTATTTAAATAATAGGGCCCCAATCAATACCTTCGGCTTATGCAAGTAAATCCCTAATTTCTTGTGCATGATTCTTTGAATCGGGCTTTTCAATAATATTTGTAATTTTTCCAGATTCATCAATAATAAAAGTGGTTCTGTTGATGCCAACATATTCGCGCCCCATAAACTTCTTCAACCCCCATACCCCATATTTTTCTACAATGGTTTTATCAGTATCAGCCACTAATGGAAAGGGTAGATTGAACTTTGTTTCAAACTTTTTATGGCTTTTCTCATCATCAACACTAATGCCAATCACCTGAAAACCCTCCTTAAGGAGTGTTGCATAGTTATCACGCAGATTACAAGCTTGGATGGTACAAGTGGGTGTATTGTCGTGCGGATAGAAGTAGAGAATTATTTTTTTTCCTTTAAAATCATTCAATGAAATAGGATTTCCGTTTTGATCCTTACTTTTAAAGGCAGGAGCCTTGCTCCCCTCTTTTAACTTTGCCATCTTTTTAGTTATTTTATTACAACCAATCTAAGTAAACTTAGGTGGTTGGGTTAACAAATATGATTATCTCAAGAGGTGCAAGGTAATTTTTTAAATTAACTAGTCATCATTTGTCTTACAACCGTACATTTGCACAATTTATTTTACGATGCCAAAAGATAATTCAATAAAATCGGTTTTAATTATAGGCTCTGGACCCATTATTATCGGGCAGGCCTGCGAGTTTGACTATTCAGGATCTCAGGCTGCAAGAAGCCTGCGTGAAGAAGGAATTGAAGTAATCCTGATTAACAGTAATCCGGCTACCATCATGACCGACCCCATGATGGCAGATAAAGTTTATCTGTTGCCACTAACTGTTGAGAGTATTGAACAAATACTAATAGAAAACAACATCGATGCTGTTTTGCCAACCATGGGTGGACAAACAGCCTTAAATCTTTGTAAAGAAGCAGAAGAACTAGGTATTTGGATAAAATACAATGTTCGTTTAATTGGTGTTGACGTGGCTGCCATTGATACAGCAGAAGATAGAGAAAAATTTCGCCAGCTCATGTTCAAAATTGGCGTTAAAGTGGCTCCAAGCCATGTTGCCAATAGCTTTTTAGAAGGTAAGGAATTTGCGCAAGAAATAGGATTCCCCTTGGTTATACGCCCTTCCTTTACCTTGGGTGGTACAGGTGGAAGCTTTGTGCATACCAAAGACGAATTAGATGGGGCACTAGAAAGAGGCTTAAAAGCTTCCCCTATTCATGAAGTATTGGTAGAAAAAGCAGTTTTAGGCTGGAAAGAATATGAACTAGAATTACTTCGCGATAAGAATGACAATGTTGTAATTATTTGTACGGTGGAGAATCTTGACCCAATGGGTGTGCATACAGGCGATTCTATTACAGTTGCACCTGCCATGACCCTCAGTGATACGTCCTTCCAAGATATGCGCAATCAAGCCATATTAATGATGCGTTCATTAGGTAATTTTGCTGGCGGATGTAATGTTCAGTTTGCTCAAAACCCTTTAACCGAAGAGCTTATTGCCGTTGAAATTAATCCACGTGTTAGCCGTTCCTCTGCACTAGCTTCAAAAGCAACAGGTTATCCTATTGCAAAAATTGCAGCCAAATTGGCTATCGGTTACTCACTCGACGAACTAAAAAACCAGATTACCCAAACAACCTCTGCTTATTTTGAGCCGGCATTAGACTATGTAATTGTAAAAGTTCCTCGCTGGAATTTCGATAAATTTAAAGGCTCTAACGATACTTTAGGATTGCAAATGAAGAGCGTAGGCGAAGTAATGGCGATTGGTAGAAGCTTTACAGAAGCCATACAAAAAGCTTGTCAAAGCTTGGAAAATGAAGCAGTAGGACTAGGGTATTACGGTAAAAGCCTTATGAAGAGCGATGAAATAGTTGAATATATTAAAGTGCCGAAATGGGATCGTATTTTCCGCATAAAAGACGCGTTGATGCAAGGGGTTACAGTGAAAACAATTTCACAGGTAACCGGTATTGATCGCTGGTTTATTTATCAAATTCAGAAAATCTGTACCATAGAAAAAGAATTGAGTGCTTATTCTATAGATACATTGCCAGAAGCCTTATTGAAAGATGCCAAAAAGAATGGCTTTAGCGACGAACAGATCGCAAGAATTCTGCATGGCGATTGTACCGATGAACAAGTATATGAAAAAAGAAAGGCCTTAGGCATTACCAGAGTTTATAAAATGGTAGATACTTGTAGCGCCGAATTCGAGGCTAAAACCCCTTATTTCTATTCTACATTCGAGAATTAGTGATTAAAAAATAAGATGCTACCCTATATCATTTAATAAATAACACCTCTAAGCAATTAGAGGTGTTTTCTTTTGATGCCATACACATTCACGGCCAGATGCTTCATCTTTAAATTTATGGGTATAGAATCGGTGTAAATGCTTAATTCAAAGTTTAAGTGTTGTGCCTTCTTATAATCGTCTAGCGTAAACATATCGTTAGCCGATACCGTATTCCATTGTAGGGGAACATAATCTTGTTTGGTCATTAAAACAATATCTCTATTACTCCAGTATAAGTAATTTTTATTGCTTTTATCTTTTCTGTCAATTAACGCCAACTGAAACGATGGATGTTGATCTACCCCCTTTGAGAAAAGTTGAACATCGGCCTTCACTTCCACTAGTAAATATTGATAACCATTGGGTATGGCAAAATCGTTCATCAAAGAATAATGATCATTGTGTTCAAAAATATTTCTTGCCGCGGAATCAGTATAATTGAGTAATAAAGTTTTTTCGCCTGGCAAACTATTTTCTTGAGCAGGAAACACCTTATTGTTATCGCATACATATGAATTGATTATTTTAAAGTTTTCGAGTAGCCTAGCAATATGTTTTTTTACGGAGTCGTTGGTACAAGGTTCTTGTAATAAATTGGGCGTTAACTTATACAACTGATCGCCCGAGAGCATATAATCTTTATAGATATAATCGTAAATTTCTCTACTCCATGCCATAAAGGGCATAGACTGGATATTTCGGAACGAAGTACAAGTATCCATTACATCAGCCATCCAACTTACTTCTTTAGGATTATACGAGAAATGATAGTTACTCGACAAAAAACTAGTAAGTGTAGGTGCCAAATTATTGTGCGAATTAACCGATAAGAATTTTTTCGGTCCTTTTAACATTGGCGAATAAATAATTAAGGGCACATGATAGTCGTCAATACTGCAGGTTGATGGAAATGAACCTATATGATGGTCGCCAGTAATAACAAAAATGGTATTCTTATACTCGGGTCTTTTGGCATAATCGGCAAAAAATTGCTTAATACAATCATCCGAAAACATATAAGTCACTAATACGTCTTTACAGTCTTTTAAGGTTTTTTTGATACTCGCAGAAACACTTAGGGTCTTTAATTTCTTGTCGAATAAATGATCATATTGTGTTTTTTGTGCAAACAAATAAGGCATATGTGTGGTAGCCGTATGATAGATGTTCAGATAAGGAAATTTCTGTAAAGAATCTAATACTTCAAAACTGCGGCTAAACAAAGCATCATCTGGATATCCCATCGACCATCCTTCCGACCCAATACCCATCTCTTTATATTTAGCGCCATATTTAGACAAAACAAAATCGGTGCCCTGCATACGTATATAGCCACCCATATTATCAAAGTCGGGATTAAACCCAATCATAAAATTGGCATGATACCCATTCGCCCTTAATATTTTAATCAAAGATAAATGGTCCGGCATCACATTTATTAACGAAAATCCTTGCTTCCCATAAGGTAAGGAGCCCGATATGGCCGGATGTGCAGCAAATGTTCCGGGTGCTGTGCTTAAAAAATTATCCCATACTAGACTAGTCTTCGACAAAGAGTCTAAGAAGGGTGTAAAACTTCCAGCATAGGCATTATCACCACTAAAATCGCGCGACAGGCCTTCTACAACAAGAATAACAATATTGGGTGGCTTTGTATTCAAATTAAAGAAACTACCTAGCACATCATTACCCTTGTTTTTATGTAAAAGCGGATAGGCTGCATCTGTAAATTCGAAGGGTTGGTTTTGCCGATAAAAGGTTATCTCTTTCTCTAATTCTTTATCATTGAGCTTACTTGCATCAAAACGGTTGGCAGTATTGAAATAGTTGTACGAGTCGTTAATCCAATATATAAACTTGTTGCAGACCAAATAGTAGGCACTGGTTTGTTTAAAACTACTTTGAGATGGATTTGAAAATTGAATAAAAGAAAGCGAAAGCAGCGAAATGCCTATGAATACAAATAAAATGTATTTTTTTACTTCCATTTTACGAATAAGCAGGTGGTACAATGCAAAATAAATAAACAGATAGGCCATAAATGGAATATAGACCTTCGTACCACTTGCCATCATTTGTTTGGTGGTAAGCCATGATTCATGCATATTCCTAGTAAAGAATTCATGATCGAAAGGCGTATTGCGTTCCGAAAAAACAACAATTAATGCTAGATAAATCGTTATCACTGTAACATTCATAAAATGTAAAAAACAGCTTGCAAAGCGCTTATTTAAGGTAAATAAGCAGAAAATTGGCAATGCTAACAAGCAACTATACATGAAACAGGCCCATATATCGTACCATAAGCCCATCAATTCAAAAGTATAAGTAGCTGGTAAAAAAAACTTAGCAGCAATAAACAGGTATTCATATATCCTCACTAAACAAACAGTAATCAAAAAACTGAGTATAATTTTGAAAAAATAGGAAAGAAAAGAAACAATTTTTAATGACATTAGATCGATAGTTAGTTAACGAAATTAAATTTTTATTGTTTTATGTGAAAGATATTTATAAGTGCCTCAAATTTGCAAAACAAAAAGAGGTTTTAGTTTCTCTAATCATTACATTGCACGATGCCTAACGAATCGCAAATTTTTCAAACCAATCACCCTGGCCGTTGGCAACGATTTAAATGGTGGGGAAGGTTATTCTTATTCTTATTAGTCTTCGCCGCAGTTATACTTGGTGTTACCGTACATAATATATCGAAAGACAACCCTTCCATACCACTCGAAGGTAAAGCCATCAAGAAAGTATTAACCTCCGAAATACCTGCTTACCGAGAAAGTAATTTAGGTAAGCAATATCGGGGTATGCGAAAATATATCGAAACCCAATGGGCTAAAGGAAAGGGCACTGGACAGAAACCTATTCCATTAGACCTCTCCACCTCACCCTTCTTTAGCGATAGTTTGGGTATTCGAGCAGCTTTTTATGTAGCATGGGATCCTCAATCTTATACATCCTTACTAAAAAATATCTCTAAAATTAATCTAGTATTGCCAGAATGGTTTTTTATAGACCCTACTGCCGACACACTTGTAAATACCATCGATCAATATGCACTTACTTTAATTAGAAAGTCGAATGTTAAAGTAATGCCCCTTTTATCTAATAATTATAGATCAAAGTTCAATGGCGCCGCTTTACACAGAATATTACATAGCCAGGCTAAAACTGATCGACTGATTGACGATGTCATTAAGCTTCTCAAAGACTATGACTTTGCTGGCATTAATGTTGATTTCGAGGAAATGAAGGAAGAAAAGAATGAAAGTCTTACCAATTTCCAAAAAGAGTTATATACCCGACTGCATGCAGCAGGATTAATGGTTACACAAAACGTTTCGCCCTTTAATGAAGATTACGACTATAAACAGTTATCGAAATACAACGATTATGTATTTCTGATGGCTTATGACCAACATTCAGAAAGCACTAAGCCTGGCCCTATCTGCAGCCAAAAATGGATTGAATCGGCCGTAAACAAGCTAGCAACGCAGGTGCCCGCTAATAAAATTGTTTTAAACTTAGCTGCTTTTGGATATGATTGGAGTAAAACCAAAAAGAGAACTGCAAGGCCTATCAGCTATCAACAAGCATTGGCTTTTGCTAAGGAAAGCGATGCGGTCATTGATTTTGACAATGATACTTACAACCTTCATTATCTATACTACGACGATAATAATGTAGAGCATGAAGTTCACTTTATAGATGCTGCCACCAACTTTAATACCCTTCGCTTTGCAACGGAGTATGGATTAGCTGGAACAGCGCTATGGCGTTTAGGCGATGAAGACAGTAGATTATGGGAGTTTTACAACCAGCCTATGACCAAAACTGCTTTAAAGACTTTTAACTTTCAGGAGTTTGCCAATGTAACAGGCGGCTCTGAGCCCAATTTCTTTGGAGAAGGTGAAATTTTAGATATTATTGCTTCCCCTACCGATGGTCATATTACGCCTGAAATAGATTCAGTTAGTGTACTTATTAGCGAAGAACATTACGATAAACTACCCTCTACATACGTTATTAAGCGCTGGGGCAAAACCTCAGAAAAGAAATTAGTACTCACTTACGATGATGGCCCCGACCCCGTTTATACCCGCCAAATATTGGATACACTTGCATTTTATCATGTGCCCGCATCCTTCTTCCTAGTGGGCATAGAAGCCGAAAATAATATACCACTAGTAAAAAGAATTTATAATGAAGGCTATGAAATAGGTAACCATACTTTTACCCACCCCAATATAGCTCAAGTAAGTAAGAACAGAGCCTTACTTGAAATGGATGCTACTCGTTTACTCATCGAGTGTATTACAAGGCATAGTACCATCCTATTTCGTCCTCCTTATAATGCCGACAGCGAGCCAGGCAAATTCGAAGAATTAGTGCCTATTGAACTAAGCCGTACTAGAAATTATATTACAATCGGCGAAAGCATTGATCCAGAAGACTGGCAACAAAGCGAAAGAAAAGATATTAATGCTGATACTATTTTTAATAGAGTAGTTGATATATATAATGCCCATCTTTTAAACGAAGATAGTGCCAACATCATCCTATTACATGATGCCGGAGGCAATAGAACTGCCACAGTAAATGCTACTGGCAAAATCATCCGCTACTTTCAAGCTAGAGGATATAAGTTTACCACTATCGCCGATTTGCTTGGCAAAAAAAGAGACGACCTTATGCCACTTATTCCGGTAGGCAGCGGTTATCGTTTATTACAATTCAACGCTTTCTTATTCGAAGTAGGCTATCTTGTTGGCCATTTTATTAATGCCTTATTTATTGTATTCCTGAGCATTAGCGCCTTAAGACTGTTTATTCTTGGCATTTTTGCCTTTCTACAAAAGAAAAAAGAAAAGCATTTCATTCAACAGGAACCCACCCATTTTCCATTGGTTTCCATAATTGTTCCTGCATACAACGAAGAAGTAAATGCCGTAAGCTCACTAGAAAATTTATTGCACTGCAACTACCCTTTATTTGATATTATTTTTGTGGATGACGGTAGTAAAGACGATACCTACAAGAAAGTTAAAGCTGCCTATGGAAACCACCCACAGGTAAAAATATTTACTAAACCCAATGGGGGAAAATCTTCTGCACTCAACTTTGGTATTGAACAAACAAGTGCCAATTACCTGGTATGCATTGATGCCGATACTAAACTTTCTTATAATGCAGTAGCTGAGTTAATGACATGTTTTGCTCATGAAAATGTAGGCGCCGCTGCTGGTATTGTTAAGGTAGGGAATCAAATAAACATGCTGACCAAATGGCAAAGCATCGAATATATTTCTAGTCAGAATTTTGATCGAAAAGGATTTGCTTATCTCAATGCTATTACGGTAGTACCTGGTGCTATTGGCGCATTTAAAAAAGAAGTTTTAATAGCTGCTGGCGGCTTTACCACCGATACATTGGCCGAAGATTGCGACTTGAGCATTCGCATTTTAAAGGCAGGATACACTATCATGAATCAACCCAAAGCCATTGCCTATACCGAAGCACCAGAAACGATTCATCAGTTTATGAAGCAACGCTTTCGCTGGAGTTTTGGCATTATGCAAACATTCTGGAAACATAAAGAACTATTATTTAATTCAAAATATAAAGCATTGGGATGGGTAGCTTTACCCGATATTTTGCTATTTAAATACCTAATTCCGCTCTTCTCCCCACTAGCCGACTTCTTCATGCTCATGGGCTTATTTTCTGAAAATCGATATAAGATAGGCATCTATTATGGTATATTCTTAGTGGTAGATGCCTTGATCGCAGCAATAGCCTTTGCTTTTGATCATGAAAAACCATGGAAACTAATTTGGCTCATCCCGCAGCGCTTAATCTATAGATGGCTAATGTTGGTGGTATTATTCAGATCCTTTCGACGTGCATTAAAAGGCGAATTACAAATCTGGGGGGTATTAAAACGTACGGGTAATGTTAAAGAAATAGTGGCTACAACAGATCATGAGCAATAATTGAATCATTGAACCATCAGTAGCATCCTCCTTATTTTAAGGCGGTGCACCATCGATGGCGGATCGTATTTTTTTAAATTTAATGGTATACCAAGCTCTTTTTTAAAGAAACGTATTTTAAATATTCATGATTACCTTTATTTTTTAAACTTAAAATTGAATTGATTTTGAAAAAGTATTTTGTTGCAATTGCATTAATAGCCATCATTGCTGCCTGTAATAATGAGGTAAAAAAAGACCCCATTGCAGAAAAACCTAAAGAGGATCTAAGCGCAAACCCCGATTATCAAAAAGGACTGGAATTGATTGCAAAATCTAATTGCTTAACCTGTCATAAAATAAGCGAAAAATTAGTAGGCCCTGCTTATAGAGATATCGCTAATAAATACACAGCAGATGAAAATACGATTAGTATGCTTGCCGATAAAATAATTAAAGGGGGTTCGGGTGTTTGGGGACAAATTCCCATGCTGCCACATCCTGAAATTTCAAAGGCCGATGCAGAACAGATGGCAAAATATGTTCTGCTCCTTAAAAATAAATAACCCTTCTATCGGGTGTCCTATGACTGTTATATTGAGTAAGAAGCAATCCTTTCTTCAAAGGCCGAAGCGCTAAGAATATGTATACTATGCAGGAATCAATGAATGATGAATATTTTATGCGCCAAGCATTAAAAGAGGCGGAAGCCGCATTTGATAAAGATGAAGTGCCCGTAGGTGCAGTGCTCGTGATGGCCAATAAAATTATTGCTCGTGGCCATAACCAGGTAGAACTACTAAACGATTCTACTGCCCATGCCGAAATACTAGCATTGACCACGGGTTATCATGTGTTGGGGGCAAAATATTTACCCGAAGCTACCCTATATGTAACCGTGGAGCCTTGCTTAATGTGTTGCGGTGCAATTTATTGGGGCAAGATTGGCCGAATTGTTTTTGGTGCCAAAGACGAAAAGAATGGAGGCTTTAGCCCTTATTCAAATCAAGAACATGGCAAAGAGCCCTGGTGGCCTTTTCATCCTAAAACCACCTTAACAAAAGGAGTATTAGAACAGGAATGCGCCTTCTTAATGAAGTCTTTTTTTAAAAATAAACGATAAAGTACTTACGAGTTAAGAAACATTTTCTACCAGTAAACGATCCCTTCGTAAATTTGTTCTTTGTTGCAAACTATTTTTTAACTCCCCATCTAATTAGTAAAGATTGGGGGCAAAATCTAAATTTTATGTCTTTTACATTACCAGCTTTACCTTACGCACATGAAGCGTTAGAGCCACACATCGATACATTAACCATGCAGATCCACCATGGTAAACACCATCAGGCTTATGTTGACAATTTAAATAAAGCCATCGCAGGTACCCCTAATGAAGGAAAAAGCCTCGAAGAATTGGTAAAAGTAGCAGGAACGATTTCTCCTGCAGTTCGTAATAATGGTGGTGGACATTGGAATCACTCTTTCTTCTGGGAAAGTTTGGCACCGAATGCAGGTGGCACCCCTAATGGCGCTCTTGCCGATGCTATTCATACCGCCTTCGGATCGTTCGACGCCTTTAAAGAAAAATTTGCTGCCGCTGGTATGACTAGATTCGGAAGTGGTTGGGCATGGTTACTCATCAAAGATGGTAAATTAGAAATTTCTTCTACCCCTAACCAAGACAACCCCCTAATGGATGTTGCTGAAGTGAAAGGCCATCCAATACTAGGTGTTGATGTTTGGGAACATGCTTATTACCTAAAATATCAAAATCGCCGCGCCGACTACCTGGCTTCTTTTTGGAATGTTATCAACTGGCATAAAATTTCTGAGCGTTTTGCCTCAGCTATCTAATAGTTTTTAAAATTGTTGTTACTTTGCCCCACCTCAATGGTGGGGCTTTTTTTTAAATAACCCTTATGAAACAACTATTTGCTTGCCTTATTCTCTCTACCATCTTAATTTCTTGTACCAATAACACAAAAAGAATTTTAGTCATTGCAAAAGGAACTGTTGACATAAATACCGATGCCAAAACCATCACCTTCAAAGATGGCGCAGGAACAGAAGAAAAAACAGCCGACTTTAACTCCAATGAAAAGCTAACCCTCCAACTAAAAAAAGAAACGGGCAAATTAACCGTAGAATTGGCAGATAAAGGCTACTATATCTTAAATGGCAAGAATGATACCATTGTGGGTAGTTACCAGAAATATGGCGCTCCAAAATCGTCCTACGACACCATTAAACAAGAAGTTATTAAAAAAGGTATCGACTCATTATCCCTATTAATAGAAGGAAAAAATGTTTCAACTGCAAATCGTAATTATTATATACTCCCCAATCAGGCAGTTAAAATTACCGATAATATAGAAGCTACGATTATCGCTCCTTATCACCAAATGACTTCGGTTGAAAAAACAGGCGATAAAGAACCAGAAGTGTACCGTTTTTATAGCTTAAAAGAGGTAAGAGAAACCATCCAAAAATTAAAAGCATTGAGTGCCCCTATAAAAAAATAAGATTCGCTTCCCTTATTTAAACCCTGTTTAACTGGCTCGTTAAACAGGGTTTTCTTTTTTAACCACTTATCATAAAGTAACATGAAGCGTAAAAAAATTACAGTAGCTTTCCATTACAATAAATTTTATGAAAAAGTATTATTCCCTACTAACGCTACTACTCTGCATGGGCTTTATGAACTGCAAGCAGAAAACAAAGCTCGATTTTATTACTGCAGATATAGATTCTAGCATTCAACCATCAGAAGATTTTTTTTTATACGCCAATGGAAAATGGTTGAAAAACAATCCCATTCCAGCTGCAGAGCATAGCTGGGGTGTAGGAAATTTAGTAGAGGAAGAATTATACGAACGCAAAAGAAAAATAAACGAAAAAGCCGTTGAAGAAAAAGCTTTATCAGGAACCCTATCGCAAAAGATTGCTGACTTCTGGCAAAGCGGAATGGATAGCCTATCGATTGAAAAAGATGGCTTACAGCCTTTGCAAGCCGACATGAATAAGATTGATAAAATAACATCCACTGCCGATATCACCCCCATACTTGCTTTATTGCACAAAAAAGGAATAGCAACCTTATTTAACGACTATGTTGCACAGGATGATAAGAACAGTGAGGCCATGGCCTATCAACTAGCACAAGGTGGTTTAGGTATGCCTAACCGCGATTACTACTTTAATTCCGATGCTAAATCTGTTGCAGTTCAAAAAGCCTACCAACAGTACCTCTTTAAAACTTGTAAACAATTAGGCAATGATAGTGCTACCGCTTCCATAAATACTAAGGCCGTATATAATCTAGAACTTAAGCTCGCAAAAGCTTCTAGAAAATTGGCCGACCTGCGAGATCCTTATAAAAACTATAACAAAATAACGATTGCATCCTTACAAAAACTTTCACCTAGCATTAACTGGCTAGCGTATTTAAAAGAAATAGGCATCTACCATTTGGACACTGTACTAGTGGGTCAACCAGAATTTTATGCAGCAGTAAGTAAAGAGCTGCAACTTACCCCCTTGAATGATTGGAAAAATTATTTACGCATCAGCTTGGTACATGCCAATGCCGCCTATCTTAACAAAGAAAGTTTCGATAATTTATTTAATTACCGAAAAGCTATTACAGGTGTTTCGAGTGCTAGACCTCGCTGGAAAAGAGTGCTAGATGCCGAAGAAAGTGCCATGGGTGAGGCTTTAGGACAATTATTTGTGAAAGAATATTTTACCGAAAAAACAAAAGAACGTTACAGCCATCTAGTAGAAGCTATTAGAGAGGCCTATAAAGAAAGAATAAATAAGTTGGCTTGGATGAGCGAACGTACAAAAACAAGTGCGATAGATAAACTAAATAAGATTACCAAGAAAGTAGGATACCCCGATAAATGGAAAGACTTTACGGCCATGAGGATTGGTAAAATTCCTTTTGTGCTTAATATGGAAAATGCAAGCGAGTGGTGGCATCAATATAACATCCATAAACTAGGCAAACCCGTTGATAGAACCGAATGGGATATGACACCCCAAACCTATAATGCCTATTACAACCCATCAAACAATGAAATTGTTTTACCCGCAGGCATGTTTGCAGTTCCCGGCATGCGCGATGAAGACTTAGACGATGCGTTTGTATATGGCTATGCAGCAGCCTCAACTATTGGACATGAAATAACCCATGGCTTCGACGATCAAGGACGCCAATATGATGCAAAAGGAAATTTACAAAATTGGTGGCAGCCTAACGACTCTATCCAATTTTCTAATCGTGCGGCTAAAATTATTAAACAGTTTAATGAATTTATGCCAGTAGATACTTTGCACATTAATGGATCGGCTACACAGGGCGAAAATATTGCCGACCTAGGAGGTCTTCTATTAGGTATCGACGCATTTAAAAAAACGACTGCTTATTCCAAAGGAGAAAAAATAAATGGTCTTACCCCTTTACAACGTTACTTTTTGGGCTATGCCTATAGTTGGATGATGCAGGAAAGAAAAGAAAGCTTATCGAACCAATTAAAAACCGATGTACATGCCCCAGCAAAAGAAAGAGTCAATGGACCATTAGCAAACATCCCCGAATTTTATGAAGCATTTAATATAAGTCCTAACCATAAAATGTATAGAGCCGATAGCTTACGCGTTAATATCTGGTAATATTTATGCGGCAATATCCCAAAAAAGGGAGTACACAAATGGTACTCCCTTTTTTTATGAACGCTACGCTGCAATAGATAATCAGCCATGGCTATAGCAAATTATTACTTACCTTGTATCTACAACAATAAGCTTATTTTATTGTTATGAATGCTGTTTAAAAACAACCTACTTATGCCTCATACCCAACAACTACAGCATATGCGTGCCTATTTCGAAACAGGCATTACGCAACCTTATAACTTTCGTAAACACCAATTACTTCTATTAAAAAAGACCATACTGAAATATGAGGAAGCAATTATGGATGCTTTATTTACCGACTTAAAAAAAAGCAGAGAAGAAGCTTATTCAACCGAAATAGGTGTAACCCTTAGTATCATCAATGATACCATCCAAAATTTACACAGATGGATGAAACCCCAAAAAGTATCCACCAACTTACTCAATTTGCCAGCATCTAGTACCATTTATAAAGATGCATTAGGCGTAGTACTTATTATTAGTCCGTGGAATTATCCCTTTCAATTGCTCATAGGTCCATTAATAGCAGCTATTGCTGGTGGCAATACGGTGGTAATTAAACCTAGTGAATTTTCGGTAGCTACTTCAAGTCTTATTGAAAAAATGATGACCGAAATATTCCCACCTCAATATGTATATACCTTACAGGGCGAAGGTGCTGCTGTTATTCCACCCCTATTGCAATCGTTTCGTTTCGATCATGTTTTTTATACAGGTAGTGTGGCAGTAGGTAAATCAATTTATAAAATGGCAGCCGAAAATTTAGTGCCTGTTACTTTAGAGCTTGGCGGTAAAAGTCCCTGTATTGTTGAGGCCGATGCTCAATTAGCAGTTGCAGCAAAAAGAATTGTTTTTGGCAAGTTCTTGAATGCTGGACAAACTTGTATTGCACCCGACTATATCTTAGCTCATGCGTCTATAAAAGACGCACTGGTAGCAGAACTAAAAATAAGTATAGAAGCATTTTATGGGAATGATGCCTCCATGAGCTATGATTATGGAAAAATAATTAATGAACAACGCTTCGAAAAATTAATCAGCTACTTAAAAGAGGGTAACATTATTCATGGCGGACAATACAATAAAAGTAAATTATTTATTGCGCCTACACTCATCGAAAACATAACGCCTGTAGCGACTTTGATGCAAGAAGAAATTTTTGGCCCCCTACTTCCTATCATGACATACACGTCTACTGCCGAAGCCAAAAAAATAGTTCAAGAACACAAAAACCCATTGGCGCTTTATTTATTTACAACTAATAAAGCAACCGAAAAAGAATGGTTAAATAATACCGCATTTGGTGGTGGATGTATTAATAATACCATCATGCATTTTACAAACAAAAACCTACCCTTTGGCGGAGTAGGCAATAGTGGTATGGGTGCGTATCATGGAATATACGGATTCAACACTTTTACCAGACTAAAGCCCATGCTAAAGTCGCCTAACTGGTTTAACCCTTCTATGAAATTTCCTTCTTTTAAGGGTAAGCTAGGCTTGTTAAAATGGTTAATAAAATAGCGCATTAAACAGACCTGCTAGAAACTAGTTACCTAAAATTAGGCTAGCTGCAAAAATTGTTTCATGTACCATAAACCATGGATAGATGCATGAATTGTTACTTTTTTTTGAACGAGTTATTCAACAACTACCTATGACATTTAGACAATCCTTACTAAAATTACTTTACCCCATCATCATGTTTTTTGGAAAGATATTTCCATCAAAAAATGCAGTAATCTCGAACCATAAACAGATCGCCCCATCAAGTTCCTTCTATCAATTAAAAGCCATTACCAATGTAGGCGATACAATACTTTTCGAATCCTTCAGGGGAAAAAAAGTACTCATCGTTAATACAGCCAGCGATTGTGGTTTTACAAAGCAATACGAGGAATTAGAGCAATTACATCTACAGTTTAAAAACAATTTAATAGTGCTCGGTTTTCCTGCGAGTGATTTTAAGAACCAAGAAAAAGAGAACGATGAAACCATTGCCGCTTTTTGTAAAAAAAATTATGGGGTAAGCTTTACCATCTTCAAAAAAAGCCAGACAGTAAAAGGGTCGCAACAAAATGAAGTATATCAATGGCTAACTGATTCCACAAAAAATGGGTGGTGCCAACAAGCACCTGTATGGAACTTTAGTAAATATTTGATTGATGAAAAAGGAGTACTCACTCATTTTTTTACACCAACAGTTTCCCCACTAGATAAAAGCATCCTTAATGCTATTAAAAATTAAGATGGCTCTTTTATTGCCTATACTATTACTAACAGCTGAAGCCATGGGCAAGTCGGGATTACTTTCATTGTTTTTGAGGACAAATACCTATTCTATTAAAGTGTAAGCTTGCTATAAAATTAGTTGGACCATATTCGAGACTGATTCGAGACTTGTTCTAATCAAGTGTATAAATTCAGGCAGTTGATTAGAACAAGTCTCGAATCAGTCTCGAACAAAGTAACTCCATAGCAGAAGTAATAATTGTAACCAATCAGCAGCTACCCTATTCTAAGGCAACCGATTAGGTTAAAATGACCCATCCAGTTATCGACCTAGGCTAAAAATATAGGTATTAGGGTGTCATTCATACAGGGGCATTTTCTTTATTTTTAACGCTACTACTTAGCAAATCAACACTTTATAATAATTAACTCCTAGTTTTCAACGCTACGTGAACAAGTAGATTTTTGATTGCAATTTTGGTGCCTACTTTTGTACGGTATTTGGTTCATCTGCCTCAGGCAGATGATTAAAAGGGAATCCTGTTAAAATCAGGAGCTATCCCCGTAGCTGTAGGTGTAGTAAAAGTTGGTAATGATTGCTTTCAAAAGTAGGAATCACTATCTTTTACAAATACAAAACAAGATCCACTGTTGATAGTAGATGAGTCAATGGGAAGGGGTTTTGTATTACACAAGCCAGAAGACCTGCCAACTGCAATGAATCATTCACGGCTTTCGGGTGAAAAGCATGGAATGTAAAATGCCACTGCAGGGCAGTTTATATTTCTCCGTTTTTTTATTTTCCTGAAAGCTCATTGTTACATTTTAAAATATTAAAACAATGAGCAAAAAATTAACGCTCCTCTCAATGTCAATGCTAGTAGCTATTCTAGCATCATCGCAGGAAAAAAAACTAGAGGCTACCACATTAGACCCTGTAGTTGTAACCGCAAACAAAACAGAACAAAAACAAAGTACCACAGGTAAAGTGATTGTGGTTATTGGTAAGGAACAAATTGAAAAAAGTGGGGCAAAAACTGTTGCCCAGTTATTAAATGAGCAAGCAGGCATTACCATCAATGGCGCCTTGAATAATGCTGGCAGTGTACAAACCTTATACATTAGAGGTGCAGCTAGCGGACGTGCCTTGATCTTGATTGATGGCATTCCAACCACCGATCCTTCCATGATCAACAATGAGTATGATTTAAATTTATTCTCTATAGGCGATGTTGAAAAAATTGAAATCTGTAAAGGTGCTCAATCAACCTTATACGGTAGCGATGCTGTAGCAGGCGTTATTAATATCATTACCATTAAAAGTAATATTACGAAACCATTGAATCTAAAAACCACTGTATCGGGTGGCAGTTTTGGAACCTATAAAGGGAATATACAGTTATATGGCAAAACCAATAAGTTCACCTATACTACACGCTATTCGAAGATTGTATCGAATGGTTTTTCATCGGCATATGATAGCACTGGCACCAAGAATTTTGATAAAGATGGATACAATGGCAATGCCGCTAGTGGCCTAGTTCAATACCAAGCTACCCAGCATTTGCTACTAAAAGCCTACTCGCAATATAGTGAGTACAAAGCAGGTGCCGATGCTGGCACTTTTACCGATAAAAGTAATTACGATGTCAACAACCGCTCTATCAATAGCGGTGCTGGCTTTCAGTATAAAAACAATACCATCAACCTAGTGGGTAATTATCAATATAGTACCATGCAAAGAAACTATAACGATAACGCTTCAATACCTGGTGCCAGCGCTTTTTTGTTAAACAATTTCAATGCAATTTCACAATTTGCAGAGCTCTATGCAAACATTAAGCTAGGCCAAGGCTTTGAGCTTTTAGGGGGTACCGACTATCGCTATAATTCTTATAATAGCCTCTACAATTCATTGAGTATTTATGGGCCTTATAACGACACCTTTAATGATACAGCCACCCATCAAACATCTCTATTTGCCTCTTTGCATTTTACCGATGCCTCCAAAAAATTAAATGTCGAAATAGGCACTAGAGCCAATCACCATTCTCAATATGGAAACAATACCACTTTTACTTTTAATCCTTCTTATCAATTAAATACATCGACCAGAATTTTTGGAAGTATCTCAAGTGGATATAAAGCCCCTAGCCTCTACGAATTATATGCGGGTGTTTCGCCATCAGGTAATAATGGTCCGGGAAATCCAAACTTAAAAGCCGAATCATCCTGGAATGAAGAACTAGGTATCCAATGGCAGCATGCAATCATCAATACTAGACTTGTTTATTTTAGTAGAAATATTAAAAATGGAATCGACTATTTAACTAATCCATATCCAATACCTAGTTTATATATTAATTATATTAAACAAGTAGTAAATGGCATAGAGTGGGAAGTGAATATAAAGGCAAGCAATAAAATTAATATCAATGCCAATTACACTTATTTATCGCCATCTGAAACTACACAAAACCGTATTACGACACAAGATACTGTTACTTACAACTATTTATTAAGAAGGCCTAAAAACAGTATCAACCTAACTGTTGCACTACAAGCTAGTCAAGCCTTGTATGTTTCGCTAACAGGTAAGTATGTAGGAGCACGGTACGATGTTGGTGGCTATCAAACGGCAGATATCCGTTTAGCAGGCTATTTTTTGATGAGTGCTTATGCCGAATACCAGGTATGTAAAAACGCAAAACTTTTTGCCGACGCACAAAATATCACAAATAAAAAATTCTTTGATGTGTGGGGGTATAATTCTATTCCGTTTATGTTGAATGCAGGAGTGTCTATTCATCTATAACCCATCCCTTAAATTCTTATAGATGGCAAAGCACGAAATCAAAAAATGCCCAAGATGCCTTACCCCTTTTGAATGTAAAGTTGGAAATGTGTTAGCATGTCAATGTAGCGGAATTAAACTTAGCTACCACGAAGCTGTTTATGTAGAAAGCCACTACACCGATTGCTTATGTATTCACTGTTTGCGCATTATGCAACAACAATACATTCACTTACACAAAAAAACTATCAGCATTTAGCTACAGAATACCTGCCAAAATAAAAAACATCTTGCCAACAGCAAGATGTTTTTACTTTTGTACTAAATAACTACTCATGGATTTTACCATCGATAAAATTCTAACCGTAACCTTTACCCTTTTTGCAGTCATAGATATTGTAGGCTCTATTCCCTTATTAATTTCTATGAAAGTAAAAATGGGAACTATTAAAGAAATGCAGGCAACCCTTGTGTCTGGCGCTTTAATGATCGTATTTCTATTTGTAGGCCAACCCCTTTTACAAACCTTGGGTGTCGATGTTAGATCTTTTGCAGTAGGCGGATCGATTGTCATCTTTTTGTTGGGCTTAGAAATGGTATTAGGACATGAAATTTTCAAAAGCGATAAAGATGCTCCTTCTGGCGCTGTTGTTCCCATTGCATTTCCTTTGATTGCCGGATCAGGAACCCTAACAACTGTGATGTCGTTAAAAGCAAATTTCGACGAAGCAGTAATCCTTGTAGGAATACTCATAAACCTATTTGTTATTTATCTTGTTTTACGTTCCTTAAAATGGATAGAAAAAGCGCTAGGAAAAGCTGGACTCTTAGCCGTACGTAAATTCTTTGGCGTAATATTATTAGCAATCGCCGTAAAAATATTTGGAAGCAATATTGCTGCTTTTGGAAAATAATGATCACTGAATAATCGAGATACTTCCCGACAATGCACTACGTGCTGGCTTTAATTTAATCAAGTAATAGTAAGTGCCAATGGGTAATATTTTTCCATTGAATCTGCCATCCCAAGCTGTTTGGTAGCCAGTAGAATGAAAAAGGGCTTGCCCATAACGATTGTAGATGTCTACCGTACATTCCGGAAAAAAACGAAGCAATGGAATATCCCAAGTATCATTAATTCCATCCTTATTGGGCGAAAAAATATTGGGAGGAACAATAGGTGGTTCATTTACAATTATGTTAGTAGAATCTAGTATGATACAACCATTGCTTGTTGTTGCCTTCACATAATACATACCCGTTACTGCAATGCTGTTCGGATTTGGTATCATTATGGTTGCGGCACTATCCTGCCAATAGGTATAATTCGCAACCGTATTGCTCGTAGATACAATCAACGAAGGCAAACTAATGGTAGAAGGAAGTGTAATAGGCAAAGGCTGCGTAAGCGTAAAATTTGGGTTAGGAAAAACTTGGACCGAAATAGGAGCCATCACGGTACATCCTCCATAATTCGAAGCGCTAGCATAATAAGTGCCACTAACCTCAACGTCATTGGGCGCCGCCAATGCAATGGTAGCTGCAGCATCTTGCCAAAAACTTAGTTGAATATTCAACTGACTTGAAGTAACCACCCCCATAGCAGTTAAATCCACTAACCCACAAGCTACTTGATTCTGAGTGGTTAGTACAGGGGAACTTGCTATGCTAACATTCACCGGCTTAACTAATGAACAACCCAAACTACTACTAGCCTCTATATAATAACTGCCACTAGAATCGATAGATTGAGGATTAGGTAAACTGACCGAGGCATTGGCATCTTTCCAATAACTATATACTAAATTAGGATCACTACCCACCGTGACAGCTGGTAAGGTAAGGTCTACGATGGCAGGAGAACAAACAGGCAACGGCGATATCACCACTAATGTGGGGGCTGGCTTAAATACAACATTCACTGGCAGAATATCATTACAACCCGAGTTATTGACTGCTTTAATATAATAAATACCCGCTGTGCTTACCTGCTTGGGAGTAGGAACATAATTCAATTCTGAAGGATCCAAAAAATACGAGAAACTTAAACTATCTGAACTGCCAGCCGACACATTGGGAGCCGTCAAATCTACAAAATCGTTTAAACAAGCAACGAGGCTATCCACTACCTTAAAGTTAAATGCATCGGGCGATAACTGAATAGTTGAATTCAAGGTATCTAAACACCCTAATCCTGGATAAGGCGATACCACCACATGAAATAATGTGTTTGGCGGTGGTGGCGGACTAATACTTAAAATATTTGAAGTGCCTAATACCATGGAATAATCGGCATTAAACCATTGATAACCACTAAACCCAAATGGTGCAGTTAAGTTAACCGAATTGGAACCATTACAATAAGTATTTCCCGATACGGGCGAAGAACAATTTTCATTAACATCTAGATAGGCATACCCAAAATGTCCACCCGGTGCACAATCATGGGCTGTAAATTCTAACCGAATGGTTTTGCCAGCATACCCAACCAGTTTAATAGTAATTGGCGACCATGGCTTATAATACACAGAAGCACCCACACTTGACAATTGAAACCCTGGTAAATTAGAAGAAGCAACAAAATTAAAAGCGCCACAGTCTATATATTGGTTGAGGTCTACATCAAATACTTGAGAAGTAAAACCCGGCTGCTGCCATTGCGAATGCGTAGGATTTTGTAATACCACCGCATAGTTATAAATAATACTATAATTATTCTGATTGCTGGGAATGGTAAAAGTGTAACTTACCCTTTCTGCATTGCCACCAGTTGAATTGGTGCCTAGTTTAATAGAATAGTTAGAACCATTTGGACAGTTTACAGGAAAATTACCATAAGGATCTAATGCCTGCGGATAGGTGTTTTGTAGCATCGTAAACCTGTTTGTAGGTGGAGTTAACGATACACTCACACTACCATCGGTCTTTGATACTAAACCCTGATAACAATCCCAGTTTTGAAAGGTTCCCGACTCAAATCCAATATTATCCGGACATTGCGCCCTAGCTGCTGTAAGGATGAACAAAAGGGCTGCCAATAGCATCCCTTGTAACCATTGACCTCTATTCAAATACAACACCTGCAGCATACTATCTTTAATAACTTCTAGTACTATAAAGTAAATGTAACTTAAATAAATCCGAAACTAATATCTACTTGCCCCTTTTTATGGGGTCGTAAAAAGTAAAAGTAGGGCTATTAGCCTAATTTTTTTGTTGAATTAGTAGTAACTTAACACAAATTAATTTTATGCACCACCAAGCATTAACATACGACGATATTCAACTGGTTCCTTCCTACTCTACTGTTTCATCTAGAAAAAATATTAGTCTCTATACCAAGGTATCTGCTCATTATAGCCTATGTATTCCTTTAGTAGCCTCCTGCATGGATACTGTTTGTGAGAGCGAAATGGCCATTGCCATGGCATCGATTGGAGGTATTGGCTGTATTCATCGGTTTATGACAATAGAACAGCAAAAAAAACAAGTAGAAAATGTGGTTACAGCCATACAAGCAGCATCGCTCAACCATCAGTGGTCTTTATTTGCTAGCAACTGGGATACCACTACCCACACTATTCCAGTAATGGCAGCTATTGGCGCTAATGGCGATTTTATTGAACGCGCGCTTGAATTGGTGAATGCAGGCGCCCATATTATTTTAATTGATGTTGCACATGGACATCACGAAAATGTGAAGCTAGCACTGGCAAAACTAAAAGCCATACTACCGCCTCGGATAGATATTATTGCCGGCAATATTGCAACAGCTAAAGCAGCAAAAGATTTGGAAGCTTGGGGAGCCGATGGTTTGCGTGTAGGCGTTGGCGGAGGTTCCTTATGTACTACCAGAGTTAAAACAGGGTTTGGCGTTCCCAATGTTACTTGTATCGAAGAAATTGTAGCAGTAACAACATTGCCCGTGATGGCCGATGGGGGGATTAGAAATAGTGGCGATATTGCTAAATCATTATCGCTGGGCGCCGCCTCTGTAATGCTAGGCTCTTTAATTGCCGGCACCAAAGAAGCTCCAGGTCAAATTCTTGAAAAATCCAATGGACTATACAAACGTTATCGGGGCGCCGCCTCATTGGAAACAAAAACAATCCACAATCAAGAACAAAGAAATGTGGAAGGAGAATCAACCGTTATCCCATTTAAAGGAGGCGTAAAATTTGTGGTAGAAGGACTCCTAGAAGGTATTCGCTCTGCCCTATCATATGGAGGTGCCAATCGGTTAACAGATTTTAAACCAGATTATGTATTGGTAACAAATGCTGGTCAGAATGAAGCAAAACCACATCTACTGTATTAATGATGCTATTTTATTGATATTCTTTCCATTACACTTCTTGAGGCCTTAGCATTTTACCGAATGGCCTCCCCTATTTACCGAATAAACTTATTTTAGCACGCTCACTAATTGTTAAGCCAGCACAGATGCCTAATTTCAACTAAGATTAGTATTTTAGATTCCCCAAAACAACCGACATGAAATTAAGAAACCTTATCTACCTATCTATTGCCATATTGGGCAATAGGATTCAATTAGAAGCACAAACAACTTCTAGTAGTAAATTGCCTACAAGCACGTCACAAAGTGCCGAGAATAGGCCTCGTAGGCCCTTAGAACAGCCAGATCCGAATGCGCCGGCAACAAAATATGACTATCACGATGCTTTTGCACCGCTTTTCTATACTAAAAACGGTACAGAATATAGGGCTTCTACCGGCGAGCCTGGACCTAAATATTGGCAAAATAGAGCCGACTATCAACTAGCGGCCAAACTCAACGATGAAACCAATGAAATTACCGGTACTGAAGTAGTTACTTATACCAATAATAGCCCATTAAAGCTGGGTTTTATTTGGATGCAATTGGATCAGAACCTGTTTAAGTTAGATTCAAGAGGCACTGCGATTGTTCCATTGGCAGGTAGTAGAAATGCGGGTCGTGGTCAAGTATTTGACGCAGGTTATAAAATAAAATCGATTAAATTAATCAATGCCGACAATAGCACTGTGAATGTAAACTTCTTAGTAGAAGATACCCGCATGCAGGTTTATTTGCCTAAAGAAGTAAATGCCAATGGCGGTGTATTAAAATTGAAAATTGAGTACTCATTTATATCGCCCGAATATGGATCGGATCGGATGGGTTTTGTTAAAACAAAAAACGGAAAAGTATTTACAATAGCACAATGGTACCCAAGAATGTGTGTACTAGATGATCTACTAGGATGGAATACGGCTCCCTATACCGGACCGGGTGAATTTTATTTAGAATATGGCGATTTCGACATCTCCATTACTGCACAAGCAAAAGATATTGTGGTATGTTCTGGCGAATTACAAAATCCACAAGAAGTATATACACCCGAACAACAAAAAAGATGGACACAAGCAGCACAAAGCGAGAAAACAGTGGTTATTCGCGGTGCTGAGGAAGTAACAGATCCAAAGTCAAGACCAGCAGGCAAAACCGAATTAACCTGGCATTTTAAAATCAAAAATGCACGTGATGCTTCTTGGGCTGCCTCATCGGCATTTATAATTGATGCCGCTAAAATGAATCTACCTAGCGGAAAAAAATCAATCGCCATCTCTGCTTATCCTGTTGAAAGCGACACGACTAGCAATGGTACTGCCTGGAAACGATCTACTGAATTTGTAAAAAATTCTATTGAATTCAATTCAGCCAAATGGTTCGAGTACCCTTATCCAGCTGCTACAGCCGTTGCAGGCGGACCGGGTGGTATGGAATATCCAGGCATTGTTTTTTGTGGGTACATTAGAAATGGACGCAGTTTATGGGGCGTTAATGATCATGAATTTGGACATACTTGGTTCCCAATGATTGTGGGCTCTAATGAACGTTTATATGGATGGATGGACGAAGGCTTTAATACTTTCATCAATACCTTATCTACCGCTAATTTTAATCATGGCGAGTTTAAAAGTACCAGACCCATTGATATGAGCACCACAGGCAACTTCTTTACGATGCCAGGATTGGAACCCATTATGAGTTACCCCGATAACTTAAAAGAAAGAAATAATGGCACCCTATTATATAGCAAACCAAGTGCCGGACTCGTGCTATTGCGTGAACAAATATTAGGCCCTCAACGTTTTGATTTGGCCTTCAAAACCTATATCAATAGATGGGCCTTTAAACATCCCACCCCTGATGACTTTTTCCGTACTATTGAAAATGTATCGGGCGAAAGTTTACAATGGTTTTGGAGAGGATGGTTTACCAATAATTGGCGCCTAGATGTGGCCGTTCGTGATGTGAAATATGTTGATAATGATTCTACCAAAGGAGCACTCATTACCCTTGATAATTTGGAAAAAATGGCCATGCCCGTGATACTGGAGATTAAAACAAAAAGTGGAAAAACAAGTAGACTTAAACTACCCGTAGAAATATGGGAACGAAATGCCAGTTGGACTTTTAAATATCCATCTACCGAAGAAATAGAATCGGTTACCTATGACCCCGATAAAGTATTACCCGATTATAATCCAACCAATAATGTTTGGAAAAAGAAATAGAAGGCTAAGGTTTTACGCATTCATTTAATCATGATCGCCTAACCTTACAGATCTAAATAAAGCGAGGCTGATTCGAAAATTCGAGTCAGCCTCGCTTTATTTAGATCTGTACTAGTCTCAAACGCCCATATACAATAGACAACAATAAGCATGCTGGGCCAGAGAACCCCTCATTACTTCCCAGAAGCAGTAGGCCCTTATAATTGAAAATTTATACAATAGGGTTGAATGGTACTCTGCATAAAATTGGTTAGTAGCGAGTACCTCCGGTTTCGAAAAAACAATTATACTTTATAAAAATGATTTAACAGCTTTTTGCTTTCGAGGCATTATTACTGCCTTGAAGGTTGGGACCTTTAGGTGGTTCATTTATTTTTCAATCTTAAAAAAATGAAAAATGAAAAAGCTTGTATTAAACCTTCAAAACATAGAAGGTACAGAAGTGCTTACTAGGGCACAATTAAAAAATGTATTGGCAGGAGCAGGATTCAGTTGTTCTTGTAATAAACCGGTTATACATGATGGGAAATTATTAGTAGGTTGGGGAGCTGATTACTCATCCGTTCAAGAACTAATGAAGGGAATTAATTCCTATTGTGGAAATATCGGAGTTGCTTGTATGGCAATAACAACAATACCCCCAACAAAACCCCAGCCACTTTCTTTTACATAATTATTAAAAAAACAAGACTTTCTCCACTAGAGCAAACATCTCTGCGGAGAAGTTTTTTAGTTACGAACTAGCCCATTTATAGAGTGCTTGTAGTATCAACTCCTAGCCTTATATTATAATCATTTTGTATGAACAAGCAATTACCAGTTTTGACGAGTATCCTTTTACTTTCAACTACATGGATATTTTCGCAAAATACCAGTTATGTAATCTTTAAAATGAAAGACTCCAACAATGCGCATCTGCTATCTATCTATGAGCCTATTGACAAACATTATAACGCTTATGTAAAAAGTATCGAACATAGGTTTAGAAAAGGGAAGAGCACTTATGCATACAAAGGTCAACTTTCTGAAACAGGAATCATTTTGTGTAAAATAGATAATAAAAATAGATTTTATATAATACCCCCTATCAACGATACGCTTGCCATAGATATCTACCCCGAAAGAGCTGATAAAGATGGGATCTCATTTTCTAAGGCAAGTGCCCGATTGCAAAAATGGTATAACGATTATATGTATATGCCCTTTGTTGGATATGACTTAGCAGCTATTTTTGATAGCGATAGTACCAACTATGTGAAGATACCAACTGATGTTAATGAATTTATTTCTCATGCACTAAGTTCCTTAGATTCTTTACAAGAAGAAATTAAAAATTACAAGACTATTTATGAACTCATCAAGGATGATATGTTGTCGGCAATTTATGAAGATGCTATTGAGAAGTATCACTTTATTTTAAAAGGTGATAAATACGGTAAGCTACCCTATTCTGACAGTATGCAAGTTCTTGAAAATATTCAAGAGATTTATACCAACTTTCCCCCTTTACTCAACAATAAGCTACGCTTAGTAAATGGCGACAATTATATTGTTAGGTATGCAAGGTTTCTAGATGCTATGATTGTAAACAGAACAATCACCGGCTTGGGACCATATAATTGTTATGGCGTTTTACCCGATAAATATAGAATGCCGCTATTAGGAGAGGGCATATTAGTAGATTATCTATTTCAATCCGATGAAATAAATAAAGACACTGCAATGGCACTATTTACAAAAATGTATCCCAAGAGCGAGTACCTGCCAATACTAAAAAAACTTCAATACCAAGATCTAAAGGCTAGCAGTATGGGTGGTAAACAGGTGAAAGATATTTATATCGATACGTCTACCACAACAAAGATTCACTCGATCTATGAATTTCATGAAGAATATTTTAAGCACAAAAAATTATTGATCGATCTATGGTCTACGGCATGTATTCCCTGTATACAGCAATTTGAATATAATCAGTCATTAGAGAAATTAGCGAAGCACTATCAGGTATCACTAGGGTATATTTCTTTCGATGATTTTGATTTGAGAACAAAATGGATAAAGGACATTTATTGGTATAATTTAAAGGGAGTGCACCTAAGAGCAAGTGAGGCCCTACAAGAAAATATTCAGAAAGAAATTTATGGCAATGAACCCCTGTCAATTCCAAGATATATCTACCTAAATAAAGAAGGAGTTATCATCCATAAAAATGCAGCTCGGCCAAATTTTATAAATGAAATAGAAGAAATGTTTTTAAAAAAATAGGTCCTGCTAAACTGGTAAATAATTATCTATAAAAAAATTTATGCCATTATCTTTAAAAAAGATTGCTAGCTATTTACGAGGGTGCTAATCCTAAAAATTTTATATTGTATTCAAAAATCAGTTACCCTTCTTGGGTAAATATTAAAGTGCAGATTTTTTATTTTTTTTACGCATCACACTTAATACTTGAGGCGTAATACCAAGGTAAGAGAAAATAGAAATAAATAAGTACTTGAAAATTTATAGAAAAAGGCCTCGTCATTTTAGTGACGAGGCCTTTTTCTTGCTCTGTGGCCCCAGAAGTCCTAAGTTCGAACTTTTTAATGGAGGATTTGAGACGAATTTATTTGCATTAAAATATTATTATTAAAAAAGTTTTTTACTTGCTACAAGCTGTTCTGAGTATAATTGGGACAGTCTACTTTAATAACCTGACTCATAAATAGGTGGGGCAGGATTATGCCCTGGTGGGCCTACGAGGGAAAATCTTATTAATGAACCACTTACAATATTACTTGTAGGGGGTTCTTTTTTTACGCCGGATTCTACGCCGGGTAGTTCAATTTATATCATTTAATAGCCAGTATTGAACTATATGCTAACCAAATGTGGAGGGATTTGAGGGAATTTTATAGTTTATTTGGAGTCTTTGAGAAGTTCCTTAAAATCAAATAAGCAGGCCGTTAGTGCTTGCTTATTAACTTCATATGTTATTCTCAAGAATAACATATGAAGTTAAATTGGTATTTAAATCCGAAACCTCAGGGTTATATTTCTATATATTCTTTTATCCTATTCTTGCGAAAGTTATTAAATTAATAAGATATTAACTACTTAAACAAGGCCTCTCCTGTTGTATACCTCACACCTATTTTATCGTCTATTTTATTCAAAAATTCTTTTTCAAATAAAATTGCCCATTTTTCTAATTTAAAATGCTCCGGTTTTTGTGAGGAGGTTAATAGATGCCGCCTCTAATTGCAATTGCTCTTTTCTTATTTACACAAAACATTTTATAGTCTCCAACTTGATGACTATCCTTTTTTGATAATTTTTTATAGTAAAGTTAAATGGTTTGTGATGGAGAGTTTGTTTCATAATAGAAATACTTATTCGTATGGTTTATCGTTTCCTGTATATTGGAATTCTCTGAAATAGGCACTATTACTTGATTCTATGCCGTTAGATGTTCCATATAATGCAAATATGCTGCCTACAAAGCCACTTGCAACTTTTGTACTTAGAAATTTTGCATCGATATTTTCTGCTAATATTTTCCAGTCTTTATTATTAACTGAAAAATAAAAAGCATATGTACCTTCTTTTGCTTCTATTTTTAATTCAATATTTTTTGGGTTAAGAATAATTGGCGAAGATGCAATCAGTTCTTCTCCTTGGGTAGAGGATTTTAATAATTGAATACAAGGGTTATTATTTTGAATAGACTGTGCTAGAAAATAATAATGTTCTTCATTTTGAAAAATTAATAATCCTGCTTTTTCATTTTCGCTTTTCGCATTGAATGAAATAGTTGTTATGGCAGTGCAATTTAGATGTTGTTGTCTTCGAGCAATGAGTGCAGGATTTATTTTTCCGAAACAGGTTTGTGGTTGTAAATGAATGGATAGTTCATTATTTAATAAGTTATACCATTTTGTTTTCGGTGCTCTTAAAAACAACCATCCTTTTTGTAATTTTTTTGACTTAAAATTGTCTTTGTAACTAAAGTTTCCGGCATAATTTTCTCCATTTTTTATTTTGGTTATAGGAAGCGGAATTGCATAATGATATTGTACCGTTTCAAATTTTGGATTGATGATTGGCCATCCGTCTTTCCATTCAACAGGCGCTAAAAATGTTTCTCTTCCTGTGTTATAAAAATCTGTTTCATAAGGTCGGCAGCCCAAAAAAACAGCTTCCCATTTTCCATTTTCTGTTTCAACCAAATCTGCATGACCTGTGGATGTTATAGGATATTTTCTGTTCCTGTCTACATTTTTTTGTGTTAAGATTGGATTTTTTTCATACGGAATAAATGGCCCAAAAATACTATTACTTTTAAAAGCCACTTCACTGTGATCGAAACCTGTACCACCTTGTGCCGCATACAAAATATAATTACCATCTTTTTTTATAAGATGTGGGCCTTCAATCCATGAAGGCTTTTTCGAAATGTCTGTACCGCCATTTACTAAAATTCTATTCGTACTTATTATTTTTAAGTTCTTAGCATCAAACTCATTGATACGAATAGTTCTGTGTCCATTATAAAAAGATTTATTATCCGGTGGAATACTGTTGTAAATGATATAGGCTTTATCCCCATCAAAAAATAGTGAAGGGTCTATGCCATCAACTTCAGGTAGCCAAACGGGATTTGACCAAGGACCGGAAGGATTGGTTGACGTTACAACAAAATTTCCATTCCCATCAACTAAAGTACATGTAACATAGAATATTCCGTCGTGAAAACGAATTGTAGGTGCAAATAAGCCTCTAGATACACCGGCACTGTCAAAATTCATTTGTGAAGCACGTTCAATTACATTCCCAATTTGTTTCCAATGCACTAAATCATAACTTTTAAATATCGGCAATCCAGGGAAATATGAGAAAGTTGAATTGACTAAATAATAGGCATTATTCGATTTGCAAATACTTGGATCGGGATAAAATCCGGCAATAATTGGATTACTATATTGATTATTATTTTGTGAAATTAAAATAGTAAAGCAACAAGAAAAAGCAGTAATGAATAAAATCTTTTTCATTGAATTTTGTATATGGTGAAGTATTATTTTTTTGACTGATAATTTTTGATATATTCTGCTAGATCTATTAACGGTGCAATCCAAATTTCTTTTTGGTTTTCTTGCAGAAAATGAAGAAGCTCACTATGTGCTGTTAAAGAAATATTGAGCGAATGTTCTCCGCCAACACCGTGAAAAAGGAATACGAGCAAAGAATGTGTTGATTGTGCTTGTTTCACCAATGCAATCAGTTGTTCGCCTGTTTGTCCGTTTCCTGAATAACATCCAATATTGTATAAATCAATTTTATTGATAGGGAGCATTTCTGGTTGTATACCTCTTGCTGCAATAAAATCATTTCTTAATCCGTCTAAATAAGCTGTATCATGAATTTTTGTGTCTCCGCAAGGATAAGCAAAAGTTCTTTTTGTTTTTCCATCAATGGCTTTCAGCATATTGTTCATCGTCCTTATTTCATTGGTCATTCGCTTGAGGGTATAATTATTCAAATCGTAGTCATTCGTCACAAATTCTCTTCCGCTGCGACCACCTTCGCAAGGATGCCAAACAGTATGATTGGCTAATTCATGTCCTTCTTTCGCAGCTTTTTTCCATTTGAAAACTTGTGCGTTTAAACCATCAAAATAATCGGAGATAAAAAATGTAGCTTTTAATCCAACAGAGTCAAGTGCGGGAATAGCATTTGTTAAATCAACATTTAAAGCATCATCGTAAGTTAATACAACTGCACAATTTTTAGAATGCCATATTGTATCTGTTTGTGAAAAACAAATTATTGAGATTAGCATACAGATGGCAGTAGTTAGAATTGTTTTTTTCATTTTATTAATGACGTGTTAGAATTATTGAAATTATGGTGCATCTGTTCTAAATGGTGATGCAGGTAAGCCTTCTTTGTTATATAAATTAGCACCATCCGGGTTATCAGCCCAGGCGTATCTTACATATTTTGGATGGCTGATATTATCATTCCAAACAATTACTTTGTCGCCTTCTATTTTTGCTTTAGCCCAAATAAATTTTTTATCGTCTTCTGCAATAGAAAAATATTTTAATTCTTCACCATCGTTAGTAATTAAACCACTCCCAACATTAGTGAATGAAATAATAATTTTATTTTTTTCGATTTTTGATAATTGATATAGTGGGCCGCAAGCAATAATTTCTTTCTCACCATAAGCAATTTTTTCAGCATTTAACGCCAATCTTTCACCTACTTCTTTTTTTTTGCCTGGATGAATATCATTCCATTCGCCTAAATCAATGGCAACAGCCATGGCAGTGTTTGGAACAGATAAAGAGTTTAGTTGTGCTTCTCTTAAAGTAGCCCACTGACTTTCTGATGGCAGATAGTTAGCTTCCAAAAAGCCCGGTAATTGCACATACAAAAATGGACTGTTATTTTGATGCCATTTATTTCTCCAATCGGTAATTAAAGCTGCCAGTAATTTTTCGTACTCATTTGGTTTGACTACATTTGATTCACCCTGATACCATAAAAATCCTTTGCAAGAATAATTAATTATCGGCGCTATCATTGCATTATACAAAGCTGTCGGTTGATTTTGAGCAGAGACAGCAACGATAAATTTTTTTTGTGGAATAAAAACTTCACTCACTTTATATTGCCAATCACCTTTTAAATCAATAGTATCTTTACCTGCAAATAAATAATAAGGTTTATCCGGAACAAAGCCTCCTTTACCTGAATTGTTTTGTACCCGAATAATAATGATATTTTTTCCTGTATGTAAAATATTGGATGCAACATCATATCTTCTTTGGGGATATTGATAAGTAGTATTGCCAATGAATTTTCCATTGATGAACACATTATCAGCATCTACTATTCTTCCTAAAAAAAGTTTTGCACTATTATTTGTCATAGATTGTGGCACATCAATTTCCTTTCTGTACCAAACAACTCCATCTAAATCTTTTATACCTTGATCTTCCCAATAACCGGGAACATTTATATTATGCCAATCTTTAGGAATATAATTTACATCATACCATTTATTCAATATTCCTATATCTTCTTGTGAAGGGGGTTTGTTGTTTGCTATACTTTTTCTAGTTAACTCATTAATGTATCCTGTGTCTTTATTTTTTTGAATGATATTTTGAATAAAAGAAAATTCTTTCAAACCATCTTCACTAATCCATGCTTCGATAGGAGTGCCGCCAACACTAGCATTGATTAATCCAATAGGTATATGATATTTTTCATAGATTCTTTTTGCAAAAAAGTAGGCGACGGCAGAGAATTGTAAAATGTCTTTTGAATTGGCAGACTTCCAATAACCGGTTGGTAAATTATCGTGTTGATTATTTAAGTCGGTTAAAGCAGGAATCCAAAAGTGTCTAATCTCAGGATAATTCGCATCAGCAATTTCATCAGCATAACGAACACTGTGTAATTCCATTTGATGTACCATATTGCTTTGTCCGCTGCAAATCCAAACATCACCCAAAAGAATATCTTTCAAAATAATTTTATTAATACCTTCAATAGTCATGCTAAATGGTCCACCTGCTTTCATTGCAGGCAATTCAATGGCCCATTTACCATTGGTATCGGCAATGGTTTTATATGTTTTGTTATTGAAATTAATTTTTACTCTTTCTTTTTTTGAAGACCATCCCCAAATTTTTACAGGTAGATCCCTTTGTAAGATCATACTATCTCTTACCAATGCGGGTAACCGTATTTGTGAGAAACAGCAGATAGACGTTAGAAGACAAGTGACAAGAAATAGAATTATTCTTTTCATTAAAATATTATTTATAAGGATTAATTGTTTTGATTTTCCCATTTTTATCATAAAACAATTCTGTAACTTTTATTGACCGCAGATGTGTAACACCTTTGCTTAAACTACTGTCATGATAAAATAAATACCATTTGCCTTCAAATTTACAAATGGAGTGGTGAGTTGTCCATCCTACAACAGGCTCTAAGATTCTACCCCCGTAAACAAATGGGCCGTAAGGACTATCACCAATAGCATAACATAAGAAATGTGTTTCACCGGTCGAATAAGAGAAGTAATACTTTCCATTGTATTTGTGCATCCATGATGCTTCAAAAAATCTTCTATCGGTATCTCCTTGTAAAAGTGGGTTGCCATTTTCATCAAGAATAACAACATCTTTAGGCGCTTCGGCAAACTCTAATAGATTATCTTTAATTTTAGCAACTTTTGCAGTTAATGAAGGTTCATTATTTTTAGGTAAAAAAGCAAAAGGACTTTCAGGTTGATTACTATTAAAAATTCCTGTTCTCCATCGTTGCAATTGCCCACCCCAAATTCCGCCAAAATAAATATAATAGCTTCCGTCATCATCTTTAAACACTGCAGGATCTATCGAGAAACTATTTTTAATTGCTTCGGGTTGAGGGATAAATGGGCCAGTCGGAGAATCACTTACTGCAACACCAATACGAAAAATTCCATCATATCCCTTAGCAGGAAAGAATAAATAGTATTTGCCATCTTTCTCTGCAACATCAGGTGCCCACATTTGTTTTTCTGCCCAGGGCACATCATTGACATGTAACGCAATTCCGTTATCAATAGCTTTGCTCATTGGAGTTTCCATTGAGATGATATGATAATCTTCCATTGCAAAATGACTTCCTAAATCATCAAAAGCATCGCCTGCATCAATATCATGTGATGGATAGATATAAATTTTACCATTGAATACATGTGCTGATGGATCGGCAGTAAACAGATGTGATACTAATGGTTGAGAAATTGCTCTTTTATTCAAATCATCAAAATCAATATGTTCAATATTATCTTCAGGCATGTTGTCAGAAATTAAAAATTAAGAAAATAAAAAAAAGAAAATAAAAATTAGGTTAATCTTCTTTTTTCCAAATCATTTTCAATTTGTACTTCCATTTTTTTATCTATTTCATAGAAGAACAATAAAGCAGCTCCAATTAAAAATGGTATGGCAGGATAAATACTTACCAGCATTTTAGCTCCATTGATTGCAGATGCAGTTTGTTCTGCATCGCTATTTGGAACATAGTTATATAGCCCTAATATCCAAGTAAGTAATGCACTTCCTATGCTTAAACCTGTTTTTAAACCAACCATCATTGCCGAAAAAATAATTGCTGTTGCTCTTCGATTATTTTTCCATTCGCTATAGTCAGCAACATCAGCAATCATGGCCCATAATAACGGAATAGTAAGTCCGTAAGAAAATCCATGTAATATTTGTGAAAAGAACATTAAGCCAACCGATTTTGCTGGGAAGAAATAAAATGAAATGATGAATAATTGTAAATCGTCAGCATAAAGTGGACTAAAAAAGGTCTAAATTAGTAGAGCGTTTCCATCATTAACAATTAAACCAAAAATGACATGGAACAGAAACAAAAACAATCTACAGAGAACTTCA